>TARA_B110000438_G_scaffold32410_1_pt1 | contig 14270 bp, 17 predicted proteins | sample TARA_B110000438 | Tara Oceans TARA_B110000438 (sample SAMEA4398413) | marine metagenome | biome: Polar Biome; feature: [MES] marine water layer (ENVO:01000295) within the mesopelagic zone...; material: water (ENVO:00002006), including particulate matter (ENVO:01000060) such as...... | reverse complement strand
TGAAAAAGAATGCAAAGAGTGATTCATCAGACTCTTCAGCGGAGGATGTAGCACCAGTATTTTCACCTTTTTTGTTGTCGTTTAAACTGGGATATTCAGTAGTCACCTCACGTACAAATTCTGATCGGGGAGGTCCACTTTCGACAGTTAATGTTATAGTAAAATCATCCCAATGCGGAATGCACTTAGTAATATCACATACTTGAAAAATGAAAGTTCCTTCTACATCATACTTTCCAGGTTTTACATTTTCGGCAATAACAAGTTCTTGAGATAAAATAACGTTATTTATATGTTTTCCTATAACCATATTAAAGGATTTAACAAATTTCACAATGGGTTTAGGTTCATTCATAATCCCTAATGATGAAAAAAGTGTGGTGTCCAACCATTCAAAGTAAGATGGTGTTAGTGTTAAATCTGGATGTGAGGCATAAATATGATATCCATTTTCAATCTCAATATTTGCAGATAGAATTATAGTTTCACCTGCCCTTAAATCTGTTCTATCAATTGAAAAAACATATTCTACATTATTAACTGAATCAGCAGAAAATAATAATCCACTCAACAATAATAATGAGATAGCTCTATATAATTTAGTCATTTTCATTTTTGGTCTTTTAACTCGTCTTTATGAACTACTCGAACTTTATTAAGTATTGCCCCTGCAATAGGATTATTACTAAGGAGCTTATTCTTCATTTCAATTTTATATGATGAGGCATTTTCCCCATCAGGAACCTCTAAGAATATATCTTTCCTCGAACGAGGAACCCTTAATTTTATCCATTTTTTAGGGTCTGCTCCTTCTGGGATTGAATTTTCACTCATCATTTGAACTTGTTTAAATCCTGTCATGGCATTCACCAAATGATCCACAACATAAATATTATCAAGGACTTCTCCAAATGCTGTGTATTGGCCATCAAGATGAGTAGCATCTGCTGAACAAATAAAAAATTGACTCCCTGCAGAATTAGGATCTGAAGATCTAGCCATTGATAAAATACCTCGTTTGTGTTGAGTTTCGTTAAACTCAGCATCAACAGTCCACCCCGGTCCACCTGTTCCATCATTAGAACGATCACTATCTCTAGATAGAATATCTCCACCTTGAATCATAAAATTTGGAAGAACCCGATGAAAACGAGTACCGTCATAAAATCCACTATTTGCTAATTTTTTAAAGTTGTTACAATGATTAGGTGCTAATTGTGGAAACAGCTTTAATATTAATGTACCGCGAGTTGTTTCCATGATGACTATCTCATCTTCGGTAACGGGCTCAACAATAAACTCCGCCGCTTTCTTCATTATCTCTTCTATCTGAAATGGATGAGTTTTTTTATCTTTTTGGAATTCTTCTAAATCTGGCTCCATTAAACCTTTTAACTCAATTTTTTTGGAAAAGCCACTGAAATCAGGCAATTTTCCTTTCTTCTTTTCAGCTGAAAAAAGCATGGATGTGCACATTATGCCAATAAAAAAATTATTCATTTATTTCCCTGTCCGCCCTCTTTGTGTGAATGGAATATTATCCCTACATAGTGGACAGTCTTCCTCGTCCCAACTTTCACTGGGTAAATTAAGTAATGGTGTTGAGGGTACCCCAAAATCAATTGGAGTGGCACTTCGTTCAACTAAATTAACGACACCAACAATTTCTGCTTTACATTTTTTTGCAAGTTCAACCAATTCAAATACAGAACCACCCGTTGTGATAATATCTTCAACAATTAATACTCGAATACTTTCTGGCAAATCAAACCCTCGTCGTAATTCCATTTTACTATTAACTCGTTCACTGAAAATATGTTTCACCCCAAGATGGCGACCAACTCCACCTGCAATTAAAATGCCACCAATTGCAGCGCCTAATATGATTTGAACATTTTTATCTTGGTATGGTGCAGCCATTTCTTTACACACTTTATCTAAATCATCGGGTTTTTCTAATACTCTAAATTTTTCGATATAACGATTACTATGCCTTCCTGATGTGAGTAGAAAATGGCCATTTAAAATAGCGCCCGATTCTTCTAATAAATTTTGTAATTCAGTGCCTGTCATAAAATTTCTCTAATTTGATTTGTATAATTTTGTGCAGATTCAACTATGGCATCTAAACTACCATTTCCTGCATATAAAATGCCACGAGATACATTTACAATGCCAACACCATTTTTATTCCCAATAGAAATGGATGCTACTAAGTCGCCACCTTGCGCACCAATTCCTGGAATAAGCCATGATAATCCTGAAGAAATGTCTCTTAATGAATCCATTTGAGATGGATTAGTTGCACCCACTACAAGTCCAATATTATTTTTGGTATTTAATTCTACCGATAATTTTGCTACGTATTCATACAGTGTATCATTGCCCTTTTTACTAAATTGTAAATCAGATGCACTGGCGTTAGAAGTTAGGCAAAGAACAAATGCCCCTTTCTCATCATTTTGAATAAATGGATTAATTGAATCTCTTCCCATATATGGAGCAACGGTAATAGCATCAAATCCAATTGTATCAAAAATAGCGGTAGCATATTGATTAGTAGTATTTCCAATATCACCACGTTTCCCATCGGCAATGGTAATGGCGCGACCATTTATATGCTCAACCAGCCTTTCCATAAGTGCATAACCTTTTGAGCCAAATCTCTCAAAAAATGCTAAATTAGGTTTGTATACAGGGCAAAACGCAATTGTAGCATCAATAATATCTTTCGCAAAGGATTCCATATTCTCTAAGTCATTACCAATTTCTATTGGTAATTTTTCAGGATCAAGGTCTAACCCCAAACATAGGCGATTTTTACGTAATTCACAGATTGATTTAAGTTTGTTATTAAATGATGAACTCATAGCCCAAAATTTAATTATTTTTACATATCATCCCCTTGTAATAAAATGTATCATTAGTCATTGGATATTATACTATTAACTCGCCTAAATTACAGCATAATTATGGAACAACTTTCTCTCAATATAGGCGAAAAATCTGAAGTAAAAGTCATTGCCTCTTCTGCATATCAATTTAGAGTTGAATTGGTTAAAAAAGTGGGCAAAGATGATATTACTGGATTAATTGAAGTCTCAAAGTATTTAGCCAATAAATTTGGTAAGCAGGCTTTACTTTCTAAAACTAATATTCACAAATACTTCAATAAAGATACATTACCGTTTGTTGCCCGATTTAAAGGTGAAATAATTGGCTATATAATTGGCGTTCCCCTAGAACACTTCAAACAAAATTCTTGGTCACATTTTGATGTGAATTTAGGGAAGTATAATACTCTCTACACCTATGCATTTGTAATGAAAGAAAAATATAGGCGTAAGGGTGGTTATTCCAAAACCTTGAAGCGAATTTACATTAATTGGGCAAAAAAACAAGGTTCTAAATTTATCACAGGACATGTACAACAAGGGATTTCTCAAGGATTTACCGCACAAGCTGAGGTGGTGAAAATTTTCCCAATGTGGTATGGCGTTAAAACTCCATTTGAATATTACCGAAGACCTTTAAAATAATTCCTTACATTCTGTTACGAGAATATTCTTTATTCAAAGTGTGAAAAAGCCTCAATTTTAACTATGTTCACAAAGAAACTCATATTTTTCCTTTTTATCGTTCAAGTGGTGTACTCAATTCCACTTCAAGATGTATTCGATAATGCTGAACCATTTCAGGATTATGATAAATATCTCGTACTCGATAATGATGAAATCTATACGGGAAGTTTAGGCATTTATGAAGGCCGAGTTCTCATTGAAGGGAATGGTGCCGTTCTTGATCTAATTAATGGTGGAGGAATTTGGGTATATGCTACTGAAGATTACCCTGCCCATTTGGATGTAGAATATTTAAATGTAATGAATGGTGCCTATTATGGTATTAGTTACTCGGGAATTTCTACGGGTAAAATTGAAAATTGTAATTTTATTGATAATGATTTTGGTCTAAAGTTTTTTGATACTTCAAGTGTAGTAGTTAAAAATTCTAACTTTATGGGTTGTGGAACCTATGGACTGGGCTTGTATAGCATGGAACCAGATATTGACGTAAGTTATTGTAATTTTTGGGATAATGCTGATGGTGACCTTCAAGAAAATTGCCCTGGTTGAGGTAATATTTGGACTCCGTGGGAGCCCGAAAATGCACCTGGTATAATTTATGGGAATCCATCATTTGTAGATCCTGAAAATTTTGATTTCAACTTACTTCCTAATTCGCTTTGTATTGATTCAGGTGACCCTGAACAATTTGATGATGATGAAACTCGTAGAGATATTGGAGCAAGTTATTCTACAGCTGTGGATACTATTCTGGGTGATTGCAACCAAGATTCGCAACAGAATATCTTAGATATTCTTTATATAATTAATAATTGCATTTTATCTACTGGGGCTAATTTAGACTGCGACTGTAGTGATGTAAATATGGATGGGGCTAACAATATTTTAGATATAGTTATGCTTGTTCAGATAATACTAGAAGACTAATCTTCTTCAATAAGCTCACCGTTTTTCATTACTGATAAAAGTCGATCACTTCCTAACCAATATGGAATTTCATCAATAGATTCAATATCCCAAAATAACATATCGGCTTTATAACCAGTTTGGATGGCTCCAATTTCATTTTCTCTATTAATTGATTTTGCCCCATTAAATGTGGCACCCACAAAAGCCTCTTCCATCGATAAACCACAATACAATGTGGCTAAGGAAATTACCATCGGCATTGATTGTAACGTACACGAACCGGGATTAAAATCAGTGGCTATTGCCACATCACAGCCAACATCAATCATTTTTCGTCCATCTGCATAAGTATTCTTACCCAGAAAAAAAGTTGTACCTGGCAAAAGAGTAGCAATGACTCCACTTTTTGCCAATGCATTGATTCCAGAATCACTTACTGCCATAAGATGATCTGCAGAAACTGCATCTACTTTAGCAGCCAATGAGGCCGCACCAGAATCTTTAAACTCATCTGCATGTAGTCGGGGTTTTAATCCAAATTTCTTTGCAGTTTCCAGTATGCGAAGTGATTGATCCGTTGTAAAATAACCATTTTCACAAAATACATCGCAATATTCTGCTAACTTTTCCGATGTCACTGCTGGAATCATTTCATCGCAGATTATATCAATATATAAATCAGGATCTCTCTTAAACTCTACCGGAAAATCATGAGCCCCCATAAAGGTTGGTACTATATCTAATTCTGAGTTTTCATTGAGCCGTCTAATTACACGTAGAGATTTAAGCTCATCTTCAAGGGTTAGACCATAACCTGATTTTGCCTCAATGGTAGTGGTTCCATGGTCAAGAAAATAGTCTATATGGTTTTTACAAAAACCATATAATTCATCTTCGGTGGCATTTCGAACTCCATTAATAGATGAAATAATTCCCCCACCCGCTTTAGCGATATCTTCATAAGATTTTCCTGCAACTCTCATTCCAAACTCACTCCCTCTATTTCCAAAAAATATTGGATGGGTATGAGAATCTACAAATCCAGGGGTGATTAAAGCACATTCAGCATCAAATTCAACTTCAGCGCTACCTACCTTCTCACCTATTTCAGCAATTAGTCCATCTTCAATGAGAATTTCTTGATTTTCAAGTGAAACCAATTTCTTCTCACTTGGTGACCAGGTTACAATTTTACCAATATTTGTTATTCGGGATAACATTAGAGCATGGGTACCTTTAGGTTTCTTTCTTTCGCAATTTTTTTGGCTTTCTTATAGCCTGCATCTACATGCCTTGCCACACCAGAGCCCGGATCATTCGTAAGTACACGATTCAATCGTATCTTCATTTCGGGAGTACCATCTGCAACTATCACTACACCCGAATGGATAGAATACCCCATTCCTACTCCTCCCCCATGATGAATGGATGTCCAACTAGAACCACCAGCCGTACTGAGTAGGGCATTTAATATGGGCCAATCTGCAACCGCATCAGACCCATCTTTCATCGCTTCCGTTTCACGATTTGGTGATGCCACTGAACCCGCATCAAGGTGATCTCTACCAATTACAATTGGGGCTGATAACTCGCCAGATGCCACCATATCATTAATAGCTTCAGCAAAAAGATTTCGTTCCCGATAACCTAACCAACAAATTCTTGCAGGCAGACCCTGAAACTGTACTTTTTCTTGAGCCATGATAATCCATCGTTTAAGTGCTTCATCTTCAGGGAATAGCTCTAATACCTTTGCATCTGTTTTATAAATATCTTCTGAATTTCCTGACAATGCCACCCATCTAAATGGACCTTTCCCTTCACAAAAAAGGGTGCGAATATATGCAGGAACGAATCCGGGGAAATCAAAAGCTTTCTCAATACCACCATTATCTTTTGCCTGTCCTCTTAGATTATTCCCATAATCAAATGTAACTGAACCCATTTTCTGGAGATCTAACATGGCTTGACAATGGACAGCCATTGAATGGTATGTCTTGCGAATATATTCTTCAGGATTAGCATCCCGTAGAGCTAAGGCCTCTTCATAAGAGAGTCCATGAGGTATATATCCAGTAAGTTCATCATGAGCGGATGTTTGATCGGTTACTATTTCAGGTATAATGCCACGTTTCACAAATTCAGGAAAAATGTCGGCACAATTTCCTAATAATCCAATGGATAGTGGTTTCCCATTTTCTTTTGCATCCATTGCTAATTTTAAGGCCTCATCTAATGAATCACAACGCATATCTACATAACCTGTATCAAGGCGTCTTTGAATTCTATGAGGATCAACTTCAACCGTAATATTTACACCTTCATTCATGGTTACCGCCAAAGGTTGAGCTCCGCCCATTCCGCCAAGCCCACCCGTAAGTGTAAGTGTACCTTTAAGTGACCCTTTAAAATTTTGTCGAGCGACTTCTGCAAGGGTTTCGTAGGTACCCTGAAGGATTCCCTGCGTGCCAATGTAAATCCAACTTCCAGCTGTCATTTGGCCATACATCATCAGGCCCTTTTTATCCAATTCACGAAAATGGTCCCAATTTGCCCAATTAGGCACAAGCATTGAATTGGATATTAAAACTCGTGGAGAACTCTCATGGGTCTTAAATACGGCAACCGGTTTTCCCGATTGAATAAGCAATGTTTCATCATTCTCTAATTCTAATAGGGATTTCAATATTGCATCATAGCATTCCCAATTTCTTGCTGCTTTTCCTAAGCCACCATATACAATTAAATTATCTGGATCTTCGGCATTATTGGGGTCAAGATTGTTTTGAATCATACGGTAGGCTGCTTCTTGATGCCAACCTTTACAATTTAATTTTGTACCCACTGGTGATTTAACTGGTCGTGATGATGACATTTTAACTTTCTTAAAATCTAATCTAATGGATTACCAAAAGAATCTATAACAGGCTGAAACCAATCTAAATTATGCTTATGTGAATCATATGAGAAAATACTGACAGCATGGAATCCATTTAATCGACTCATCAATACTTTATCAGCTGCTGATTGAGCATCTTGGTTATATGTTGAAATTCCCATATATACTTTGTTTAATTCATTTCGGGACAAATTATTTTTCATAATTTGAACAGACATATTAAAATCTTTTATTTCAGGAAAATAATTCATGGGCACCACAAAATCAATAATATCATTTTCTAACCAATACTGCCAATTCTGGAACCATCGCTCACGCGCAATTACAAGATTGGGTTTTACTGCAGCACTAAGTTGAATTTCTTTTCCTGAATTTTTAATATCTTCATGAATAAATGAAACTAACTCTGTAACTTTTCCCTCTCTAAATGACTGCCATGCAGTATTCATAGAATCGACAAATGTCTGAGTCCAACCGTATCGAGTTGAGATTATTCCCCTCACAATATCACGGGGATCAATATTATAAATCTTTTCAAATTCATTACGACCACTTGGATTATAACCATAAAATTCATCTTGAAAACGTATATAATCTAAATGGATTCCATCAATATCATAATTATCAATTATTTCTTTATAAACTTCTCGAAGGTATAAGTTTACTTCAGGATGTAATGGAGATAAATAAATTCCCTCCCATTGTGGCGACTTTGGAGATTTCAGGTCAATACGCCAATCCATTTTACCATGGAGATCAGATTCTGTCCAATCCGTTTGGGTATAATAAAGATGGTTCTTATTATCCGGTTTGTACTTACTTGACCATAAAATATAGCAATTCACCCATGCATGTACCTCTAAGCCGATGGCATGTCCTAATTCAATAGCATACTCTAATGGATCAAATTCATTGTTAATCAAATGATTTTTTGATACCATTTTAGATTCATAAAAGGCATCTCCACGACCTCTAACTTGTAAAAAGACAATATCGTACCCTGCCTCATAGGCGTGAACCAAAGCAGAATCAACTTCTTCTTTATTTTTCATGCTATCTCTAACAATCCAAAGACATTTAGTATCAATAGTAGATAATTGAGAAAATGCAAAATCGGAAATAAAAACAAACAGGGCAATGAAACTCAAAGCCCTGTTTATAATAATAGATATGTTCATATCTTTAATTTTCACTTCAGTATGTTTTACTCCGTAACCGCTTCACTGGTTTCTTCAACTGTTTCTTCCACTTCATTCGCTTCTGGTGTATCTGGTGTAATATCAACAAATTCTAATATTGATACTGGAGCATTATCATTTTTACGATTATTTAGCTTAATAATACGCGTATAGCCACCCTGTCTAGATTCATAAACAGGTGCAATATCGTGAATTAGGATATTGGCAATTTTCTTACCTAATGTGCCATTAATCTTTTGCATAATTAGACGACGCCCATGGACATCACCTCTTTTTGCATAAGTAACAAGTCTTTCAACAAAGCCTCTAACCTCTTTAGCTTTTGCGTCAGTTGTACGAATGCGTTTATGCATTACTAAGGATGCGGAAAGGTTACTCATCAATGCTTTTCGATGACTTGCCGTTCTATTTAATTTTCTACCTTTTTTACCGTGTCTCATTCTGATAAATTCCTATAATCAAGCATCCAAGTACTGAGAAATATCCATACCGAAACTTAAGTTTAGTTCACCTAATTTTTCTTGTAATTCAGTAAGTGATTTACGTCCAAAGTTTTTAAACTTAAGCATTACACTTTCTTCCTTAGATACAAGAGATCCGATTGTTTTAATACCAGCAGCTTGAAGACAATTATGACTTCTAACTGAAAGTTCCATTTCATCAATACTCTTTGCTAATATTGATTTAAGCTCTAATGCTTCACTAATTTCTTCATCATTAACCGCTTTTAGTGCACTTGAGTCATTAAACATAAAATAAGCTAAATGTTGACGCGCAATACCTGCAGCATGATTGATTGCATCCTTAGAAGATGTTGAACCATCAGTTTCAACTTCTAACACTAATCTTTCATCACCTTCAGTTGAAGTCGCAATAGGTTCCACATCCCATGATACTTTAGTTACAGGATTAAAAATTGCATCAATAGGGATAGTGTCTAGAGTGTCATCTTTTCTCTTATTTTTCACTGCTGGAGAATAACCTTTGCCACGAGAAATTCGAATATCAAAGCTAAGTGTTTTCTCTTCAGTCAATGTTGCAATATGAATGTCAGAATTCAAGACTTCAAAATCAGTTGCAACTTTAGCAATATCTTTCCCTGTAAATTTACAAGGGCCTTGCAACTCTACCGTTACTAACTCTGGACCTTCTTCAACTGCTGTAAATCTAACTTCTTTTAAGTTTAAGATAATATCAGCAATATCTTCCATTACACCGTCAATAGTGGTGAATTCGTGACTAACACCTTCGATCCGAATAGATGTAATCGCTGCACCTGGAATACTGGTTAATAAAGTACGTCTCAGCGCATTCCCAATAGTTACAGCATAACCTCTGTTAAAAGGTTCAGCAAGTACTTTTGCAGAATTATCTGAGTGTTCTTGAATACTAATGTCAATTTCTTCGAAATGTTTATTCTTTGCCATCTAGATTAATGATCCTTTAATTAATTTTACTTAGAGTAGAGTTCTACTACTAATTGTTCATTAAGCGGTTCAGGGATTTCATCTCTAGCTGGAACGCTTTCGAATGACCCTGAAAGTTTAGCTTTATCCAATGTTAACCAAGGCATTGGGTTATCACCTTGAACTCGTCTAACTGCATCTTGGAACAAGTCCATTTTTTTACTTTTATCTCTAACCTGAACAACATCTCCAGGCTTCATTAAAAATGAAGGGATATTTACAACATGGTTATTCACCATAAAATGTTTATGCGTAACCAATTGTCGTGCAGCTCTACGTGTAGGTGCTAGACCCATTCGATAAATAGAATTGTCTAATCTAGATTCAAGTAATTGAAGTAACTTGTGTCCAGTAGGTCCAGTATGAGATTGAGCCTTTTTAAAGTAATTTCGGAATTGCTTTTCTAAAACACCATACAAATATTTAATACGTTGTTTCTCACGAAGCTGAATTCCGTAATTAGACAATTTAGTTCTTCTTGATTGTCCATGTTGCCCTGGGGCATAATTTTTTCTAAGGTTAGAAAACTTAGGAGATTCAAAAACTGGAAACTCCAATCTTCTTACCATTCTTGCTCTAGGTCCAGTATATCTTGCCATCTATTACCCTTACACTCTTCTTTTCTTCGGAGGACGACACCCATTATGTGGGATTGGAGTCACATCCATAATAGTAGTTACATTTAACCCTGCAGCACGTAATGCTCTTACAGCAGCCTCACGCCCACCACCTGGGCCTTTAACTCTAACCTCAATTGAGACTAAACCCATGGCCATTGCATCTTCAGCTGCCTTAGTGGCTGCTTGAGTGGCTGCAAAAGGAGTGCTTTTTCTTGAGCCCTTAAAGCCCATTCCACCTGCACTTGCCCATGCAATCGCATTTCCAAATTTATCTGTTAGAGTGATGAGGGTATTATTAAAACTTGCTTTTACAAAAGCAATACCTTCAGGATCTACTTTTTTCTTATTTTTCTTTACAGCTTTAGCCAACTAACGCTCCTTATTTCCTGCTATTTTTTCTTACCGGCAATAGTCTTCTTCTTGCCTTTACGAGTTCTTGAATTATTTTTCGTGTTCTGGCCTCTAACGGGAAGTCCACGTCTATGTCTAAGACCGCGATATGCGCCAATATCCATTAATCGTTTAATGTTACGAGATACACGTCCTCTCAATTCACCTTCAACTAAATGACCATCTGCCAACTCATTACGAATTGCCAATACATGTTCTTCAGTTATTTCATGAACGCGAAGATTGAAATCAATATTGCATGCTTCTAAAATATTACGAGATTGAGTTAATCCAATCCCATAAATATATGGAAGTGCATATTCTATTTTTTTGTTTCTGGGCAAATCAACACCAGCAATACGAGCCAAAACGCTTCTCCTTAACCTTGACGTTGTTTATGTTTTGGGTTTTCACAAATCACACGAATAACACCATGTCTTTTAATCACTTGGCATTTCTCACAAATCTTTTTTACAGATGCACGAACTTTCATTTCACGCCCTTATTTATACCTATAAGTAATTCTTCCACGACTCAAATCGTATGGAGATAATTCTAACTTAACTGTATCACCAGGAAGTATTTTAATATAATGCATTCTCATTTTACCTGATACGTGTGCTAATACCACATGATCATTTTCTAATTTAACTCGAAACATTGCGTTAGGCAACGTCTCTACTATCTCACCATCTACTTCTATTCCTGGTTCTTTAGCCATTATTTAGTTAAAATCTCTGCACCATTTTTAGTTATTGTTATCGAATGCTCAAAATGAGCTGACGGCAAACCATCTGCCGTACATATTGTCCACTGATCACTTTTAGTGAATACTTCTGGAGTTCCCATATTAATCATAGGCTCAATGGCAAAACACATTCCCTCTTTAATCTTCGGACCTGAGCCCTTCCGACCATAATTGGGTATTTGTGGATCTTCATGTAACTTGGTTCCAATTCCATGCCCCACCAATTCAGTTACCACCCCGTATCCATGAGACTCAGCATGCATTTGAATCGCATTACCAATATCTCCAATCCGATTACCGGGTCTAGCCTGCTCGATGCCTTTCATAAGTGACTCTTTTGTAACTGATAATAATTTCTTATGATTATCATCAATTTCACCAACAGCAAAAGAACGAGCATGATCACCGTAATATCCATCTACAATTGAACCAACATCTATACCCACAATTTCACCGTCTTTAAGTGCTCGTTTCCCAGGTATACCATGTACAACTTCATCTTCCACAGATATACATAGTGTTGCCGGAAAACCATATAAGCCCTTAAAACCAGGAATTGCACCTTGACTTCGAATAAATTCTTCAGCCAATCGGTCTAATTCTATTGTCTCAATACCAGGTTTGATATGTGCTTCAAGCATGCAAAGTGTATCTTTTACAACCTTGCCGGCTCTCCGCATAATATCTACCTCTTTGTTACTACGGATATGGATCATAATTAAAGGAATAACGCGGGTTTAATACCTGCTTTTACTTCTACCTTTAACTTTACCAGATTTCAAAAAACCATCATAGTGTCGCATTAATAAATGTGACTCTACTTGCTGTAAGGTATCTAACGCAACACCCACAATAATTAATAAACTTGTACCACCATAAAAGCTTGCAAGGGCAAAATCAACACCGAAGAAGCTATTTAAAAAGGTTGGGAAAATAGCAATTGCTGCAAGAAAAATTGATGCAGGCAATGTCACTCTTGTTAGAATATTATCAATATATTCAGCAGTTGATTTCCCAGGTCTTACTCCTGGAATAAACCCGCCTTGTTTTTTCATATTATCGGCCACATCCACTGGATTAAAAGCGATTGCAGTGTAGAAATATGTAAATATAATTATCAATGATGCTAAAAATAATGAATATACAATATGAGTTGGTGCAAATACTGCTTGTAACCATTCACCAAAAATATTTCCTTCAGGAAAAAATGTTGCCATTGTGTTTGGTAAAAACATTAATGCTTGGGCAAAAATAATGGGCATCACACCTGCAGTTAATATTTTTAATGGAATATGTGTTGCTTGTCCACCATAAACTTTACGTCCAACTACTCTCTTAGCATATTGAACGGGTATTTTTCTGACACCTGTAGATACTGAAACTACTACAAAAGTAATCGCAAACATCAACACGAAAAGTAAAATTAACGTAAAAGGATTAGCTAAATCTTGCTGAACAAGAGTCATTTGCTGATTAAAAACATGGGGCGCTTGTGCCAATATACCCACCATAATAATCAATGAAATGCCATTACCAATTCCATGGTCTGATATTTGTTCACCTAACCACATCACGAAAACAGTTCCCGTGACTAATGTAATGATAGTTACAAAATAGAATGCTAATCCAGCATTTGGTACTACGGGTCCCACAGTGGTTGCGGGATAATTAGCCAAGAATACTGCCACACCAATTGCCTGTAAAGTCGCAATCAATACGGTACCATAACGTGTAATCTGTGTGATTTTCTTTCTTCCCTCTTCACCTTCTTTTTGCAATCTTTGAAAATAAGGGATAACCGCACCAAGCAATTGAATTATGATTGATGAAGAAATGTAGGGCATAATTCCCAATGCAAAAATAGAAGCTTGTGAAAAGAAACCACCCGCAAACATATCATACAATCCAAGTAAAGAATTCGTGAAATTCTGCATAACCATTGCGAGAGCCGCACGATCAATTCCAGGAACAGGCACTTTACCACCAAGACGATAAACTAAAATTAAAAGTCCTGTAAATATTAGCTTCTTGCGAAGATCAGGAATTCTAAAAATATTTAAAAATTTATCAATCATAAGTATGTTACCTTGCCACCTGCTTTTTCAATTTTTTCAACAGCAACTTTACTAAACATATCTGCAGAAACATCAATCGCAGAAGTAATTTCGCCAGCACTTAAAATTTTAACGGGCTGATATGCTTTCTTTACCACACCTAATTCGATAAGAATATTTACATCTACTTTATCAAGGCCTAATGATTGAATTCTGTCCAAATTAACCACTTGAACGGTTTTCTTAAATGGATAATTTGAAAATCCACGCTTAGGTAACCTTCTCATCAATGGAGTTTGACCACCTTCAAAGTGAAGTCTTGAAGATGCACCTGAACGAGATTTATATCCTTTATGACCTTTACCTGCAGTTCGCCCTTGACCCGTGGCATTTCCACGACC
>TARA_B110000438_G_scaffold266262_1_pt1 | contig 14274 bp, 14 predicted proteins | sample TARA_B110000438 | Tara Oceans TARA_B110000438 (sample SAMEA4398413) | marine metagenome | biome: Polar Biome; feature: [MES] marine water layer (ENVO:01000295) within the mesopelagic zone...; material: water (ENVO:00002006), including particulate matter (ENVO:01000060) such... | reverse complement strand
ATATGGTTGATGGAATTAAGGCTATTACAAAAGAATTAATTGTACCAGCTAAGGCAGATCGGTTTTTATTCACAATGGGTCCTATTATTTTCATTTCGTCTTCGGTTTTTCTATTAGTATTGTTTCCATTATCCGATAGATTTGCAGCTTCATCTGCACCAGCTGGTTTAATGGTGATTATGGCTGCTTTTTCTATAGCTCCTATAGGTGTTTTGACTTCCGGTTGGGCTTCAAATAATAAATATTCAATGATTGGTGGTATGAGGTCTGCAGCTCAATTAATGTCTTATGAGATACCTCTTTTGCTAAGTATGGCTGGTGTATTTCTTTTGGCTGGTTCTTTTGATCCAGTTACCATTGTAGAACAGCAGCAAGAAGGGACGTGGCTGTTTGGTCTACCTATGTGGAATTTTATTCCTCAATTCATAGGATTTTTCGTTTTTATGATATGTATTCTTGCTGAAGTCGAGAGAGTTCCATTTGATTTGCCTGAGGCTGAAGCTGAATTGGTAGAAGGATGGACTACTGAATATAGTGGAATTAGGTACATGTTATTTCTTGCGGCAGAATATATACGTGGTTTTGCAGGCGCAGCTGTAGCGACAATATTATTCTTGGGTGGATGGGCAGGTCCTTGGCCAGTTCCTCCTGAAATTTGGTTCTTGATAAAAGTATATTTAATTATAATATTTTGGATATTTATTAGATGGTCGGTTCCAAGAATACGTACTGATCAGATTCTGGAACTTGGTTGGAAAAAGTTATTGCCGTTATCATTAATTAACATTTTGATTGTAATATTTATGGTTGAAATTTATCCTTATTTTTCAAATATAATTAATTTACCAGAGGTATTCTAATATGAGTAACGAAAGAGAACCAGGCTTGATGGATATATTTGTAAATCCGATGAAGGTTACATTGAAACAATTTTTCAAATCAACGTTTGGAAAACCTACAACTGTGATGTATCCTCTTGAAAGAAGAGATCCACCTCCAACTTATAGAGGTATGAATGCCGTAATTTGGGATTTGTGTATTGGCTGTGGTATTTGTGCGGAGGTATGTCCTAATAAGTGTCTAAAGATGAAGCCTGAAGATTTGTCTGAACAGGAAAAAGATAGGGCTTGGTATGGTTCACATTTGGCAAAGAGAAAGAATAAGGCCGAGCGACCGGCCATTAATTTTGGACATTGTATGTTCTGTGGTTTTTGTGAAGATTATTGTCCTACGGGGGCCATGACTATGACTGATTTCTATGAATTGGCAGACACAAATCGTGAAGGTTTAATTTATCCTGCAAGGTCTATGAAAGTAGAATTAGAGGATTTGCCTCAGTTACCTCTTACGAATTATATGATGGAGTCTCCAGTTCTCGATGCAGATCCTTGTATTGGTTGCAGCAAGTGTGTTGATAATTGTCCAACAAATTGTATAATTATGGATCTTGGACCTCAGAATAAAACCCTGAAGAGTGGTAAGACTCGTAATGTCGAAAATCCATATTTTGATTATACTATATGCATTGGATGTTCGACCTGTGTTAAGGTATGTCCAGCAGACTGCTTGCACATGGAACCCATTAGTAATTCAAGTTCGAGTGGATTAACTACTGAAAGCCCCTCACAGGAGGCTTAATTTTTGGATTTAGTTTTAACTATTTTTTGGTTTTTGGCGATACTAATTCTTGCCTCCGCTTGGGCTGTTGTCAACGGAAATGATATTGTGCATTCAGTGGTGTGGTTGGCTACCGTTTTTCTTTTAACTGCGTGTTTGTTCATTATTGCAGATGCTGAATTTTTAGCAGTTATACAAGTATTAGTTTATGTTGGAGCTATATCAGTAGTTATTATCTTTGGAATTATGTTGACTAAGAGAACACTTAAAGGAGGTGAAGATGTCTAGTAGGAGCACAATTTGGGTTAGAGATGCTTTAGTGCTTACGTTTTCATTTTATGTGGTTATTTCTCTTACAATGGCACCTTGGAATAATTTAGCAATTGAATCGGAAAATCCCACTAGTTGTAATAATGGATGTGCGCCAGTTCAGGTTTTCCCTGATAATGGATACTACCATTACAGCGATTCAGTTGAATTTGAATGGGTTCCTGTTTCAGTAAGTTATAGACATGTTGTGTTGAACAGTAGCGGCAGTTTAGTGTATGATGTGAATATAACTGAGAATGAATCACAAACACCAAGGTTATCCTCTGGTAACTACACTTCAAATGTATATTATGTTGGAATGTATGGTAGTTTATCTAGTGATGATTTAAATGAGATGCCATTATTGTTTACCCAGCAGCACACGACTGATACGGCTTCTAAGTTTTCAGTGGCTTGGCCTATGGTAACTGTTTCTTATGGTCTGATAATAAATTTGAATGAGCAGGTTGGTACTGGTGAATATGATACAATTTATCTTGATTCATTTTCCTTAGTTCACCAAGTGGATAGTTTGGATGAGACAAAATACACTTATTCAGATTTTGTTAGAGGTGAAACTTATTCATGGACAGTTTATGCAGTTGACTCTGAGGGCTTTACTTCAGAATATTCTGAAGTAAGATCAGTAAATATTGATACTACTAAATTTTTAGCATTTGAGCTTTTTAACGACTGGGAAGTTCCTTTTATTTTATTAGGTGTTCTAATGGTTATTGCATTACAAGCAGGTGTTTTCTTAGCTAGGGAGGAGAGGGATGATTGATCCGATTAACTTTGTAGTATTTTCTTCAATATTGCTATTGATTGGAGCTTATGGTGTTATTCGTAATAAGAATGCTATCGTTGTTTTGATGTCTGTAGAAATAATGTTGACTGCGGCAAATATAAATTTTGTGGCATTCTCAACTTTTTACAATGTCCTGTCAGGTCAGATAGTTGTTCTTTTTGTAACTACCATTGCGGCAGCTGAAGTGGCTATTGGGTTAGCCATATTATTGAGTTTGTTTAAGCAAAGGGATACCATTGAACTTGATTTGCTAAACCGGTTGAGGTGGTAATATGAGTAGTAAGGATAATAGGTCAGATTCAGATATTTGGGCCGTAGTTTTGAGTAGTATTCTTTTTTCTTTATTATTACTTTATGTTTTCACAGATCAATTCTCTGCAGATTTTGTAAGTGTAGCTTGGATGATACCTGTATTTCCTATAATTTCTTTTGGATTGATCATCCTATTTGGGAAGTATGATCCAAGACGAGGAGGTTCATTTGCTTTAGTTGGCGTCGGACTTTCTTCAGTATTCTCTATGGCTGTTGTTTTTGAGGTTCTTTTTCAGGACTCTTTACATGGTGGTTTTATTGAGTCTACTCGTACTTGGTTTGGGGGTGAAACTTATTCATTTGAGTTTGGCACATACATAGATAGTTTAGCTGCAATTTTACTATTAGTAGTTGGTTTTGTTTCGTATTTAGTTGTATTGTTTTCTACAAGCTATATGCATGAAGAGGGTGATAGACAAGTTAGGTACTTTGGAGAGATTTGTTTGTTTGTGGGCGTAATGCTTGGTTTGGTTATTGCGAATTCTTTTTTATTGATGTTTATTTTCTGGGAATTGGTTGGTGTCTGTTCTTATTTATTGATTGGATTTTGGTATGAAAAACCGTCTGCAGCCTCAGCTGCAAAGAAGGCTTTTCTGGTAACTCGTGTTGGCGATGTATTCTTACTTTTAGGATTGGTTATTCTTTTCAATACTTTTGGTACGCTTAGATATTCCGAATTATTTAGTGATCCTGAATTATTAGCAGCTAATGCTAATGAAGTAAAATGGGCAACACTTTGTTTATTCGGCGGTGCGGTAGGTAAATCAGCTCAGTTTCCTTTACATGTTTGGCTTCCAGATGCTATGGAGGGGCCAACAACGGTTTCAGCCTTGATACATGCTGCAACTATGGTCAAAGCAGGTGTTTTCTTAGTGGCCAGAGCTTATCCACTGATTGTTCACAGTCCAGATACTGCAATCTATATTGCAGTTACTGGTGGCGTAACTGCTTTCATTGCAGCAAGTATGGCAATGGTCATGAATGACATTAAGAGAGTCTTAGCTTATTCTACAATTTCCCAGTTAGGATACATGTTTTTAGCACTTGGAACTGGCGCTTGGGCATTTTGGCATGCTGCTGAAGAGGGTTTGGAGATTCACGTTCAAGGATACACTGCAGGATTATTTCATTTAATGAATCATGCTTTTTTCAAGGCTTTACTCTTTCTTGGTGCTGGTGCAGTTATACACTCAGTACATACTCAGGATATGAGAGAGATGGGGGGTTTGAGAAAATCGATGCCTATTACTTCTTTGACTATGGGTCTTGGAGTATTGTCTATCGCTGGAGTTCCTTTCTTTTCAGGTTTCTGGTCCAAGGATGAAATACTAGAAGCAGTTCATCATAATGGTGAAGTTGAAGGTATTTTTGGAGTACTATGGTGGCTTGCTTTACTGACAGCAGCTATGACTGCTTTTTACATGACAAGGCTTTGGATGATGACTTTCAGTGGTCCCGATAAGCGAAAAATTAGCGAAATGAAACCATCTAAAGACCATGAGGAAACAGGTAATTGGGAATTGTCTACGACTGAGGTCAAGATTCATGCACATGAGGCTCCATTGATTATGACGATACCTCTCATGCTTTTGGCCTTTATGGCTGTTTTTTCAGGGTTCTTATTATTCATTGGTGATGGCTTTGGTTCAAGAATTTATTTTGGTCACCATGAAGTTACTGAAGGACCAATACAGTGGGAGATTATTGATCATATTCTTTCTTCGTCTTTGACTTATTTGTCAGTAACTATAGGTCTTAGTGGTGTTACTTTAGGGTATTTATTTTACAAACGTGGGAGTGATGGCAAAACTATACTTTCAACATCCTCGATTTCAGATAATATAGTATTTGGACCTCTTCATACTTTCTTGTCGAATAGGATATACATGGCTAAATTATTTGATTGGTTTGGAATGAGAACTTGGGATACTTTTGCAGTAGCATGTGATTGGTTTGATAGGAATATTATTGATGGGTTCGTAAACGGAACTGCAAGTATTACTCAATTCTTTAGCAATAGAATTCGTAAGTTGAATACTGGCTTTACTGGGCATTATGCTTCACTAACTGTAGGGGGACTTGGTGCGATAGTTCTGATTACTCGAGTTGTCATGCCAATTATGGGGTGGTCAATTTGAATAAGTTTTTAGGGTTTTTTACGTTATTAGCCATGTTAGTTTTATTTTCAGGTAATACTGAAGCTGAAAATCACACAGTTATAGTTACTCAATCAGATGATTTTACTTCCTATTTCTTTGATCCAAATGTTTTGGAAGTGGAAATTGGCGATAATGTGTTATTTGTCTGGGGCAATGGATCTCATAATGTTGCACAGGTTTCAGATTCTGAATCAAATGATTACGAATCTGGTTTCTATTCAGGTAACCCTCAAGTTGGTGGTAATTGGTCACTTCCTGCCGATTTTACAGCACAGGACGGGACTTTGTATTATGTTTGTGAACCTCACGCTACTATGAACATGCGTGGTTCAATAGTAGTTGGTTCGGGATCCTTACCACTTCCTGAAATATCGATGGAGTTCAGTGATTTTCCTTGGTTATCTTATCTTTTAGTATTTCCAATTATTGGTGCCATTTGGTCAGTTAGTTTTGGAAATAACCCTAGTGCTCCAAGAATGATTGCTTTGTTTACTACTTTATTTACATTAGTTATTTCTTTAATTGTTTTCATAAAAACGGGTTCTAAATCCGGATACAGTTTAATGGAAGAATATGAATGGGCTCCTAATCTTGGTATTTCATTACTGTTAGGTGTTGATGGTTTAAGCTCTCCACTTATTTTGTTAACGGGAATAATAGGTCCATTAACTGTTATTTTCGCTTGGGAAGAAAAGAAGAGACCTGGTCTTTTCTTTAGCTTACTTTTGGTTATGCAAACTGCACTTTATGGTGTGTTTGTTACACTTGATTATTTCGTATTTTATATATTTTGGGAAATTGTTCTGATTCCTATGTTCTTCTTGATTGCAATATGGGGTGGAGAAAACAGGAAGTATGCTTCTATTAAATTTTTCATATATACTTTCACAGCTTCAGTAATCATGTTGGTAGGTTTCATGGCTTTATACTTTGAATCCGGGGCAACATCATTCTCCATGATTGATATTGCACATAGCAGTCGAGACTTTTCGGAAGACTTCCAAATTTGGGTTTTTGCAGCCTTATTCATAGGGTTTGCAGTTAAGATACCTTCATTTCCTTGGCATACTTGGTTACCAGATGCACATGTTCAAGCTCCAACTGCAGGTTCTATCCTTTTGGCAGGTGTTATGCTTAAGATGGGACTTTATGGATTAATACGAGCTGCTTTGCCAGCTTTACCATTAGGAGCAATATACTTTGTTCCAGTTATGGTGGCTTTAGCAATTATCTCTATATTGTATGGCGCAGTTTTGAGTTTAGGCCAAACGGATCTCAAGAAATTAGTAGCTTATTCTAGTGTTTCTCATATGGGTGTCGCCTTGCTTGGTGTTGCAACAATGACTGAGTTAGGTTTAGCTGGGGCTGTTTTCATGATGTTTGCTCATGGTATTTTAAGTCCGGCAATGTTTATGGTGGCTGGAGTTTTGCTTCATCAAGTTGGAACAAGAGAAATACCTAAACTAGGTGGACTAGCAAGACACCAACCAAAGACTACAGGTATATTTGTTGTAATTTTTATGGGCAGTCTGGGTTTACCTGGGATGGCTGTTTTTGTAGCTGAATTGGCCGTTTTCATAGCTTTCTTTCAATCTCACGGTTATTGGTTATTATTACCTATATTTGGTATGGTTATAACTGCAGGATATCATCTATGGGCACTTCAAAGGGCAATCTTTGGGGATGAAAGTAAAGAGATAGAAATGAATAATGTTCATGAAGCTCCATGGTATGAGTTATATCCTATGTTTACAATAATACTTATTGCTACACTATTCGGTATTTTTCCACATTATTTGATGAATCCGATTAATACGGCTTGCTATGATATTTTGAGATTTATGGGAGTACTCTAATGGAACCATCTAGTTTATTTTTGCCAGAAATAGTGCTTGTCGCTAGCATAATGACCATACCTGGTTTGTACATGTTGACAGAGACTAAGAAATCATTTGCTTTATGCTCGAATTTGACTCTTATTAGTATTCTGCTATTCCTTATAGTTTCCTGGTTTAATCCTGAGGCTTTATCAATGGATAGAGAAGTTTCAATATTTTTGTTGTATGGACACTTTAAGATAGATGTATTTTCTCAAATATTTAAAATTATTTTTGTTGTTGTAGCTCTTACAGTTTCCTTGATAAGTAGTTCTTATTTTGATGAAGATGAGCCACATCAGGCTGAATACTACACACTTCTATTGTCAAGTACTTTAGGAATGTTAGTTGTAGCTTCAGCTAATGACTTTCTAACACTTTTCTTGGGCATTGAGATTTCAGCGTTTAGCAGTTATGCTTTAGTTGCTTTTAGAAAACAAGATGATAATTCGGCAGAGGCAGGTGCTAAATATTTGCTGATCGGAGCTTTTTCTTCAGCTTTGACGCTTTATGGGATTTCTTTACTTTATGCCGTTACAGGGTCATTAACATTTGATGGAGTTCATGCCTTTATTGATGGCTTATCACAGGGTGTAGTAACTGGTAATTTTAATGAGGTTATATTCATATCAAGTTTATTCATTCTTGCAGGTTTAGGATTCAAAATAGCCGTAGTTCCTTTTCATGCTTGGGCTCCTGATGTCTATCAAGGCGCTCCAACACCAGTAACAACCTTATTGGCAGCTGCCAGTAAGGCAATGGGATTCATTGCAATATTCAGAGTTTTCTCATTCACTCTAGAGTCCGTATCTGAAGAATGGAAATTAGTTTTGGGGTTAGTTGCCTTAGCTTCTATGACACTTGGAAATTTAGCTGCAATATCGCAGGAAGACATAGGTAGAATGTTAGCTTATTCTTCTATTGCTCAAGCTGGGTACATTATGATTGCAATTCCAGCAATGACTGATGATGCTATGTCAGGGGCTATTGCTCATACTTTAATCCATGCGTTTATGAAAGGAGGGGCATTTGTGGTAGTAGCAGGACTAGGTGCAGTTGGTTTGGGCTATAGCTTAGAATCTTACAAAGGTTTAGCTCAGCGTTCACAATTACTGGCCCTTTCCATGACTGTTTGCCTTCTTTCATTAGTAGGTATCCCTCCATTTGCTGGTTTCATTAGTAAATTCTTATTATTCTATGGTACTCTTCAAGCTGGCTTATCTGGTGAAACTTGGATTATAGCTTTGGTAATTGCAGGCGTTCTTAATTCGGCCTTATCATTGTATTATTATCTTAAAATAATAAGATACATGTATCTCCATGAGCCTGTAGAAGAAAAAGTGGTTGTATTTCCTAATTCAATAAGATATATTTCACTAGTTACTATATTGCTATTAGGGATTATATTTCCATTATATTGGCAATCTCTCTTTGAAATATGTAAGGAGGCTGCAATAGCCTTAATGGGATGATTGATAAAAAAAGTGCAAATTATTTACAATTTGAGAATTTGTGGAAAGGTGTGACTCCCAAAGGAATAAACCATTCTAAGAAGGATACCTTTAGATCTAGGATGAAAAGTTCATGTCAACAAGAAGGTTTAGAATTTAGTAAAGCAAATTCATATTATATATTTTCAGGTGACAGTAAAAAGTTAGATTCAGATACTATTATGAAGGGAGAAATCAAAGTATCAAAACCACCAAGAAGGTATTTGAGAAAATTTTAGTTTGTATCTGCCGTGATCAATTCATTCGCAAAAGCGATAGGTACCTTTTCGAGAAGAATTTTATATTTTGATTCAGGCACTTTTGTTAGGAAACGTTTTGACATGTCCTGCCATGGCTTAACTAATTCTTCAAAAACAGCTTGCGCATGTTTTATTTCAATTGTTTGTATTAATGGTTCGGAATTGCCATTTAAAGTAAATTCGTCTATTACTTCTTTGTATTCAGGATAGCTGCTTAATCTTGTAACTGGAAGTGTTGGTATCTTAAGTGCTAAATCTCCGACTGCGGTTTTTGTTATCAGTGAATTTAATAAATCTAAGAAATCGTCAGTTATTTGGTAGATTATACCTACACATTCTCCATATTTGTACATGTTTGATGCAAGATCAGTTCTAGGTGAGACTAAAGCACCCAATTCAGCTGCAGTGCTGTAGAGTGCTCCGGTTTTTCTTTTAATTCGATGAAGATAAACTGATTCACTATAATTTTCTTTATCTGTAAAATCGGCTATTGCCCCCTCTGATAAGTTTCTAACACATCTTGCCAAGGATTTTCCGGTTTCAATAGATATAGCTCCGTGGAGAGAACCTGTAGCAATCATAAGATCTGCAACGAGAACTGCAGTTCTCGATCCGAGCTCATTCCACAATGACGGGGCAGCTCTCCTAAAGTTATCGCCATCAATCCAGTCATCGTGTATAAGTGCTCCACTATGTATTAATTCAAGAGCCATACCGCATTCGAATGCTAGATGAGTGTCTCCTCCTAATGAGTCTGAAACAAGTCGGCATAGAACTGGTCTGAGTTTTTTTCCACCATCTACTCCTTTTTCAAGTATGGAGGCAATCTCTTGTGGTTCCTTTGATATTTCTCTCTTGAGATGATTTTCAAATTCACTTTTAACTGGATTATAATATTCACTTAAGTCGTCAATAAGTACCTCATCTCTACGTAATTCTCGAAGTTCGTTATTGATATTCCTTACTAGATCTTTCATATGTACATTCCTATAATAATTAATGAGCCAGTTATAGAATGTATTCCTATAGTTCCCCAGTTAGCTCCAGCTAGTTCTCGTGTATCGAACTTTGTCATAACTTGATATGAATAGTATAGTGCTATAGGTAGCCCTAAAAGACCAAGAAGCGCACCTTTTTCAATGATTTGATAATGAAAGAGTAAGTAAATTGATGTAAATGCAGAAATCATCAAAATTAGGTAACCCCAACTGGACCTTTCTAATCCTAGCATAACAACCAAGTGATTTTTACCTGCAATTTTATCTGAGGCTCTATCAGGAAATTGGTTTATCCAAAGTATGGCAGTTGTCAATATTCCTAAAGGAAAGCCAAAGTAGAAAGCTTCCCAGCTGTGAATTCCAGTTAACGCAAAAACAGATCCCATAGTCATTAATGGTCCATAATTTAAACCAATTAAAACTTCACCGATTCCATTTCTTGCTACCAGTCTCAAAGGATATCCCGTATAGAAATAAGCCGAAAAGGCTCCTGCTAATCCATAGTATAATAATTCATATTTGTTGTCACCCAGAGTAGTCATTATTCCTAATCCTAAAAAACCTGAAAGAAAGAGAAATAAGGTGGCTAATTTGAATAGTTGTTTTTCGGTAATTAAACCCAGTTCAATTGCCCTACTACCTCCAGATAATTGTAGAAAATAATCATTATTTAATTGATCAGTTCCGCTTGTCCAGTCGAAGTAGTCATTGTATGTATTTGCGGCTAGATGTAAGAAGGAACCACCTAGGAAAACTAGCACAAAAGTATTCCACTTAAAATCGGTTATGATTTCACTTTGGATACCCCAAACAATACTAGCTATAATCGGAATCCATGTTGCACTCAGAAATGGTAGTCTTGTTATTGCTACAATAGATATAAATTTTGTTAATAATGTAGTTTCAGGCATTGCCTCTGCAGGTGATACATTTGGTAACTCTGTGGTTCTACCACAATATCCGATGTGCTTTCCATCTTTCATTGTGGCTGTGAGTGTTATTTTAGCTGCAAATTCACTTCCATCTTTTCTAACAAAGACGGTTTCGGTGTTGTGCCCTTTTTTGTTCTCTCGAGCATTTTTCAACCAGTTTTCAATGTGTCCTAGTACAATCATTCCTGGTGAGAAAAGAGAAACTCTCTTCTTTCCCACGAGTTCATCTGCGGAATAACCAAACAACTTTTCAGCATTTTCGTTGAAAGTCTCAATACGCCCTTCAACATCACAAGTAATTACACTAATAATTTTGTCGCTTTCCACCATGGATGTAACCTATACTTTTGTTCATGTGTTCCAGTATATAAAAGATGCTCATAATGAAATAACCGTTTGACACGAATTATTCTAATTCAGACCATATTCGAGTAAATCTATAGATTGCAGATAAGGTACATATTCCTGCAAATACATAACACATGAGCGTCATATAATTCCAATCGCCATAGTCTTCTAAATTGTACTGAATAAGAGGAACCATTACCAGAACTACAAGCCTATCTGCCCGCCCTAAAAGGCCAGCATAATCTCTTCCAGCACCAACAGCTTGTGCTTGGGTTCCCATATATGATAACATAAGAACTCCAATTATTGCAGCGAAACCCACCGTAGTATCCACCAGAGGTCCCAGCGCGATTCCACCTAATATAATAATGTCTGCAACTCGATCTAAAGTGTGGTCTAGCAAATCCCCTCTTCTACTGGATAAATTTCTCATTCGAGCAACTATTCCATCTAATGCATCAAGAACGGCAGTCAAGAATACCATCAAAGATCCAAGCAACAGCCAATCTTTACTTGTATAATCTGCGATATAAAATGAATAACCTGCAATTAGGGCCGTTACCAATGATAAGAGACTAATCGCCATTGGATTAAGTGGAAAATGCTTTGCTATCGGTGTTAATATTTTTGTCCCTAATTCTCTATAATCGTCAGCTACCATTAATACCAATCCATTATTCTTTCTGAATAGTCGAAAGTTTCGTCTAATTTAATATTTCCGCTGATAAAATTCATAAGTTTTTCGGCATTCTCTTCTGGTTGGGAGTAGGTAGTATCTAATTGGAATATTCTTTCTTTGGAAATATATTCCATAGCTTCACTATATATGATATTTAGAGCTTCAGCTTCTAAATTTTCAGCCATTTTCTCATCAGAGTAATTCCGTAAAGTAAGTCTATCTCTTAGGATTGAAGGATCGCATCTCAAGATTATTACGAGATCTAGATTATCTAGTGTATGAGAAGTATGTCCATCGTAAAAAACATCATCAAATTTCAAATCGTCTACAATTTTATTTATTATATCTAGGTTGATAAGCCACTCACCTGAATCAGTTTTGCCTTCAGAGGCTTCTTCATAATAATTGGAAAGATGGATTACTTCAGTTTTTAATAAATTAGAAATAGAGGTTTTACCTGTTCCAGGCGTACCCGTTAAGGCACACCTTGGCATTAAGATTTTATTTCCTTTTCAGCTGCAGCCTTTGCTTCTCTCTTTGCCCTAGCTTTGGCACGATCAATTCTTTGTTTAGCATTAAACGAAGTTACACTCTGCATAAATCGGTTGTAGGCTTGGTGCGCGTCTAGAGAATCTTCAGGACTTGCTTCACTATCAGTTTCTGTTTCTAGTTTTATCTCAGTTATGGAAATAAATTCAACTTTAATTGATTTAAGGGCTTTAAATGAACCTGAAAAAATATTGCCATCTTCTACAATATCTCCAAATTCTTCTTCCATCATAGATTTAAGTCCACCATTTTCTAGTGTTTTACCATGTCCACGCTTTACTTCGAAAGTCTGCATATAGTAATACTCTAAGTCACTGTATTTGTATTTTGGGGCTAAAGTTTCCCGTCACCCTTGCCAAACTGTCTCATCATTTTTTGTTGCATTCTTCGGTTCCCACCAATATTAGACATCATTTTTCTACTCTGGTTGTATTGCTTCAAAAGGTCCCGGATTTCTTGTGGATCAGCGCCAGAACCCATTGCAATTCGATTAATTCTTGATCGCTTTATTAGTTTGGGATTTTCTAACTCTTCTTTTGTCATAGAGCTCATTAATACTTTAAATTTTTCTAATTTTTGTTGTGTCTCTTCTACTTGGCCTTTTTTCATCATGCCAGACATTCCAGGTACCATTTCCATTACTTTACCCAATGGCCCCATTTTCGTTAAAGCTTCCATCTGTTCTTTCATGTCAATCAATGTAAATTTACCTGAAAGCATTTTCTTAGCACTATCCTCTGCAGTGCTGGCATCCATAACTTCTTCAGCTCTTTCAAGAAGTGTTTGAAGATCCCCCATACCAAGAAGACGAGAAATGAATCTATCTGGGTCAAGTGTTTCAAGACTTTCAAGGCTCTCTCCAGTTCCTACGAATATTATCGGTGCCTTTGTTACTGCAACTGCAGATAAAGCCCCACCACCCTTTGCAGAACCATCTAATTTGGTCAAAATTACACCAGTAATTCCAACAGCTTCATGGAAGGCTTCAGCCTGTGGGCCTGCTTGTTGTCCCACAGTAGCATCCATTACGAGAAATATATCATCTGGTTGGACAATCTTAGCTATGTTTTCCATTTCAGTAATTAAATCACCATCTAAAGCGTGTCTTCCGGCAGTATCCACAATGACTATATCTAAATCCTTAAACTCTTGCAGACCCTCTGAGACTACTTTCTCAGCGTCAGTGTTCGCTGAGTCTCCAAATACTGGAACTTGTATTTGTTCACCTATTTGGGATAATTGGTCATAGGCAGCTGGTCTGTGTACGTCTGCTGCAATTAATCCTAAGCTTAGTCCCTTTTTCTTTAAATATTTAGCAAGTTTACCTGTAGTGGTAGTCTTACCTTGTCCATACAATCCGACTAACATCAATTTTTGAGGACCTAATTTTAGAGTTCGGGGTTCGCCAAGTGCTTTAACTAATTCTTGATGAACAATACGAACAACATGTTCTCTCCCAGTCATTCCAGGTGGAGCTTTCTCATCCAATGCTCGAGTTTCAATTCTCTTACTTAGGTCTAAAGCTAGTCTAACATTAACATCCGATTGAAGAAGGGCTCTTTGAATATCACGTACTAATTCTTTAATTAATTCAGGAGAAATGTGACTGGCACCTGCTATTTTCTTTAGCGTTTCTCTTAATGCATCTCCTAATTTTTCAAGAACCATAATTTCTATTCAATCATCCTTCAATTTAAAATTATTGATTATAACTTTGTAATCATATTATTTTATTAAGTGATTAGTATCTGTTGTGCAGTGAAGAAACTATCATTACTAATATTGTGCACTTTTGCAATCATATTTGTTAGTGAAAGTGCTACTGCAGGGTTTATTGGGACTCCTATACCTGCTGAAGGTGAAGATTGGGAAATTGATCAATACACCTATGTTTGGGATGAAACTATAATTATCCATGATTGGGTCATCAAGGCAG
>TARA_B110000438_G_scaffold32134_1_pt1 | contig 14310 bp, 12 predicted proteins | sample TARA_B110000438 | Tara Oceans TARA_B110000438 (sample SAMEA4398413) | marine metagenome | biome: Polar Biome; feature: [MES] marine water layer (ENVO:01000295) within the mesopelagic zone...; material: water (ENVO:00002006), including particulate matter (ENVO:01000060) such as...... | reverse complement strand
CCTGTTTAAATGCAGGCTGTATACCATCTAAAGCCCTTCTAGAATCTTCTGAGCTATTTCATCGTGCATCTCATGAGTTTTCTGAACATGGTATTAATATTAATACTCCTGTTATGGATATTAAGGCAATGCAAAAACGTAAGAATGATATCGTTAGCCAACTAACTGGCGGTGTTGCAGGGCTCTTGAAAGCAAATAAGATAGAAGCATTGGTAGGCCATGGAAAATTTATTGGATCAAATCAAGTTGAATATACAGATAAAAAAGGGACTGTAAGCAAGCTCCATGGAAAAAATATTGTTCTCGCCTCGGGCTCATCACCAATAGAATTAAAATCAATTCCGTTTGATGGCGAACGAATAGTGGATTCATGGGGCGCCTTGGACTTTACAGAAGTGCCATCCAAGCTAGCTATTGTTGGTGCAGGCGTAATTGGATTAGAGCTCGGAAGTGTTTGGGGTAGGCTTGGTTCCAGTGTCGAGATGTTTGAAGCTTCATCAGATTTTTTATCTTTAGTTGATCGAGATATTGCAAAAGAAGCAAAAAAACAATTCACTGATCTGGGTTTAGATATCTATCTTGATGCAAAAGTTACTGCAGTTAATAAAACTAAATCGAGCATCAATTTAACTTATACAAAAGATAGCAAAAAAATTGAGAAGAAATTCGATCGTGTGGTTATTGCTGTGGGTAGAACACCACACACAGATAATTTATTTACTATTGATAGTGGTGTTACTTTAAATGATTCAGGATGTATTAATGTGAATGATCAATGCCAGACTAGTATCCCAAATGTATATGCGATCGGTGATTGTGTTAGGGGGCCAATGTTGGCTCACAAAGGATCTGAAGAGGGAGTTATGGTTGCTGAGCTTATAGCGGGTGATATCGCAGAATTAAACTACGATATTATACCCTCAGTTATCTATACTTCACCAGAAATTGCTTGGGCTGGCAAAAATGAGCTCGAATTAAGAGATGCAGGTATCGAATATAAAGTTGGTGTATTTCCGTTTGCCGCAAGTGGTCGTGCAAAAGCTATGGAGCAAGCCTCAGGTATGGTTAAGATGATTTCGTCAAAAGAAAATGACCAAATTCTAGGTGTCCATATAATAGGCCCTATGGCAGGAGAGTTAATTGGTGAGGTGGTTTTAGCTATGGAATTTGAAGCTAGCTCTGAGGATATACAAAGAACAATTCATGCCCACCCAAGTTTATCTGAAGCGATTCATGAGGCGTCACTAGCTGTCGATAAGCGTGCCTTGAATTACCCAAATAAAAAATAATTTTACTGTTTTATCAAAAGAGTTAATCATTTTGATTAGCAGCTATAGAAATATACTTGATGTATTTAATTCAATAAAATTAATAGTTATTTGAGTTAAGCATTATTTTAGTCTATTTGAGGTGACTTATAATAATCCTTAATTACACTTTCAATTAAATTCTCTAGAATCATTAATCACTTAAAAATAATAACTGATTAGTCAAATGGTGAATTATTTCGAAAAAATATAATCTATAAGTTATTTTTTACCCTGCAATCGTCATGTTCTAATGACGATAAAAATTTGACTCTTTTGATGGTGATTACCATAGATTTAAACGGTATGATAATAACTAAATAATTTAATAAAAATGGAAACTATTTTATGGCAGGTCATAGTAAATGGGCGAATATCCAGCATAGAAAGGGCGCTCAAGATAAAAAAAGAGGTAAATTATTCACCAAATTGATTCGTGAAATTACCATCGCTGCAAAGTTAGGTGGCTCAGACTTAAATTCAAACCCGAGATTAAGGATGGCTGTTGAGAAAGGTAAATCTCAAAGCATGCCAAAAGACAATATCACAAAGGCAATTAAACGTGGAGCTGGTGAGCTAGAAGGTATTGATTATATCGAGATTCGTTATGAGGGCTATGGTCCTGGAGGAGCTGCAGTCATAGTTGACTGTTTAACTGACAATAAGAATAGGACTGTGGCAGATGTTAGGCATGCGTTTAGTAAATTTTCAGGAAATATGGGTGCCGATGGATCTGTAGCATATATGTTTAATTCTCTGGGCATTTTAACTTATAAACAAAGTACTAATGAAGATATCTTGATGGAAATCGCAATAGATGCTGGTGCTGACGATATTATTACTGAAGATGATGGGTCTATTGAGATTATAGTTCAGCCACTTAACTATGAGGAGCTAGTTAATACCATGATAAATGCTGGGCATGAGCCTGATAATAAAGAAATAACATGGCGATGCTCAACTGTTACCAACCTAAATGAGCACGAAGCCGCCACAATGATAAAAATGACCTCAGCTTTAGAGGACCTTGATGATGTTCAAACTGTTTACAGTAATGCGGAAATTACAGATGAGGTTTTAGCGAAATTATGAGGCTTTATTCTTGAAAATAGACCAACGAATATTAGGTATTGACCCTGGGTCAAGAAAGACAGGGTTTGGTGTAATTGACTTAATTGGTGGGCAGCTCAAGTATATAACGAGCGGGGTTATCAAAAGCACGGATGGCGATTTTACGGATCGCCTCAAAGTAATACATCAATCTGTTCGAGCTCTTATCAAAGAATATAATCCGCATATCATGTCCATTGAGAGCGTTTTTGTACATAAAAATCCATCCAGTGCATTAAAATTAGGTCATGCTAGAGCTGCCGCTTTATGTGCAACATTTGATTTCGATATGGATGTATTTGAATATTCTCCAAGAGAGATAAAAAAAGGAGTAGTTGGAACTGGGGCAGCATCAAAGGAGCAAGTTCAACATATGGTGGTGTCTCTATTGAATCTAGGTGGCTCTCCAGCTGAAGATGCAGCTGACGCTATTGCAGCAGCTATTTGTTATAGTAATGAGAAAGCGATGCGAGATGCCCTAAGAATTACAAGCTAATGGAATGGTAAAATGATTGGATCAATAAAAGGTAAGATTTTAATTAAGCAAGCACCACAAGTGCTTATTGAGGCTAATGGAATTGGTTATGAAGTCGAAGTTTCATCCACAACTTTTTTTGAGATGCCTGAATTAGATCAAAATGTATTTCTCTACACTCACCTTCAAGTGCGAGAGGATGCCCACACTTTGTTTGGTTTTACTGAGCTTAATGATAGGTATTTATTTAGAATGCTTTTAAAAATAAGTGGTGTGGGTGCGAAGCTTGCATTGGCAATATTATCCGCAATGAGCGTCAATGACTTTGAACGTTGTGTAAGAACTGAGGATAGTGGTTCATTGGTAAAAATTCCTGGTGTTGGAAAAAAGACAGCAGAAAGACTCGTTATAGAGATGCGTGATCGTTTGACAGATCTTATGGATAGTCCTTCTTTAGGGCCTAGAACAATTAATACTAATAGTTCAAGAGAAGAAGCCTTTGATGCATTAATGGCATTAGGGTATAAGGCTGCCGAAATTAAAAAATTAATGGCATCCATCAAAAATGATGACTTAACGGCGAGTCAAATGATAAGGCATGCTTTGAAAAAGGTTACAGATTAAATGGATAATATCGAGCATGACCGATTAATTAGTGGAGATGAAAGTCATGAAGATAAGGCTTTTGATCGCGCCATAAGGCCAAAAACTCTTGCAGAATATGTAGGTCAAAAAAGCATGCGGGAGCAAATGGAGATTTTTATTGAGGCAGCGCGAAAAAGATCTGAATCATTAGATCATGTATTGATATTTGGACCCCCAGGACTCGGTAAAACTACGTTGGCGCATATTATTGCTCATGAAATGGGAGTTAAACTAAAACAAACATCAGGACCCGTTCTTGAGCGACCTGGCGATCTTGCTGCATTACTTACCAACCTCGAGCCTAATGATGTATTATTTATTGACGAAATCCACCGTTTGAATGCCGTGGTTGAAGAGATTTTATATCCAGCTATGGAGGACTTTCAATTGGATATAATGATTGGTGAAGGTCCAGCAGCGCGCTCTATTAAATTGGATTTACCTCCATTTACTCTGGTTGGAGCAACTACAAGAGCTGGATTGCTTACGTCGCCATTAAGAGATAGATTTGGGATCGTACAGAGGTTAAATTTTTATGAAATTGATGAGCTGGCACAAATTGCTAATCGTTCAGCAAAAATAATGAATTTAGATTTAGATGAAGGTGGAAGTGACCAGTTATCCAAAAGAGCCAGAGGTACCCCCAGGATCGTTAACCGCTTGTTGAGAAGGGTTAGAGATTATGCAGAAGTTAAGGCTAATGGCAAGGTGACAGAGCAGGTCGCAAATGATGCATTAGATATGCTAGAAGTTGATCCAAATGGCTTTGATACTATGGATAGAAGATTGTTATTGGCAGTTATCGAAAAGTTTGATGGTGGTCCAGTTGGAATTGAAAGTCTTGCTGCTGCAGTAGGTGAAGAGCGAGGAACAATAGAAGATGTAGTTGAGCCTTATTTGATCCAACAAGGATTTATGATGCGAACATCGCGTGGACGTGTTGCTACAAAGAATGCCTATTTACATTTTGGATTAAATCCAATCAATCAACAAAAAAATATTAATCGTGATTTATTGGAATGATTGTTAATGATTGTTTTTTTAAGGAAATCAGAATATGACAACTAATATGTCGTTTATAAACCTTATCCTAAATGCGAGTATCATCGTTCAATTTGTGATGTTGCTCCTGTTAATGGCATCAATTGGTTCTTGGAATATCATCTTTACTAAACAAAAATTGATTAAAAAAATTAAAGATGCTTCTGATTCATTTGAGACAAATTTCTGGGCTGGTGGTGATTTAAATAATCTTTATAAAAATTCAACTAAAAATGATCATGGCGATGTTGGAATGCCAAGTATTTTTAAAGCTGGATTTAAAGCATTTAACCGTTTATCTACAAAAAGCTCTATCTCCAAAGATAAGATGGTGGAAGAGTGCTCTCGAGCTATGCGAGTCGCTCAAATGCGCGAAGTTGATAAATTAGAGCATAGCCTTGCCACTTTAGCTTCGATTGGATCAATAAGTCCTTATGTGGGTTTATTTGGAACAGTAATTGGTATTATGAACTCCTTTAGAGCTCTTGCGGGTGTTCAATCCGCCACGTTAGCAATGGTTGCTCCTGGTATAGCTGAAGCTTTAATCGCTACTGCGATGGGCCTTTTTGCCGCCATTCCAGCTGTTGTTGCTTACAATAGATTTGCAGATAAAGTAACTCGTCTCGAGATTCGATACGATAGTTTTTCAGAAGAATTTGCAAGTATTTTACAACGCCATGAATTATATAAAAGTGATTAATAGTTAACGTGTCAAAAAAAAGAAAAGTCATCAGTGAAATTAATGTAGTTCCATACATTGATGTGATGCTTGTATTGTTAATTATTTTTATGGTGACAGCACCATTACTCACACAAGGAATAAAGGTAGAATTACCAAAAGCTGGGGCAGACCCAATTGCTGATTCTTCAAGTCTTGCCCCTCTAATTTTGAGCGTAAATGCTCAAGGTGATTTATTTATAAATGTTGGTGATGACGAAGATAAACCAAAAGATGCTGAATCAATAATATCAAGAACTAGGGCGGTTCTAGCCAGCCAGCCATCTACAATGATTTTAGTCAAAGCAGATCGTCAAGTTCCCTATGGTAATGTTGTTGGAGCTATGGTTCTTTTGCAGCAAGGTGGAGCAAAAAATATTGGCTTTGTTACTGATGCACTAGAGTCTTACCCTGTACCTAACTGAAATTATATGAGCTATTGAATGCGAGATAAATATAATATTATACCAATGGCTTTCGCGTGTGGTTTGCACCTTGCCATTTTTATTACGATGATATTAGCCTTTGAAAGGTCAAATGCAAATATACCATTTCGTCCTCTTATGATAGATGCTGTTCTAATTGAGGAGGACAATTTACTAACTCCGCAAAAAAAATTAGCACAAGAAAAACGAGATGCCGAAGAAAAAAAACGGTTATCAGATATTCAGGCTGAAAAAATACGAATAAATAAAAAGAAAAAAAAAGAAGCAGAAATTAAAAGAAATGCAGATATTAAAATAGCAAAAGAGCTAAAGTTAAGGGAAGCTCGTGAAAAAAAAGAATTGATAACTAAACAAGAGAAAGAAGCTGAACTAGAAAAAAAACGAGTAGAAAAACAGCTTGAAAAAGATCGTCTTGATGCTGAACAGAATAGACTAGATGATATAAAACGACAACGAGTAGAAAACGAAAAGATACGAAAAGATTTAGAAAAAGCTGAAAAAAAAGCACAATTAGATCGAGAGTTATCAAATGAGCAGAAACGTCTAGATGCTCTTCGTTCAGGCGCTCTTGCAAGGTATACTTTTAGTCTTGGTAGAAAAATTGAAAATAATTGGGTGCAACCTCCATCAGCGTCAAGCGGTATAAGTTGTGTTGTAAATGTTCGTCAGTTACCTGGAGGTGAAGTTATCAGTGCAGTAGTAGAGAAATGTAATGGTGATGAATCTGTTAGGCGCTCTGTAGAAGCTGCTGTTTATAAGGCTTCTCCATTACCAGACCCTGAAGATCCGAGTTTGTTCGAAAGAAATTTACGATTTGTATTTGAACCTTATCAATAATTCATATGTTTGTGAGGACACGGATGAATCTCCAAAGAAAAATATTTTTACTCTTATGTTTATTTTTTCATAATGTATTAAATGCTGAGCTAACTATAAGGATTACACAGGGCGTTGGAAAACAGACACCAATAGCTATTGTTCCCTTTGGGGCCGAGAGAGGCATGCCAGTTCTTTCGGTAGATATCGCCAGTATTATTACTAATGACTTAAATAGGAGCGGCAGATTTTCTCCTATCCCTGAAAAAAATATGCTTCAAAAACCAACTACAGGGGGTGAGATTGATTTTGATGATTGGTCTATTTTGGGTATCGAAGCGGTCGTTGTGGGTCGTATTACAGAAATAAAAGCTGGTTCATACAATATTCAGTTTCAACTATTTGATATTTATAAAGGTGAACAAATTGTTGGTTATAGAATGCCAGCTAATGACAAAACACTGAGGAGATCAGCGCATCGAATAGCCGATATGATTTATCGAGAGCTGACAGGAATTAGAGGAGTATTCGACACTAAAATTGCTTATGTGAGGTCAAATGTTTCGCTTAATGAGACAAATTACTCATTAATTATTGCTGATTCTGATGGTGAGAATGAGCAAATTGTAGTTAATTCAAAAGATCCAATTATGTCTCCAGCCTGGTCACCAGATAGCAGGCAGATAGCCTATGTATCGTTTGAAGATAATGCTTCGTCTATATACCTACAAACTCTAAGAACTGGAAATCGAAGAAAAATATCGGATCGACCTGGTATAAATGGGTCGCCTGCATTTTCTCCAGATGGAAGAAAATTAGTTCTTACTTTGGGTGGTTCTGATGGTAATTTAGATATTTATGTTCTTGATATTGCCACCAGAGCTCTAAAGAGAATGACGTATAATAGAGCTATTGATACAGAAGCAACATGGTCACCCAGTGGTAAGGAGATTTACTTTACTTCTGACAGGGGTGGTGCTCCGCAAATATATAAAATTTCCATAGACAGTGATAAGGCGCAAAGAGTCACTTTTGATGGTAATTATAATGCCAGACCTCGTTTATCACCCGATGGTAAAAAATTAGCAATGGTTCATCTTTATAGGGGTGATTATCGAATAGCTATATATGATATCAATAAAAAAGATTTACTGGTCTTATCTTCAGGAATGCAAGACGAATCTCCGAGTTTTGCACCAAATAGTGATACACTTATTTATGCTACAAAAATGAGAGAAAATGGAGTCTTGGAGACTGTCACTGCGGATGGCGCAGTAAAGCAAAGAGTGGCTTCTAAGCAAGGCGATATTAGGGAGCCGGTGTGGTCACCATTTTTAAAATTATGATAATGTGTTATTTTAGGTTTACTGGTATATTTTGTATTAAATTTTTATAAATAATTGAAACTTTAGGAGTTGTTAAAATGGAACGTTTTAATTTAGGGCTAATTGGTTTATTGGTTTTGGTTTTATCGGGTTGTGCCTCATCGGGAAGTAAAACTGGAAGCATGGGTAGCGACAATGGCACGGGTGCAGCTAATGATAATGAAGATGCTGCAACATACGGAATGGGCATGGAAGGTAATAGTAATCTAGAAGCAATGACAGATGACAGTATGTCTGAAAGTCTTGAGACAATTATTTATTTTGATTTTGATCGATCTGAATTACGTGCTGAATATGATGGTTTAATAAACGCACATGCGGCGAATATGAATTCTAATACTCTACTTACAGTAAGACTTGAAGGGCATGCTGATGAAAGAGGTTCACGGGAATATAATATTGGACTGGGTGAGCGGAGAGCACAAGCAGTAAGACGAATGTTGCTTCTCAATGGCGTATCACCAGCCCAGATTACTACTGTTAGTTTTGGCGAAGAGAGACCTAACTCCTATGGCAGTGATGAAAATTCATATACTCAAAATAGAAGGGTAGAGTTGGTAATTAATTAATTAATCTAATTCATTATTATGCTTAGGCATGTTTTTATTATTATTGGTACTTTAATCGCTGGGGGTTGCGCAGATTTACCCGTAAATGATAATTATCAAAGCGAAAACTCAAATATTATGCAAAGATCAAATGATCAGAGCCTAATAGAAATTGCTCGCCAGCTTGATAGTATTCAAGAACAAGTCACTCAAATTCAGGGTCAAACAGAAGATCTAAATTACCAGTCACAAGCAACTCAGGATAGACAAAGAGCCTTGTATGTTGACTTGGATGATCGTTTGCAAGATCTTGAAAGATCAATTAGTGCTTTAAACTCTATGAATGTTGTTAATGAAGAGGAAATTATCTTTGGTGAATTACCTGTCCCAGGTGGTACTGATGAGGATAATTATCAAGCAGCTTTCGAGCTCCTGAAGGAGCAAAATTATGAATTAGCATCACTTTCATTTATTAGATTTTTAGCTGCATATCCAGGAAGCAGTTTGATTGACAATGCTCAGTATTGGCTCTCTGAATCATACTATGCCTCCAATCAGTTTGATCAGGCTTTGTCACAATTCACTAAAGTTGTGAATGAGTACCCCCGTTCAAGAAAAATACCTGATGCTCTGCTTAAGATTGGTTATTGTAATTATGAGTTAGGGAATTGGGATCAAGCTCGTTTAGTTTTGAATAGAATTCAAACTGAATACCCACAATCAACTGTGGCGAAATTAGCTGAACAACGAATAAAAATAATGAATAGCAGAGGTTTGTGATTTCGTTTTCAAAGACTCTGATTAAGTTATCCAGGGTTCTATAAAAATTTTATTGATATTCTCTTGAGATTATTGTGAGGTGCGGTATCATCCTCGCCAATTGAATAAAAAACTTAAATGATATTTGGGGCGTTAGCTCAGCGGTAGAGCATTCGGCTTTTAACCGACCGGTCGTAGGTTCAATCCCTACACGCCCCACCATTTAATTTATTCATCAAAAATTAATCTTGAGATAAAAGTAATTAATTTATCCATTAGTTGCGGCTAATTGTAATTAAAATAGATTTAATTTTAATTGCTTTGAGAGATTTAAATGAAAGATAGAAATTGTAAGATATTTAAATTTGGTGGGTCTAGTCTTGCTGACACTCAGTGCTTCGTTAGAGTGTCTAAAATAATACTAGATAATTACTACAAAGAGCCTAATTTACGTCACGTTATAGTGGTTTCTGCTCTTGGCGGTTTTACTGATCTATTGATTGATATCGCTGAAAATTGTAATGCAAATAATCTGTATGATTCAAAAGAATATAAAGCGATTAATCATCGCCTTACTGCTTTAGTTGAAGATTTGCTTGAAGACTCTGCAGCGAGAGAGTTTCTAGAATTATTTTCAAATGACATCAACTCGATTGTCAAACTGCTTAACGATGACTTAATTATTAATAATGATGATACAGATATTGAGAAGGTAATTGCAGGGTTTGGTGAGCTTTGGTCGGCAAAGATTTTGTCACTTTATATTGCTAAATTACTAGATTCTGATGATGAGGTAGAATTTATTGATAGTCGTAGCATCATCTATGTTCAATCAAGCGACCTAGGTGCAATTGTCGATTGGAAAAAATCAAACGAATGTTATAAAAAAGTAGTTACAAAATCTCAAGCAAATATACTTATTATTACGGGCTTTATAGCCTCAAATGAACGAGAACAACCAACAAATTTAGGCCGTAATGGGAGTGATTATTCTGCTGCCATATTCGCTTCTTTATTTGGAGCACAAGCATTAGTTATCTGGACTGATGTTGATGGTGTTATGAGTGCGGATCCGAATAAAGTCCCTGATGCACAAGTGGTTAGCAATTTATCTTATAATGAAGCTATGGAATTGGCCTACTTCGGAGCAAAAGTTATCCACCCAAAGACATTAAATCCGTTAATGGAACAAAAGATTCCAGTCTTCATACGTAATACATTTAATCCTGAATTTGTTGGTAGTAAAATATCAGCAGAAAAATCAATAAATAATAATATAAAAGGTATAACTGTTATTGATTCCATCGCTCTAATCAACCTTGAGGGAACAGGAATGATTGGAGTCCCAGGCACTGCTGATAAACTATTTGTAGCGCTTAAAGATGAAAATATATCTGTGACATTAATTTCTCAAGCGAGTTCAGAGCATTCCATTTGTATAGCAGTAGATGAGCATGTGAGTGATATTGCAAAAAATGTCATCGAAAATGCTTTTGAAGCTGAGTTGAACGCAGGATTGATATCAAAAATTGAAGCAACAAAAGGTCAGAGTATAATTGCAGTTGTTGGCGATGAAATGACTGGACAGTCAGGTGTTGCTGGCCAGTTTTTTGGTACTCTGGGTCAAGCTAAGATCAACGTAAGAGCGATAGCGCAAGGATCGTCGGAGCGTAATATTTCTGCTGTGATTGAGTCAAAAGACGCGCTGAGGGCGCTTAATAGAGTCCATGCTGGTTTTTTTAATAATAAAACCTCTTTAACTATTGGTTTGATTGGTCCAGGTTTGGTTGGCAGTGAATTACTCGATCAAATTAATTCACATTTATTCAAAAATGCGGCTGATCTAGGAGTGAGTATATATTTAAAAGCAATTGTTAAATCAAAACTGATGTTACTTGATAAAACCTCAATAGACTTAGAAAGGTGGTCAGAAATACTGCAAGATGAAGCCATTGATATCGATCTAGATATCTTTGAGAGCCATCTAATCGAGCATTCAAATAATAGTAGTATCTTAATAATTGATTGCACTTCAAACGATACTATCGCTAAGAAATATGCACAATGGTTATCGCTTGGGATTAATGTCATTACCCCGAATAAGAAAGGTTTGAGTGGAGATCTCAATTATTATAAATCCTTAAAAGATACCTCAGAAAAGAATAACTCGTTCTGTTTTTATGAAACTACTGTCGCTGCTGGGTTACCAGTAATAAACACAATCAATAGTTTGGTCGCAACGGGAGATAAGATACATTCTATTGAAGGTATCTTATCTGGAACTTTGGCTTATTTATTTAATGTATTTGATGGCTCAAAACCGTTTTCCAGAATTGTTGTTGAAGCAAAAGAGAGTGGCTATACAGAGCCTGACCCAAGAGATGATCTTGGAGGAATGGATGTGGCTAGGAAACTTACAATACTGGCTAGGGAAGCTGGAAGGGATCTTGATCTTTCAGATTTTTCTATCGAAAGTCTTGTTCCAGATGAATTAATTGATTTAAGTATTGATGAATTTCTTGAAAAATTAAAAGACTATGATTCTGTAATGCAGAACCGATATAAAAATGCAAAAAATAATAATTTGACACTCAGGTATGTTGCATCAATAGACTTAGATAGTAATATTTTCATAGGGCTTAAAGAATTTCCACTCGATCATCCTTTTAGCAATATTCAACTCACAGATAATATAATTAAAATTCAGTCTGATAGATATGCAGATAACCCATTAATCATTCAAGGGCCTGGCGCAGGTCCTGGTGTAACTGCTGCAGGTATATCTGCAGATATTATTAACCTCATAAAATTAATAAAGTAGCGAAATGAATAACAAGTATATAACTGCATTTGCTCCAGCATCTATTGGTAATGTTGCTGTGGGCTTCGATATGCTGGGCCTTGCAATCAAAGGAGCTGGTGATCGCGTATCTGTTAGAAAGATGAGTGAAGAGGGGTTATCCATTAAAGAAATCTATGACCAAGATGGTCTTCCTCATAAAAACCTTTCAAAAAAATCGAGTGAAAATACCGCATCAATAGCTGCAGATGCCTTATGGCAATCAAAAGGTGGGCAGGGTGGTATAGAGATGATTATTCATAAAGGTATTCCACTTCAATCTGGGATGGGAAGTTCAGCTGCCTCAGCTGTAGCAGGAGCTGTTGCTGTTAATGCGTTATTGGACAATCCGCTACCAGTTGAAGAGCTAATGACATACGCACTTGAGGGTGAGAAATATGCAAGTGGAGGCATACATGCTGACAATGTTGCCCCAAGTCTTATTGGTGGGATGGTATTCTGTCCTCCATCATTTCTCCCCAGAACTACTTCAATTGAAGTACCAAAGGGCATTAGCTCTGTATTGGTGCATCCAGATTTGATAGTGAATACAGCTGAAAGCCGAAATGAATTATCTGATAATTACTCAATGAAGCAATGGTTGGATCAACAGGGTTATCTTGCAGGCTTTTTACTGGGCTTACAAAAAATTGATCTAAATTTAATTAAAAATAGCATGCAGGATGTCATTATTGAGCCACAGCGAGCAAGTTCTGTAGAATGTTTTAATGAGATTAAAGAAGCGATCATGAATAAAGGAGCATTGGGGTGTTCGTTATCTGGAAGTGGTCCTAGTATTTTTGCTTTATGCGAGGATCATATTGCGACTGAGATTAAATTAATAATGATGAAGATCTTTACTAGTCATAACATTAGTTCTGAGGGATGGATAAGCTCTTTAGACGCATCTGGCGCTTACGTGGAAAGTTAGTTGTGAATTTTATTAGCACTCGTGGCAATCAAAGTTATGGTATTGATCAGGTATTAGCTAAAGGTATTGCTGATGATGGTGGCTTGTTTGTGCCCGAAGAGTTGCCTCATATAAATCTCGAGGAACTTCAAGGTGAGGTATCATTGATAGATACTGCTAAATTATTATTAACACCTTATTTTGAAGAATCAACATTAAAAAATAATTTAAATCAAATCATAAAAGAATCTTTATTTTTTCCAATCCCGTCTATTAAAGCCTTTCCTGATGAGAATATCTGGTTTTTAGAGCTTTTTCATGGACCTACAGCAGCATTTAAGGATGTTGGAGCAGGATTCTTAGCATCTTGCTTGAGCCGTTTAAATAGCGCTGAGAACAAACCATTAGTAGTTTTAGTTGCGACATCTGGCGATACTGGTGGGGCAGTTGCAGCTGCATTTCATGGCTTACCCAATGTAAAGGTCATTGTTTTATTTCCAAAGGACAAAGTGTCAAAAAGACAAGAAAAACAGCTGACATGTTGGGGGGATAATATCCTATCATTGACCGTAAATGGCACCTTTGATGACTGCCAGGCATTAGTAAAAAATATATTTGTCGATCCAGTCCTAACGTCTAAATATCGATTTTCATCAGCAAATAGTATAAATTTTGGACGATTATTACCACAAAGTATTTATTATGCTCATAGTAGCCTCAGTCATTATAGGCAGTATGGTAAAAAAACAAATTTTATAATCCCAACTGGAAATTTAGGAAATGGCTTAGCTTGTTTGCTAGCCAGAAGTATGGGTTTTCCTATAGGCGAAATAGTTTTATCTGTGAACGAAAATCGTTTAATTGTAGATTATTTAGACGGAGCTGAATGGCTACCAAAACCAAGCATTCAAACACTTGCTAATGCTATGGATGTTGGTAATCCAAGTAATATGGAGCGCCTAAATAGCCTATTTGGCCAAACTGACGAGCTTAAAGGCTCAGTTTCTGCTGTTTCTGTTTCTGATGAAAATATTAGTAATGAAATTACTAGGGTTTTTGAGCAAACTAAAACCATCATCTGCCCTCATACTGCTACTGCTTCTTATGCTTATAGTCTATTTGCAGACGAGATAAAAAAGAGTCAAGATTGGTTCATTGCTGCTACTGCGCATCCTGCTAAATTTGAGACAATTGTTGAGCCATTAATTAACCAAAGAGTCGCTATTCCAAATGAACTTGCAGTGTTGCTTGAAAAGCCCAGCAAGACATTCACTATCAATCCAAATATAAAGGAATTCGAGCAGATAATTA
>TARA_B110000438_G_scaffold139856_1_pt1 | contig 14383 bp, 10 predicted proteins | sample TARA_B110000438 | Tara Oceans TARA_B110000438 (sample SAMEA4398413) | marine metagenome | biome: Polar Biome; feature: [MES] marine water layer (ENVO:01000295) within the mesopelagic zone...; material: water (ENVO:00002006), including particulate matter (ENVO:01000060) such... | reverse complement strand
AACAAAAAAATTTGCAAGGGCAAATATATATTAATTTGATTTATTTAAAACTGTTAGTAGCTTTTCTAATAATAACTAACTTTTCTAAAAGACTTTCTAGTTTGCTAATGTCAAGCATATTTGCACCATCACTTTTCGCATTTTTTGGATCAAAATGAGTTTCAATAAAGATACCATCTGCTCCTGTAGCGATACCTGCTTTAGCAATTGTTTCTATCATTTCTGGTCTACCGCCAGTTACTCCTGAAGATTGATTGGGTTGCTGAAGAGAATGAGTAACGTCTAAAACAACTGGAGCAAATTCCTTCATAGCAGGAATTCCTCTAAAATCAACTAATAAATCTTGGTATCCAAACATGCTTCCTCTTTCGGTTATTAAGGCATTATTGTTGCCTGAGTCTTTGATTTTTTTAACTGCGTGAGACATGCTTTCAGGACTCATAAACTGCCCTTTTTTTAAAATTATGTGTTTTCCTGTTTTTCCTGCAGCAACTAATAGGTCTGTTTGTCTAACTAAAAAAGCAGGTATTTGAAGAACATCTACATAATTTGCAGCAAGTTCAGCATCTTTAATTTCATGTATATCTGTTATTGTTGGAATCTTAAATTTTTCACCTACTTTTTTTAAAATCTCTAATGCTTTTTCATCTCCAATTCCTGTAAAACTATCAATCCTACTTCTATTAGCTTTTTTAAAACTTCCTTTAAAGATAAAAGGGATTTCTAATCTGTTGGTTATATCAAATATTTTCTCAGCAATCTTAAATGCCATTTCTTCTCCTTCAATGGCGCATGGACCTGCGATTAAAAAGAAATTATTTGAGTTAAGGTGTCTAATATTTTTGATTTTATCAATCATGAGTAAAAATAAATTTATGCTAAATTAAATAATATTCTCTAGTTCAATAGTTTTGATGTAATTAGTATGTAAAAAGACATTACATTTGCGCGAAATTATAGGAAGTATGAATTCTATTAGAAACATTGCCATTATTGCTCACGTTGACCATGGTAAAACAACCTTAGTTGATAAAATTATTGATCAAGCAAAAATATTAGATGATCGTAAAGAGCGTAAAGAATTACTATTGGACAATAATGATTTGGAACGTGAAAGAGGAATTACTATACTTTCTAAAAACGTTTCAGTAGATTACAAAGGAGTAAAGATTAATGTAATAGATACACCTGGTCACGCCGATTTTGGTGGGGAAGTAGAGCGTGTTTTAAAAATGGCGGATGGAGTTTTATTATTGGTTGATGCGTTTGAAGGGCCAATGCCACAAACTCGTTTTGTACTTGGTAAAGCATTAGAATTAGGTTTAACACCAATTGTAGTTGTAAATAAAGTTGATAAAGAAAATTGTACACCAGATTTAGTACATGAAAAAGTATTTGATTTAATGTTTGCACTGGATGCAACAGAAGATCAATTAAACTTTGCAACAATTTATGGTTCAGCAAAAAATGGATGGATGTCAACAGATTGGAAAGAACCAAAGGAAAATATTTTAGATTTATTAGATGCTGTAATTGAGTCGATTCCAGAAGCACCTTACAGAGAAGGATCTCCACAAATGCAAATCACCTCATTGGATTTTTCATCCTTTACAGGAAGATTAGCTATTGGACGTGTTTTTAGAGGAGATTTACATGAGAATAAAGATTATATGTTGTGTAAAGCTGATGGTTCCACTAAGAAAGTTAGAGTTAAAGAATTACATGTTTTTGAAGGAATGGGTAAGGTAAAAGTTTCTAAAGTAAGAAGTGGAGATATTTGTGCTATTACGGGTATTGAAGGATTTGAAATTGGAGATACTATTGCAGATATTGAAAACCCAGAAGCATTGCCAAGAATAAAAGTAGATCAACCTACAATGAGTATGTTATTTACTATTAATAATTCACCATTTTTTGGTAAAGAGGGTAAATTTGTGACCTCAAGACATTTACGTGATAGATTATTTAAAGAAATGGAAAAAAACTTAGCTTTACGTGTAGACACCACTGATAGTGAAGATAAGTTTAATGTTTTTGGACGTGGAGTTTTGCACTTATCTGTATTGATTGAAACTATGCGAAGGGAAGGTTATGAATTACAAGTAGGTAGGCCACAGGTAATTATAAAAGAAATTGATGGAGTAAAATCTGAGCCTTATGAAACTCTTTCAATTGATGTTCCTGAAGATGTTTCTTCTAAAGCAATTAATTTAGTTTCCTTACGTAAAGGAGATCTTTTAGTAATGGAACCAAAAGGGGATTTACAACATTTAGAGTTTACAATTCCATCAAGAGGTTTAATAGGATTACGTAACAAAGTTTTAACTGCAACAGCAGGTACTGCAATTATTAATCATAGATTTAGTGAATATGGTCCTTTTAAAGGAGAGTTTTCCGAAGATATTAAAGGTGCTATTGTATCCTCTGCAGCTGGAAAAGCAACTGCTTATGCAATTGATAGGCTTCAAGATAGAGGACGTTTTTTTATAGATATCAATGAGGAAATTTATATTGGTCAAGTAGTTGGAGAAAACAGTAAAGATTCGGATATGGGTGTTAATTTGATTAAAGGAAAGCAATTAACCAACATGCGTAAATCTGGAACTGATGAAGCAATGAAAATTGCTCCTAAAGTTGATTTTTCTCTGGAAGAATGTATGGAGTATATTAAGGGAGATGAGTACCTGGAGGTTACACCAGCTAGCTTACGAATGCGAAAAATTACTTTTAAAGCTTAAAAATATCATTAAATATTATGAATTTAGCATTCTTGCATCCTTGTCCTATTTGCTTTAGTATTACAGCAATAGCTTATTTGGTATATAAAAAATATATAAGGAAATAGTTAGGTATTTTTTTCTTTTAATTGATAAAATTTACCTCGTTCAATTCTGAGTGTTTTAGCAGGAAATTTAGATATGATTTCGTAATCGTGAGTAGCTATTAAAATAGTGGTTCCATTACTATTAATTTTTTTTAAAACCTCCATTATTTCTGCGCTAGTTCCAGGATCAAGATTTCCGGTGGGCTCATCAGCTAAAATTAATTCTGGATTATTAAGAAGTGCTCTTGCAATTGCTATTCTTTGCTGTTCACCTCCAGAAAGCTCATGTGGAAATTTATTTTCTACTTCACTTAGCTTTACTTTTTCTAAAACCTCTTTAATTCTATCTTGAATCTTGTTTTTATCTTTCCAATCAGTAGCTTTTAAAACAAACTCTAGATTTTTCGAAATGGATCGGTCTGATAGAAGTTTAAAATCTTGAAAAACTATCCCAAGTTTTCTTCTTAAAAAGGGGATTTTTTTTTCTTTTATTTTTAGGATATCTATTCCGGCTACATTTCCTTCACCTTCTCTTATTTTAATTTCCCCATAAAGTATTTTAAGTAAGCTACTTTTTCCACTTCCTGTTTTACCAATTAAATACATAAACTCTCCTTTTTCCATTTTAAAGGAGACATCAGAAAGAATTTTTTTTTCATCAATGTTTATGTTGATGTTTTTTAAATCAATGATAGATTTTTCCATTACTAATAAAAATATTTAAAAATTCAATTTACTAAATCTTTCAATTCCTAAGTGTGATTTATTATATTTTATAATATAATTACATTTTTATACTAAAATTTAATAATAAATAAAATTATGTAACTATTTATTAATTTTTGATTTCATTTACATATATTTTAGTAATATTTGCACAAAAATTAATTATGTGTGGAATAGTTTGTGCTTTGGATATAAAACAAGAATCTGAATTACTTCGACCAAAGGTTTTAGAAATGTCTAAAAAAGTTAGACACAGGGGACCAGATTGGAGTGGTATTCATTGTGGAAAAAATGTATTATTAGCTCATGAGCGTTTAGCGATTGTTGATCCCCAATCTGGAAATCAACCTATTTTCAGCTCGGATAGAAAATTAATTTTAGCCGCTAATGGTGAAATCTATAATCATAGAGATTTAAAACACAATCTTGAGTCTAAATATGATTTTCAAACTAATTCAGATTGTGAAATTATTTTAGCACTATACAAAGAAAAAGGTGTAGATTTTTTAGATGATTTAAATGGAATTTTTGGATTTGTTTTATACGATGAGAATAAAGAGTCTTACTTAATAGCCAGAGATCACATGGGAATTATTCCTTTGTACATGGGTTGGGATAAGTTTGGAACTTTTTATGTTGCTTCTGAATTAAAAGCATTGGAGGGTATTTGTAATAAAATTGAAATTTTCCCCCCTGGTCATTATCTATCTAGTACTGATTCTAAGCCTGTTAAATGGTACAATAGAGATTGGATGGAGTATGATGCTGTTTGTGATAATGAAACTGATTTTGACACCCTTCAAGATGCGCTTGAACAAGCTGTGCACAGGCAACTAATGAGTGACGTTCCTTATGGAGTGCTATTATCGGGAGGTTTGGATTCTTCAATTACATCTGCACTTGCTAAAAAGTATTCAAAAAATAGAATTGAATCAGACGATCAAAAAGCAGCTTGGTATCCTCAGTTACACTCTTTTGCTGTAGGTCTTACAGGGTCTCCAGATTTAAAAGCAGCAAAACTTGTAGCTGATCACATTGGTTCTATTCATCATGAAGTTACTTTCACAATTCAGGAAGGTTTAGATGCTATTAAAGATGTTATTTTTCATTTAGAAACCTATGATGTTACAACTGTAAGAGCTTCTACTCCAATGTATTTGATGGCTAGAGTAATTAAGTCAATGGGAATAAAAATGGTTCTATCTGGAGAAGGAGCAGATGAAATTTTTGGAGGATACTTGTATTTTCACAAGGCACCTAATCCAAAGGAATTTCATAAAGAGACTGTGAGAAAATTAGAAAAACTTTATCAGTATGACTGTCTTAGAGCTAATAAATCTTTAGCTGCTTGGGGAATAGAAGGGAGAGTTCCATTTTTAGATAAAGAGTTTATAGATGTTGCCATGAGAATTAATCCTAAAGATAAAATGATTAATAAAGATAGAATGGAGAAGTGGGTTTTAAGAAAATCTTTTGAAAATTATTTACCAGATTCTGTGGCATGGAGACAGAAAGAACAATTTAGTGATGGAGTAGGATATGACTGGATTGATAGTTTAAAAGAGTTGGTAAATAAGGAAGTTTCTGATGTTATGTTTAAAAATGCAAAGTTTACTTTTCCTTTTCAAACTCCAATGTCCAAAGAAGAATATTATTATAGGTCTATTTTTGAATCCCATTTTCCATCCGAAACTGCTGCGAAAACAGTACCCTCTGTACCTTCAATCGCATGTAGCACACCTATTGCTTTAGAATGGGATAAGTCTTTTAAAAACATGAATGATCCCTCAGGAAGATCTATTTCTAATGTGCATTTAGATTCTTATTGAAATAGTTCAAATTTTTATGTAAAAATTGTTGATAACTTGAGGCTATTCTTCTCTGTAAAATAGGCTATAAAACTTGCTATTTTCTTATATTTACCTAACCAATTTTATTTAATCAAAAATCTTAAAATGAGCGAAGAAAATAATAATAATCTGTATTCAGCGGATAGTATACAGGCACTTGAGGGAATGGAACATGTTAGGATGCGACCATCTATGTATATTGGAGATGTTGGCATAAGAGGACTCCATCATTTAGTATATGAAGTAGTGGATAACTCTATTGATGAGGCAATGGCTGGCCACTGTACAATAATAAAAACATTTATAAATGAGGATAATTCAATTACTGTTGAAGATGACGGTAGGGGAATACCAGTTGGAATTCATAAAAAAGAAGGGGTTTCTGCTTTAGAAGTTGTAATGACTAAAATTGGTGCAGGAGGTAAATTTGATAAAGACTCATATAAAGTGTCGGGTGGTTTACATGGGGTTGGAGTTTCTGTTGTAAATGCACTATCCGATCATTTAACAGCTAGAGTTTTTAGAGATGGTAAAATTTGGGTTCAAGAGTATGAAAAAGGTAAATCACTTTATCCAGTTAAAACAGATGGTAAATCTGAAAAAACGGGTACTGAAGTTACTTTTAAACCCGACAAGTCTATTTTTAAAGATATTCAAGAATACAGTTATGAAACTTTATCTAACAGATTGAGAGAATTATCTTTTTTAAATAAAGGGTTAACTCTTACTATAACAGATAGAAGAAAAAAAGTTGATGGAGAGTTTGTTACTGAAGTTTTTAAATCCGAAGAAGGTTTGAAAGAATTTATTCGATTTTTAGATGAAAACAGAGAACCTCTCACATCAGATGTGATTTCAATGGAGGGTGAGAAAAATAATATTCCAGTTGAAGTAGCGATGATTTATAATACTTCATTTTCTGAAAATCTACATTCTTATGTTAATAATATCAATACTCACGAAGGTGGAACACATTTAGCAGGTTTTAGAAGAGGTTTAACCTCTACTCTAAAAAAATATGCTGATGCTTCTGGAATGTTGGATAAGTTAAAGTTTGAGATTGCAGGAGATGATTTTAGGGAAGGTCTTACCGCTATAGTTTCTGTAAAAGTTGCTGAGCCTCAATTTGAAGGACAAACAAAAACTAAATTAGGAAATAGAGAAGTTAATTCAGCAGTATCTCAATCGGTTTCAGAAATGCTTGAAAATTATTTAGAAGAAAATCCTAATGATGCCAAGATTATTGTTGATAAAGTGATTTTAGCTGCTCAAGCAAGACATGCAGCTAGAAAAGCTAGAGAAATGGTTCAAAGAAAAACAGTCATGAGTGGAGGTGGTTTGCCTGGTAAATTATCTGATTGCTCTGAGCAAAATCCTGAACTATGTGAAGTGTATTTGGTTGAGGGAGATTCAGCTGGAGGAACTGCAAAACAAGGAAGAGATAGAAATTTTCAAGCTATTTTACCGCTTAGAGGTAAAATTTTAAATGTTGAAAAAGCAATGCAACATAAGGTTTTTGAAAATCAAGAAATTATTAATATTTATACAGCTCTTGGAGTAACAATTGGAACTGAAGAAGATAGTAAGGCACTTAATTTAGAAAAATTAAGATATCATAAAGTTGTTATAATGTGTGATGCTGATGTTGATGGAAGCCATATTGCCACACTTATTTTAACCTTCTTTTTCAGATATATGAAAGAATTAATTGTTAATGGAAATATATACATAGCGACTCCTCCACTTTATTTAGTTAAAAGAGGTGCAAAAAAGAAATATGCATGGAATGATGAAGAACGTGATAAGTTCTTAGAAGAATTCGGTCAAGGTGCTACTATCCAAAGATATAAAGGTCTTGGAGAAATGAATGCAATTCAATTGTGGGAAACTACTATGAATCCAGAATTTAGAACTTTTAGAAAAGTAACTATAACTAATGCTGTTGAAGCAGATCGTGTTTTTACAATGTTAATGGGTGACGAGGTTCCCCCAAGAAGGGAATTTATCGAGAAAAATGCAACTTATGCAAACATTGATGTTTAATAAAAATTAATAAAATTTATGAAGGTAACAATAGTAGGAGCAGGTAATGTAGGTTCAACATGTGCAGATGTGATTGCCTCACAATCAATAGCAAGTGAAGTAGTTCTGTTAGATATAAAAGAAGGGTTTGCAGAAGGAAAAGCTTTGGACATGATGCAAACAGCGACCACATTAGGTTTTGGCACTAAAATAGTTGGAACCACTGGAGATTATTCTGTAACAGCTAATAGTGATGTAGTAGTTATTACGTCTGGAATACCTAGAAAACCTGGTATGACTAGAGAAGAGTTGATTGGAATAAATGCTGGAATTGTTAAAGATGTTTCTCAAAACGTTTTAAAGTATTCAAGTGATGCTATTATTGTTGTAGTATCAAATCCTATGGATACCATGACTTATTTAGCTTTAAATTCAACAGGATTACCAAAAAATAGAGTTATTGGAATGGGTGGTGCTTTAGATAGTTCAAGGTTCAAAACATATTTATCTTTAGCATTAGACAGACCGGCTAATGATATTCAAGGAATGGTTATTGGTGGACATGGTGATACAACAATGATTCCATTAACCAGACTTGCAAGTTATAATGGAATTCCATTTTCTGATTTAATGTCTGATGAAAAGCTTCAAAAAGTTGCTCAAGATACCATGGTTGGCGGAGCAACATTGACTAAATTATTAGGCACATCTGCTTGGTATGCACCTGGTGCTTCAGTAGCTTATTTAGTTAATTCTATACTTAACGATCAAAAAAGGATAATTCCATGTTCCGTTTTTCTAGATGGAGAATATAACCAAGATGATATATGTATTGGTGTCCCATGTATTATTGGGAAAAATGGTTGTGAAAAAATCATAAATCTAGATTTAAACGATCAAGAAATGATGAAATTTAGTGAAAGTGCAGAGGCAGTAAGAAGAATGAACTTGGCATTAAAAGCAAATTAATATATCATGCCACTTGTCTTAAGCTGTATTATTTATTGCTTTATCCTGTAGGAAATCATATATTTGCTCGTTTTTAAAAAAGAAATTTTCTTAAATTTAATTTTATGCATAATAATGGACTCATAAAGTTTTTTGCTCTTTGTTTTGGCTTAGTAAGCTTATATCAAATTTCATTTACTTTCATAAGCTCTGGTGTTGAAGATAACGCTATGGAGTATTCGATTAATTCAGTTTCTGAAAACGAAAGCGATTTTTCAGAAAAAAGACAAGAAAAATATGTTAATTATTTAGATTCAATAGGAGATCAACAAATTCTTGGTTTCACGACTTATAAAAGTGCTAAATCAAAAGAACTAAATAAAGGTTTAGATTTAAAAGGAGGAATAAATGTTATTTTACAAGTATCAGTTAAAGATATTTTGTTAGGATTAGCTGAAAATTCCAAAGATCCAATTTTTAACAATGCATTAAATAATGCAGATGAATTACAAAAAGACTCTAATGATACATACTTAGAATCTTTTTTTATATCATTTGATGAAATCAAAGGAGATTCAAGTTTAGCATCACCAGATATATTTGCAAACAGATCTCTTAGTGACGAAGTAAATTTTGAGATGTCAGACGATGAAGTGAAGCCTATTATCAAGCAAAAAATTGATGAATCCATAGTTTCAGCATTCGAAGTTTTAAGAAAAAGAATAGATAAATTTGGAGTTACCCAACCAAACATACAAAGGTTAGGTAATTCAGGAAGAATATTGGTTGAACTACCAGGAGCTAAAGATGTAGCTAGGGTTAAGAATTTATTGCAAAGTACAGCACAATTAGAGTTTTGGGTTACTGAAAAAAATGATTCATTTTTAAACTTTTTATCTCAGGCGAATGAAGTTTTAAAAGAAATTTTAATAGAAGATAAACCAGAGGTTATTGAAAATGAGACTTCAAAAATAGATGATTTATTAGCAGATGTTGAGGCAAATGATTCGATTATGTCCTCTGAAAAAAATCCACTTTTTGATTATTTAGTTGGAACAGGATATCAGGGTGGGCCAATTATAGGCCAATTTTATGCTAAAGATCAAAATAAGATTGAGCAATATTTATCAATGCCCGAAGTTAGAAAGCTATTGCCTGCTGAAAAAAGATTTACTAAGTTTCTTTTTGGAATTCCAGATCCTAATACAAAAATAGTAGACTTATATGCGATAAAATCTAATCGAGATGATCTTCCCCCATTAAGCGGAAGTGTTGTGGTAGATGCTAGTCAAAGTTACGATCAAATAGGATCTCCGTCCGTTTCAATGCAGATGAATGGAAAAGGTGCTAGAAAGTGGGAGGATATGACAGGAAATGCTTATAAAGATAAAAGCAACATTGCAATAGTTTTAGATGAAATAGTTTATTCTGCTCCCGGTGTCTCTAAAGGTGCAATTTCGGGTGGAAGATCAGAAATTTCGGGTCAATTTACTTTAAATGATGCAATTGATTTAGCTAATGTTTTAAGAGCTGGAAAATTACCTGCATCTGCGGAAATTATACAATCAGAAATTGTTGGTCCCTCACTGGGTCAAGAGTCCATTGAAAGAGGTGTTAATTCTTTTGCAATTGCGCTTTGTTTGGTACTTATATGGATGACTTTTTATTATGGAAGAGCTGGTATTTATGCTGATGCAGCTTTGATTTTAAATCTTGTTTTGATTTTTGGGATTTTAGCTGGGCTAGGTGCAGTTCTAACCTTACCAGGTATTGCTGGAATAGTATTGACAATAGGTATGTCTGTTGATGCCAATGTTTTAATTTTTGAAAGAATTAGAGAGGAACTAACAAAAGGAAAGGGTCAAAAGCAAGCAATAGGTGATGGTTTTAGTAATGCTCTTTCTTCAATTTTAGATGCGAACATAACGACTGGATTAACAGCCCTAATATTATTTATTTTTGGATCGGGTCCAATTAAAGGTTTTGCTACTACTCTTTTAATAGGTATAGCCACATCCTTATTTACTGCAATATTTATTACAAGAATGTTGGTAGATGCAAGAATAAACAAAGGAAAAATATTAGATTTTTCTACCAAAACCACTAAAGATTTATTTAGAAATTTGTCCGTAACCTTTCTAGAAAAAAGAAAAATTGCCTACATGCTTTCATTATCATTATTGACAATTGGTGTTTTTTCACTTTTTACTAATGGTTTAAACCAAGGAGTAGATTTTGTTGGAGGAAGATCCTATACTGTTAGATTTGAAAGCAATGTTAATCAAAGTAAGATTCAATCTGATTTAGTTGCTGTTTTTGGAAGTGCAGAGGCTAAAACTTTTGGTGCAGATAATCAGTTAAAAATCACAACTAATTATAAAGTAAATGTTGAAGGTTCTGAAGTAGATTCAGAAATTCAGCAAATGTTGTTTTCTTCATTAAAAAACCATCTACCTACTAATTTAGGGTATGATGATTTTGTTAATGGTTCAGAGGATAAACAAGTTGGTATTATGTCATCTATTAAGGTTGGACCAACTATTGCTGATGATATAAAAAGAAACTCGTTCTTTGCTATTTTCGGTTCCTTGATTGTTGTATTTCTTTATATCCTAATAAGGTTTAGAAATTGGCAGTATTCTTTAGGTGCAGTAGCAGCTGTATTCCATGACGTTCTTATTGTATTGGGAGTATTTTCTATCTCATATTCATTTATGCCATTTAACATGGAAATAAACCAAGCATTTATTGCAGCAATTTTGACTGTTATTGGTTATTCATTGAACGATACCGTTGTAGTATTTGACAGAATTAGAGAATTTAGATTAATTAACAAATCTTGGGAGTTTAATAAAACAGTTAATGGAGCATTGAACTCTACTCTTAGCAGAACATTAAATACATCATTTACAACTTTAGTTGTTCTTTTAGCAATATTTATTTTTGGAGGAGAATCAATTCAAGGTTTCATGTTCGCACTAATTATTGGGGTGATGGTAGGAACTTATTCATCTGTCTTTATTGCTACACCAGTAATGTTTGATACTTTAAGAAAAAGTTTAAATAAGTAGTTTAAGCACTTTTTTTACTTCTAATCATAAAGAAAATACCAATTAATATAAAGGGTATACTTAACCACTGACCTGTACTTATTACGCCTAATACGTCTTCAAATCCACCTTGGCTTTCTTTTACAAATTCAACTAAAAATCTGATTGAAAATAAACCTGTAAAGAAAAGTCCAAAAAGAAAACCTTTTTGGTTTTTAAAATCTGTATTCCAATACAATTTCCACAAAACAATAAAAAGAATTAAATAACCAAAACCTTCATATAATTGTGCTGGATGTCTGGGATATATTTCTTGATTATTTGAAAATATTACACCAAAGTTAGACTCAGTATATTTTCCGACTATTTCAGAGTTAAAAAAGTTTCCAATTCTTACAAACATTCCTCCAATGGAAATTGGTATTACTATTCTATCAAAAATCCACAAAATAGAATCATAATTAAATTTATACTTGTAAATAAATACAGAACTAACAATTCCAATTGCAGCTCCATGACTAGCTAATCCTCTATAGCCAACAAATTTAAATCCATCGATCATTCCAAATAAAAGAGAGCTGTTGGGTTCCTTTTTTATTGGCAAGAAAATTTCTATTAAATTATTTTGAAAATATTCCCAGTTATAAAAAAATACTTCACCTAACCTAGCTCCTATTAGTGTACCTAAAACTATATATATAAATAAGGGTTCGACAAGCTCTACAGGTTTACCATCGTTTATATATATTTTTTGTACAATATAATAACCAAGAGAAAAAGCAAGTATAAACATTATACTATACCAATATATTTGAATTGGTCCTAAAGACAGGAAAATTTCGTCAGGTGCCCAATCAATTTTTAAAAATGTCATAAATATATTTTGAATAAATATAGATAAAATTAAGGAACAGGATCGAAACCTTTTCCTCCCCATGGATTACATTTTATTATTCTTTTTATGGAAAAAATAGAACCTTTAATGATACCATATTTAAGTAAAGATATTTTTGCATATTCTGAGCAAGTTGGCGAATAACGACAAGTAGCAGGTGTAATAGGAGAAATAATATTTTGATAAAATTTAATAATTAAAAGTAGAGGGTATACAAATAATTTTTTCATCAAATCATTTTATAAGATGATTCATTTTTATCATCATTCAATTGTACTCCTAAACTCATCAAATCATCTCTGATTTGATCGGATAATTCAAAATTTTTATTGGCTCTGGATTGGTTTCTAATTTTTATTAATAATTCTATCAAATCAGATGAAATTTTATTATCAATTGAACTTTTTTCATCAATATTCTTTAAAGCAAGAACCTCATAGAGAAAAATTTCAAATGTATTTTTAATTTTTTCTTTATCTAACTTATTTAAGTTTTTACTACCAATCTTAACACTATTAATAAACTTTAAACATTCAAAAATTTCTGCTATTAACATCGGAGTATTGAAATCATCATTCAATTTTGAATAACAATTAGAAATCCAATTATCTACATTAAAATCAGAGTTTTCATTACTACAATTTAAATTTGAAATTGAATTAAAACCATCGATTAATTTATTTAATCCTTTTTCAGAAGCTATTAATGCATCATTACTAATATCTAATATACTTCTGTAATGAGCCTGATACATAAAGAATTTAACAACATTTGGAGTAAATTTTTTATCTAAAATTTTATTTTTTCCTGAAAAGATCTCGTTTGGTAAGATAAAATTATCTACCGATTTAGACATCTTTTTACCATTTAATGTCAACATATTTGTATGCATCCAATATTTAGCAGGGTTTTTTTTGTCAATTGCTTCAGATTGAGCTATTTCACAATCATGGTGCGGAAATTTTAAATCCATTCCTCCTCCATGAATATCAAAATAATCACCAAGGTATTTTTTACTCATCGAAGTACATTCTAGATGCCATCCAGGAAACCCTTTACCCCACGGAGAGTTCCAAAACATGATATGGTTATCTTCAGCTTTTTTCCAAAGAGCAAAATCTTGAGGGTTCTTTTTATCCGAGCTTCCATCAAGAGCTCTAGAATTACTCATCATATCTTCAATTTTCCTTCCGCTTAATTTACCATATTTACCTTTTTTATTAAATTTCAAAACATCAAAATATACGGACCCATTTTTTTCATACCCATAGCCTGAGCTCAGTATTTTTTTAATACTATCTATTTGCTCAATAATATGCCCAGTTGCAGTAGGCTCTATGTTGGGAGGTAGTGTATTGAATTTACTCATTGTTTGATGGAAATCTAATGTGTATTTTTGTACAATTTCCATCGGTTCTAGTTTTTCAATTCTTGCTTTTTTTGAAATTTTATCTTCTCCTGAATCGTCGTCATTTTCAAGGTGTCCAACATCAGTTAAATTTCTTACGTATCTAACTTTGTAACCTAAATGAGATAAATATCTATTTATTAGGTCAAATGATATAAAAGTTCGGCAATTACCTAAGTGTGCATTACTATATACTGTTGGACCACAAACATACATGCCAACATTATTGTTATTAATTGGAGTAAAGGATTCCTTTTTTCCAGAAAGAGAATTGTATATTTTTAAATCTTTATAAAAATCAGATTTCATTATGAGTTAGAGTGAACTTTCATTACGAATATAATCTAAAAATTCTCTTTTTACATTTTGATCTTTAAATTTACCTCCGAACTCTCCAGTTACTGTACTACAATCAACATGTCTAATCCCTCTTGAATTAACACACATGTGTTTGGCGTCAATAACGCATGCTACATCTTCTGTTTTTAACATTTTTTGTAATGTATTTACCACTTGTATTGTTAATCTTTCTTGAACTTGTGGTCTTCTAGAAAAATAGTCAACAACTCGATTCATTTTTGAAAGGCCAATAACATTATTGTTAGAAAAATAAGCAACATGAGCTTTACCGTAAATAGGTAAAAGATGGTGCTCACAGGT
>TARA_B110000438_G_scaffold8754_2_pt1 | contig 14395 bp, 13 predicted proteins | sample TARA_B110000438 | Tara Oceans TARA_B110000438 (sample SAMEA4398413) | marine metagenome | biome: Polar Biome; feature: [MES] marine water layer (ENVO:01000295) within the mesopelagic zone...; material: water (ENVO:00002006), including particulate matter (ENVO:01000060) such as...... | reverse complement strand
TTTTTTTTCATTAATTTTATATCAATATTTATTTATGGGTGATAAAGCAACACTAAAAATTAAGGATAAAGAAATTGAGTTAGATTTAATCTTGGGTTCAGAAAATGAACTTGGAATAGATATTAGTGCTCTTAGATCTAATTCAAACGTAATAACTTTAGATCCCGGATTTAAAAATACGGGTTCTTGTCAAAGTAAAATTACATTTTTGGATGGAGAAAAAGGAATTTTAAGATATCGAGGCTTTTCAATTGAAGAGTTAGCTGAAAAAGCAGATTTTCTAGAATTAGCTTTCTTATTAATTTTTGGTCAGCTTCCTAACAAAGATCAATTAGATAAGTTTTTAGCTGATATTAAAGAAAATTCAATTATTGATGAGGATATTAAAAAAATCCTTGAAAGCTTTCCTAAATCTGCACATCCAATGGGAATTCTTTCATCTTTAACTAGTGCATTAATTGCATTTAATCCAGAAAACAAAATAAGTCTAAATAAAGACAATGATGATCAAGATTATATGTATGATTCTATTGTTAAACTTCTTGCCAAAATTCCAATTTTAGTAGCATGGGTTCATCGAAGAAGAAAAGGTTTGCCATTAGATTATGGAGATAATAATCTAGGTTATGTTGAAAATATCACTAAAATGATGTTTCAGCTACCTAATCAAGATTATGTTGAAAATCAAATTATCATAGATGCTATGAATAAGTTATTGATTTTACACGCAGACCACGAGCAAAACTGCTCAACATCAACAGTAAGAATTGTTGGTTCATCGGAAGCAAGTTTGTTTGCCTCAATTGCAGCTGGAATATCAGCATTATGGGGAAGATTACATGGAGGTGCGAATCAAGCTGTTCTAGAAATGCTAGAAGCAATTAAAAAAGATGGTGGAGATACTAAAAAGTTTATGGCTAAAGCAAAGGATAAGTCTGACCCATTTAGACTTATGGGTTTTGGGCATAGAGTTTATAAAAATTTTGACCCAAGAGCAAAAATTATAAAGTCAACTGCTGATCAAATTTTAAATGAACTTGGAATTAGTGATCCAATTTTAGAAATAGCTAAAGGTTTGGAAAAAGAAGCTTTAAATGACAGTTATTTTATAAAAAGAAAACTTTATCCAAATGTTGATTTTTATTCTGGAATTATATATAAAGCTCTTGAAATACCAAATGAAATGTTTACTGTTATGTTTGCATTGGGAAGACTACCAGGCTGGATTGCTCACTGGCGTGAAATGAGACTTAATAATGAACCAATAGGTAGGCCAAGACAAATTTACACAGGTGAAACTCTAAGAGATTTTAAAGAATTAGAATCACGCTAATTTAATTACTTGTTTGTATGATGAATTTTTCTGTAATTGACGAAACTTCATCACTTATTTCCGTAATTATTGGAATAGCTAATAATTTGGGACCTAAACCTAAATTAAAAGATTTGTATGATCCAAAATCAATTGAGAATTTAAAATCGGGTAACTACCCATTAGAATCCAATATGATAATTGAATTGGAAAATTTTTCTAATGTTTTAAAAAAACATGGAGTTTTGGTACACCGTCCTAAAAATATTGATAATTGTAATCAAATTTTTACTAGAGATGTAGGTTTTGTAATCGATAGTTACTTTTTTAAATCAAATATTCTTCCACAAAGAGATAAAGAATTCGACGGAATCAAGTCAATTATTAATTCATTTAATGGAAAAGTAATTAATATTCCAGATGAAGTACATGTAGAGGGAGGAGATGTTTTATCTTCAAAAAATAATATTTTTATTGGTTATTATGGGAAAGAAGATTATTCTGATTTGTTTACCGCTAGAACTAACAAAGAGGCTATTATTTATTTTGAAAATTTTTTCCCAAATAAAAATGTAAAAGGTTTTCATCTTAAAAAATCAAATATAGATCCTTTAAATAACGTTCTTCATTTGGATTGTTGTTTACAATTAGTTGGTAAGGATAAAGCAATTATTTATCCTGATGCATTTACTTTTAAAAAAGATTATTTGTGGTTACAATCTTTTTTTGGTGAAGAAAATATTTTTGAGATAAATAATAAAGAAATGTATGAAATGAATAGTAATATTCTTCCTATTAATCATAATGTGATTGTATCAGACCCTAGTTTTATTAGACTGAATAATTGGTTAGAATCAAAAGGATTTGATGTTGAAAAAGTTTCTTTTAATGAGATATCTAAGCAAGAAGGATTATTTAGGTGTACCTCTTTACCACTAATAAGAAATTAAATAATGAATAATTCTTTACATTCCGTTTTAATGATTCGACCATCATGTTTTAGAAGAAATTCTGAAACTGCATCAAATAATTATTTTCAAAATCAAATATTGAATATAAATGAAGATAAGATCTTAAAAAATGCAATTTTAGAATTTGACAATTTGGTTTCTAAAATTAAAGAATGTGGAATTGATGTTCATGTCTATCAAGATGACTTAAAACAAGATACTCCGGATTCTGTTTATCCCAATAACTGGATTACTTTTCACTCAAAACAAAGAATCGCTCTTTATCCAATGTATGCTAAGAATAGAAGATTAGAAAGAAATGAAGAGGTTCTACAATTTTTGAAAGAAAAAAATATAATAATTAACGAATCAATTGATTATAGTAGTGCAGAAAAAAAAGAGTATTTTTTAGAAGGAACAGGCAGCATGGTTCTTGATCGAATTAATAAAAAGTCTTATTGCTCAATTTCTGAAAGAACTAATGAGGATCTTGTTTATGAATTCTGCAATGATTTTGAATACATGCCCATTATATTTAATTCATTTCAAAATCATCAAAATAAAAGAAAACCTATTTATCACACTAATGTAATGATGTGTATTGCTAAAAATTATTGCGTTATATGTTTAGATGCAATAGATGATAAAATGGAAAGAGAAAAGGTAATAAGAAGTTTAAAAGATGATAATAAAGAAATAATAAATATTTCTGAAAAACAATTAAATTTATTTGCCGGAAATATGATTGAATTAATTAAAGATAATAAGAGTTTTCTTTTTATGAGTAAAACAGCTTATAATAGTCTTAATAAAAATCAATTAGAAAAATTAGTTAGTCATTCAAATTTAATTAATAGCTCTGTAAGCACCATAGAAAAATGTGGTGGTGGAAGTGTTAGATGTATGATTGCCGAAATTTTTAACTAGAATTTCTATACTTAGATATTTTTTTAAAAAAATCATGAACATTTTTATTGTTTGCCAAAACCTTAATATAATAATTATCAATGTAGATTGAATATACATTTGAATCCCCTTTGAACAGCTTTAATTTATAAAATGGTATAATTAGAGCGTAAGTCTCTAATAAAGCTCTAAAACGTACAATAATTCCTTTTTTTCTAATTTCAATATTGCATCTATTATCATTATTATCTAAATTAAATAGATTCTCAACCTCAGAATTACATCCTTGGATTCTCAAACTGGAAGATCCAATACCATTCATTTTAATTCTTTCAAAAAAAGAGAATGGCTCCCCAACGATTTTAGATATTTCTTCTTTTAATTTATGATCATTATATGAAATATTTCTTAGCATTTTTTAATTAATTAATAATACAAATGTATTTTATTAAAATATAATTTATTCTTTTTATAAGTATATTTACTGTTAAATAAATTAAATGAATCTCCACAGTTTATTAAAAGACAAATTATCCGAATTTATTTCAAAAAAATATGATTTAGATTTTACTGACTTAGAAATTCAAACCACAAAAAAAGATTTTGAAGGAGACATAACAGTTGTAGTATTTCCGCTGTTAAAAATACTTAGAAAATCTCCTTTAGAAATTGGAAATGAGATCGGAAATTTTCTTATTAATGAGTCAAAATACGTTGAAAGTTATAATTTAATTCAAGGATTTGTGAATTTAGTTATTAAGAGTAAGTTTTATCTTGAGTTTTTAAATAAAATTTCTAGTAATGATAATTATGGAATTAAAAAACCCAAATCTAGTGATCCTTTATACTTAATAGAATTTGCCTCTCCTAATACAAATAAACCTCTTCATTTAGGCCATGTTAGAAATATTCTTTTAGGATATTCTATTTCTCAAATTTTACAGGCAAGTGGAAAAAATATTCATAAAACTCAAATAATTAATGACAGGGGGATTCATATTTGTAAGTCTATAGTTGCTTGGTTAAAATTTGGAAATAATTCTTCTCCAATAATTAATGGTGAAAAAGGTGATTTTTTTGTCGGAAAGTATTACATCCTTTTTGATAAAATTTATAAAGAAGAGATTTCCACACAGATTAAAAATGGAAAAGATAAAAATTACGCAGAAAAAAATGCTCCTATTTTTTTAGAAGCACAAAATTTATTGATTAAATGGGAATCGGGAGACAAAAAAGTTATTGAGCTGTGGAAAAAAATGAATTCCTGGGTTTATGAAGGTTTTGATAAAACTTATAATGATTTGGGAGTTGCTTTTGATTCTTCCTATTATGAAAGTAACACTTACCTATTGGGAAAAGATATTATAAATGAAGGTTTAAAAAATAATATCTTCTTTAAAAAACAAGATGGTTCTGTTTGGATTGATTTAACAAAAGAAGGATTGGATGAAAAAATTCTTCTAAGATCTGATGGAACCTCTGTATACATGACCCAAGACTTGGGAACAGCTCTTTTAAGATATAAGAATCATCCAAATACAAATGGAATGATTTATACTGTTGGAAATGAACAGGATTATCATTTTAAAGTTTTATTTAAAATTTTAAATAAATTGGGATACGCTTGGTCTACGAATTTATATCATTTAAGTTATGGAATGGTTGATTTACCATCTGGAAAAATGAAAAGTAGGGAAGGTACTGTTGTGGATGCGGATGAATTAATTAATGAAATGAAATTAAATGCTAGTAATTTATCTAAAGAACTTGGAAAAATTGATGATTTTTCATCTTCAGAAAAAGATTCTCTTAACACTACAATTAGCCTTGGGGCATTAAAATATTTCATATTAAAAGTAGATCCTAAAAAAAGAATTTTATTTGACCCTGATGAATCAATAGATTTTAATGGAAATACTGGACCTTTTATACAATATGCTTATGCAAGAATTCAATCCTTAAAAAGGAAAGCGAAATTTGAAAGTGATAAAATTAATTTAGATTTTGAAATTACTCAAAAGGAAAAAAATATTTTAAAACAATTAACACAGTTTCCTTTAGCTATTAACACTGCTGCAGAGAATTTTAGTCCAGCTTTAATAGCTAACTATACATTTGAATTAGTCAAATTATTTAATTCATATTACCAATCTACTATTATTCTTAAAATACCGAATTTAGAAATTAAAAATTTTAGACTAACTCTATCAGATAAAGTAGGTCAAGTGATTAAAAGTTCAATGAAACTTTTAGGAGTTGAAGTGCCAGAAAAAATGTAAAAAAAAAACCGCTCATTGAGCGGTTTTTTTTATAAAATATTTAGTATTTCTTACTTAGAAACAGCAAGGTTGTAAACTACAAGACCGAAACCAATTTTGTTAATTGAATCACCAATGTTATAAATTACTTCCATATTAGGAACGAATGCGTCAATAACGTCATACCATCCATCTGTTCCCGCCATGTAACCAATTGGATATATAGCCCAACCGATTATAACGAATAAACATAAAGTCTTGTGAGCAGATTCAACTGCGCCACCTGCAGAAGCAGCAAGTTTAGCTAATTCTCCAAATTTGATCATGTAAACTATGTAGAAATATGCAAGACCAGAGAATAATCCCCATAAGGCCGCTCCACCAGCAAAAGTTCCAGCTTCACCAATAAATCCAGTAACAAGCATGATTGTAGAAGCTACTACTAAGTGCTTAAGATGTTTAGTTGTTGCACCAGCACCTTTAAGAATTAGATAGAATTCAACACACATTAATGGAACTGTAAGGATCCAGTCAACATATCTGAAAACTATGGTGTTATCTCCAGCTGCGTGAGCGTCTCTCATGTACATGTAGTGAACTGCTGCAATGAAAGTAATTAATCCAGAAACTAAGATAGAATTTCTCCATTTAGCATCAACTGAATTTAATGATAGAAAGAAAAAAGCTGATGCTGCCATCATTGCCATTGTTCCTATCCAAAAGGTGATTCCTACTAAGTCTCCAGCAGCAGGTACGTCACCAAAAAAATACATTACGTTTAAAAAATTTTCCATAATTATTATAATTAATTGTTTTGTTAAATATCAAATATATAAAAACAATTCTTAATGTCTACATTTGTGGTATAATTTATTCACAATATGCTGTTGAAATCTCAAATTTTTAACAACTTTCATTTCAAATTAATATTTTTTTCATCTATTCTTTGTTTAATTCTCAGTTTCATTATTAGTGAATTTGTACAGAACCTTTTGATTTTCAGCGGGATTTTATCTTTTGGTATTATTCATGGCGCAAATGATTTGTTATTATTAAAAAAAAATCTAAATAATAATAAAGATTCTATAATTTCTCTAATGATACCCTATTTAATTATGGTAATATTATTTGGAATTTTTTTTTATTTAATCCCCTCATTTGCATTAATTTTCTTTGTATTATTTAGTTCTTATCATTTCGGAGAACAACAATGGACTATGTTTTCTAAACAAAAACAAAATAATTTGGGTATTTTTTATTTCATTTATGGCCTCTTTCTTTTTTCTTTTCTTTTTTGGTCAAACAACATTTTTGTTACTGAAATAATATATGATATAACTGCTATTAATTTAGATTTAGCTTTTTATAATTACCTTTTATATTTTTCAATAATAGGGTTAACCATACTAGTGTTTTTAAATTTTAAATATTTAACGGATCAGTTATTTATTCAATCTTTTTTAATGATTTTACTTTCTATTATTTTTTTTAATACTAATTTAATATTTGCATTTGGTATTTATTTTGTTTTCTGGCATAGTATCCCCTCTATAATTGAGCAGTCAGAATATATTTATGGATCATCAAATGTTAAATCATTTTTGAATTATATTAAAAGTGCCATAATCTATTGGATAATTTCATTGTTAGGATTACTTATTATTTATTATCTATTAAAAGATTACCAAAATTTACTAATAAGTATTTTCTTTTCTTTTTTAGCAGCCATAACATTTCCTCATACTATAGTTATTTTTAAAATAAAGAGAAAATAATAGCTTTATGCACAATAACTAATATTTACAAATCACTAGATTTGTATTAATTTTAAAAAGATGTTTAATAACCTTACAGAAAAACTTAATTCAGCATTTCAAGTTCTCAAAGGACATGGTAAAATTACAGAAATAAATGTTGCAGAAACGTTAAAAGAAGTAAGAAGAGCTTTACTTGAAGCAGATGTTAATTTTAAAACAGCTAAAGAATTTACAACAAACGTTAAGCTAAAAGCTATAGGGCAAAATGTTCTTACAAATCTTAACCCTGGTCAATTAATGGTTAAGATTGTTAAGGATGAGCTTACTTCACTAATGGGAGGTGAATCAGCAGGAATTAATTTATCAAACACATTTACTGTTATTTTGATGTCAGGTCTTCAAGGATCTGGAAAAACAACTTTTAGTGGAAAACTCTCAAATTATTTAATTAAAAAGAAATCTAAAAAACCTTTATTAGTAGCTTGTGATGTATACAGGCCTGCGGCTGTTGAACAGTTAAAAGTTATTGGAGAACAAATAGGGGTAGAAGTTTACTCAGATGAAGCGGAAAAGAATCCAGTTAAAATTGCTAAAGATGCAGTTCAATATGCAAAGAAAAATGGAAAAAATCTAGTTATTGTAGATACAGCAGGTAGGTTAGCTGTTGATGAAAAGATGATGAATGAAATTAAGGATATTCATTATGCTATAAAACCTGATGAAACTTTATTTATTGTTGATTCAATGACTGGGCAAGATGCAGTTAATACTGCTAAAACATTTAATGATATTTTAAATTTTGATGGGGTTATACTTACAAAGTTAGATGGAGATACAAGGGGAGGAGCGGCTCTTTCTATTAAATCTGTTGTAAATAAACCTATTAAGTTTATAGGTACTGGAGAAAAGATGGATGCGATTGATGTATTTCATCCTGAAAGAATGGCAGATAGAATTCTTGGAATGGGGGATGTTGTATCTCTGGTTGAAAAAGCACAAGATTTATATGATGAAAAGCAAGCACGAATTTTAAATAAAAAAATTGCTAAAAGTCAATTTGGATTAGATGATTTCTTAGAGCAAATAAAGAAAATTAAACAAATGGGAAATCTTAAGGATATGGTAAATATGATACCTGGTGCTAGCAAAGCAATGGGAGATAATGAAGTAGATGAAGATTCCTTTAAGCATATTGAAGCTTTAATTTATTCAATGACACCCAAAGAAAGATCGAATCCAAAAATTATTGATGTTAGTAGAAAAAAAAGAATATCTAAAGGAAGTGGATTAGATGTTCATGAGTTAAATAAGTTATTAAAGCAGTTTGAACAAATGTCAAAAATGATGAAAATGATGCAAGGAGGAGGTTCAGAAAAACTAATGCAAATGATGCAAGGAATGAAATAATTAAATAATGATGAAAATTATAGATGGTAAAAAAATCTCTAATCAAATTAAGGAAGAGATTAAAATTGAAGTAGATCAAATTATAAAAAAGGGTGGGCGCGCTCCTCATTTAGCTGCTGTAGTAGTAGGAAACGATGGAGCTAGTTTAACTTATGTAGGAAGTAAGGTGAGATCTTGTGAACAGGTAGGTTTTAATTCAACACTTGTTAAGCTAAATGAGAATATATCCCAGGATACTTTACTAAAAAAAATACAAGAACTTAATAATAACGATGAGATTGATGGTTTTATAGTTCAATTGCCTCTTCCAAAACATATTAATGAAGAAAAAATTTTAATGGCCGTAAGTCCAAATAAAGATGTTGATGGTTTTCATCCTACTAATTTTGGAAAAATGGCCTTAAATATGGAAACTTTCATATCGGCAACGCCTTATGGAATTATTGAACTAATTAGAAGATACAAGATTGATACAACCGGTAAAAATACAGTTGTAATTGGAAGAAGTAATATAGTAGGAAGACCAATAAGTATACTAATGAGTAGAAAAGGAAATCCAGGGGATTCTACCGTTACATTAGTTCATAGTAGAACTAAGAATTTGGAAAGCTTTACAAAAAATGCAGATATAATTATTTCAGCTTTAGGAGTACCTAATTTTATAAACTCTTCTATGGTTAAACAGGGTGTAGTAATAATTGATGTAGGAATCACAAGGGTTAAAGACGAATCTAGTCCAAAGGGATATGTGATTAAAGGAGATGTTCATTTTGAATCGGTTAAAGAAAAGGCAAGTCACATAACCCCTGTTCCAGGAGGCGTAGGCCCTATGACTATAGCTATGTTATTGAAAAATACACTTTTATCAAAAAGTTTAAAAAAATAGCTACTTGGCAAAAATATGTTTAGGATCTTTAAAAGATTTAAATTCTAGAGCATTTCCAGATGGATCTTTAAAAAACATAGTTGCTTGTTCTCCAACTAACCCTTTAAATCTAATGTAAGGTTCAATAATAAATTCAATATTTTTCTTTTTTAGAACTTTAGAAAATGTATTAAAATCATCCCAATTTAAGATTACACCAAAATGTGGTACTGGAACATCTTTTCCATCAACTGGATTACTTTTTTTTGAAATAGTTTGATTTTTATCAAAATGAATAACTAATTGATGTCCAAAAAAATTAAAGTCTACCCAATTTTCACTACTTCTTCCCTCATCTAATTCCAATATGTCAGAGTAAAAAGTTCTACATCTATCTAAATTATTCACTGGAATTGCTATATGGAATGGCGAAAGATTACTCATAGTAATGTAATTTAATTCCAGCCAATCATAAATCTTTTGATTTTTGAGTTGGAAGGGATATTTATTGACTCAATTTTTTTTTCAGTTCCGATTCTTAGATCTAATGGAAGATTTTTTTTATCAATTATAAAGTAAGCGTCTATCTCATCAACAAAAACAACAAGATTGTTAATCGTGTTTTGAATACTTGATATTGTATGATTTTTTTTGATATCTCCAAAAGTACTAGTTGTGCTTATTCCTTTAATAGTTTTAAACTTGTCACTAAAAACTTCAATAGTTTCAATTTTTTCGTTGATGTCGTGTTGTTGTTTTGGAGTTAAAGTTAGAAGGTGAATTTTATTACTATCAAAAATCAAATATTTATCATCTCCTGAGAACATATAATCACCCTCGCCTATTCTTTTTACAATGGAATCATTAGCAAATAAAGAATCAAGATCTTTGACTATTGTTTTTAAATTTATTTTACCAACTTTCCCTTTTTTAATAGAATAATCATTGTCATTAGAGCATCCAAAAAATAGTAAAATTAGAATGATTAAAATGTGTTTCATTATTTTTAAAAACTTATTTAAAAGTACTAATTACTTTTAAAATCTTAATTAATTATTAGATATATATTTGTCATATGAATCAAAATGAAATTGATTTAAAATTAAGTCAAGGTTTATCACTCCCAGTGATGGAATCTTTCTATACTATTCAAGGGGAAGGTTTTTTTAAAGGGTCTGCAGCTTACTTCATTAGAATCGCAGGCTGTGATGTTGGATGTCATTGGTGTGATGTTAAGGAAAGTTGGGATTCTGATCTTCATCCAATGTTTTCTATTGAAGAAATAGTTGACAATGCTAAAAAACACTCTGAAATGGTTGTAATTACAGGTGGCGAACCTTTAATGTGGGATATGAATCCATTAACACAATTATTAAAAAAAAATAATCTTAAAATTCATATTGAAACATCAGGATCAAATAAATTAACTGGTCTTTGGGACTGGATATGTCTGTCTCCTAAGAGAAGGAAAGGACCTTTAAATGAAATTTATGAAAAAGCAGATGAATTAAAAATAATAGTTTTTAATAAACACGATTTGAAATATGCGGAAGAACAAGCTAAAAAAGTATCTAAAAAATGTATACTTTTCCTCCAGCCAGAATGGGATAAAAGAGATGAAATGATTCCAATAATTGTTGATTATGTTATGGAGAATACTAAGTGGAAAATTTCATTACAAACACATAAATATTTAAATATTCCTTAAATAATTACTTGTAAATAAGGTACTTCGATCTTATTGATTTAAAATTTTCAATTCCATCCCTCCAACTTTCTTTGATTTCTTTTTCACTTAATCCATCAATAATTTGTTTTTGAAGCTTATCATTTCCAGCTAATCTATTAAAACCATTTCTAAAAAAAGAAGATTTATTTTTAGATTTATTGTAGGCATAAATTATCCATTCTAAATTAATATTGTTTAAATTAGGATAATAACTTAAATCGTAACCATTACATGTTTCATTTATATGTTTTGGAGATTTAGCTCCAGTCATAGATTTTGGTTTGAATTTAAAATTTGATTTCATCCAATCAGGACTTCCAATTACTTGAAATTGCTTATTAGTTCCTCTTCCAATACTCACAGGTGTTTGCTCAAAAAGACATAAACTAGGATATAAATTGACAGATTTTTTATTTGGAAGGTTTGGTGATGGTTTAATCGGAAGATCATAAATTACCTTCCTGTCATAATTTTTAATTGGAATGACGGTTAAATCACATTTTATTTTATTTTTTAACCATCCTTCATTGTTAATCATTAAGCCAAACTCACCAATAGTCATTCCATGTACAATTGGTATTGGATGCATTCCTACAAAACTTTTAAATTTATTTTCTAAAACTGGACCATCAATATAGTGACCGTTTGGGTTTGGTCTATCAAAAATTATTAATTTTTTATCATTTTCTGCAGCTGCTTCCATTACATAATGAAGAGTAGAAATATAAGTATAGAATCTAGCTCCAACATCTTGTATATCAAAAATAATAACATCAATATCTTTCATTTGATTTTTTGATGGTTTTTTACTAGATCCATGTAACGATATAATTGGAATGCCTGTTTTTAAATCTATTCCATTTTCAATTTTTTCACCTGCATCTCCTATTCCTCTAAACCCATGCTCTGGTGAAAATACTTTTTTAATTTTGATATTTAATTCTAATAAGGAATCTATTAAATGAATAGATTTATTTTTGGATTCTATTTTTGAAGTTTGATTGGCAACAACTGCTATATTTAATTCCTTAATATCATTTAAAAATAGCTCTGTTCTATTGGCCCCTACAATTAATTTATCGTTGTTTTGTGAAAAAGATAAAAAGCTAAAGGTCATTAAAATCAAAAAAAAGGTACTTTTGAGTTTAATTATATTAAGTTTCATTTGTTATGAGATTTGAATCATTTATGGCATCTCGTATTATAAGGTCAAAGCCTTATAAAAATACTATATCCGCTCCAATAATAAAAATATCTATTTTATCGATAACAATGGGCTTAGTGATGATGTTGGTTTCTATTTCCTCAGGAGTTGGTTTACAAAAAACCATTCAAAACAAGATATCTTCATTTTTTGGACATATTTCTATTTCAAATTTTCAGAACAACACTTCACAATCTTCTTTAAATCCAATTTTAATTAATCAGGAATTTTATGAAAACAATAAAAACGAACAGATTTATCATATCCAAACTGTTGCATATATATCAGCAGTTATTACTACTGATTCCACTTTCGAAGGCGTAGTATTTAAAGGGATAAATAAAGATTTCAATGCAACTGAATTTTCTAATTACTTAATTGAAGGTAGACTTCCTTCAACTATTAAAGAAATAAATAATGAGGTTATTATATCAGATTATTTATCTAAAAGGCTATCAATAAATCTCAATGAAAAATTTAGAACCACTTTTTTTAAATCAGGTTCTTCCATTCCAAATGAAAGAAATTTTAAAGTTGTTGGTATTTTCAAGTCTGGATTAATTGAATTCGATCAAACATATTTTCTAGGCGATATTAGACACATTCAAAAGATGAATAATTGGAATTCAAATCAAATTGGAAATTTTGAAATATTTATTAAAGATTTTGACACTATATCTAATACTTCAAACGACTTATATTTAAATACTCCATCTGACTTAGATGTTATTAGTATTTCAGAAAAATTTCCAGATATTTTTAATTGGATTGCGTTATTTGATATGAATATATTTATAATTATAATAATTATGATATTGGTTGGTGGAATAAATATGATTACCGCACTATTAGTAACCATATTAGAAAAAACAAAACTTATAGGTATTTTAAGAGTTTTAGGTTCTACTCAAGATAGTATAAGATATATTTTTCTGTCAAATGGGATTTATCTCATTTCAATTGGTCTTTTTTTTGGAAATATAATTGGGTTAGGTCTTATATTTTTCCAAAAATTAACAGGCTATATAAAATTAAATCCAGAAACTTATTATGTTTCTGAAGTTCCCTTGGACGTAAATTTTTTAACTATAATATTTTTAAACTTAGGAGTTTTATTTTTTTGTTTATTAATGTTAATAGTACCTTCTTATGTAATAGGTAGAATATCCCCCACTGAGTCTTTAAAACTTAATTAATAAAAATTTAAAGTAAATTTTAGTATCGATACCTTAAAGTTTAACTTTGTACTTTATTTTTAAAATGAAATATTCTAAAAACATATTAGAAACTATTGGAAATACTCCTCTTATTAAATTAAACAGGATAACTAATGATATAGATGCTTTAGTTCTTGCTAAAGTAGAATATTTTAACCCTGGTAGCTCTGTTAAAGATAGAATGGCATTAAAAATGATTGAAGATGCAGAAAAAGATGGTAGATTAAAACCAGGTGGTACAATTGTAGAAGGCACATCAGGTAATACTGGAATGGGTTTAGCATTAGCTGCTATTGTAAAAGGTTATAAACTTATATGTGTTTCTACTGATAAGCAGTCCAAAGAAAAGTTTGATGTTTTAAGAGCGGTTGGTGCTAAGGTGATAGTTTGCCCAACTGACGTAAAGCCTGAAGATCCAAAATCATATTATTCCACATCTAAAAGAATTGGTGAGGAAACCCCTAATGCTTGGTATGTAAATCAATATGATAATCCCTCAAATACTACAGCACATTACGAGTCCACTGGACCTGAAATATGGTCACAAACTGATGGAAAAATAACTCATTTTATTGTTGGTGTGGGTACTGGAGGAACAATTTCTGGAGTATCAAAATTTTTAAAAGAAAAAAATCCAAATATTAAGGTTTGGGGAATTGACACTTATGGTTCTGTTTTTAAAAAATATCATGAAACGAGAATTTTTGATGAAAATGAAATTTATCCCTACTTAACAGAGGGTATTGGAGAAGATATTTTACCTAAAAATGTGGATTTTAATTTAATTGAT
>TARA_B110000438_G_scaffold189338_1_pt1 | contig 14410 bp, 10 predicted proteins | sample TARA_B110000438 | Tara Oceans TARA_B110000438 (sample SAMEA4398413) | marine metagenome | biome: Polar Biome; feature: [MES] marine water layer (ENVO:01000295) within the mesopelagic zone...; material: water (ENVO:00002006), including particulate matter (ENVO:01000060) such... | reverse complement strand
AACAACAAAAAAGAATCCTCAATCCCAACAACAGACATTTGCAGCAATTGCCATCCCAGATCAGTATGGCGCCCAAATTAGTCAAGATATATTAAATCAAGGGGGTAATGCTGTAGATGCTGCCATTGCAGCAGGATTTTCCCTGGCTGTAACCTTTATCGACGCCGGTAATGTTGGTGGAGGTGGTTTCATGACTATCAAAATAGGGGATGAAGTTGCATTTTTAGATTATCGCGAAAAAGCACCATTAGCTGCCCATAAAGATATGTATTTAGACCAACATGGCAATGTCATTAAAGACTCAACCTTGATCGGTGGACAAGCTGTTGGTGTTCCTGGAACGGTTGCAGGATTTTGGAAAGCACATCAACGCTTTGGTAAACTACCTTGGAAAAAGTTACTTGAGCCAGCCATATCTCTTGCTGAAGAAGGATTTTTACCGGCAAAAATATTAGTAGACGATATTCATAATTCATTAAATTGGTTTGGTGATAAAACAAACTTTAAAACATACTTTGGTTCCATCAAAGTGAACGAACAATTCAAGCAACCAGAGCTCGCACAAACTCTGAAACGTATTGCTAAATATGGAATGGATGACTTTTATCGTGGCAAAACAGCTGATCTTATTGTGGAACAAATGAGTAAAAGCAATGGGTTAATTACAAAAACAGATCTTGATAAATACGAAGCCATATGGCGAGAACCGCTAAGAGCAAAATGGCGTGAATACGAAATTATTTCCTCACCTCCTCCCAGTTCAGGAGGATTTGCAGTAATTCAATTATTAAAAATGAAAGATTATCTCGCGCATCTTTTCGATGGTGCAGGGCACAATTCTCCACAATACATACATTTAGTGGCAGAAATGGAAAAAAGAGTATTTGCTGATCGAGCCGAATACTTGGGTGATCCTGATTTTTATGACACCAATATATCCACTCTAATAAGTGATGAATATATTGCAAACCGTGCTTTAGAAGTGAATCCCGATAGTATTTCGACACTTAAAGGCGTCCACCCTGGACTAGAATCACCCAATACAACTCATTACTCTATTGTCGATCAATGGGGTAATGCCGTCTCAAATACTTATACCATTAACTGGAATTATGGCAGTGGAGTCGTTGTTGAAGGTGCTGGTTTTCTTCTTAATAATGAAATGGATGATTTTAGCGCTAAACCTGGCGTACCAAACATATTTGGTGTGGTAGGGAACGTAGCCAATGAGATTCAACCCGAGAAACGAATGCTGTCCTCTATGTCACCAACAATTATACTAAAAAATAATGAGGTAGAGATGGTCCTAGGTACACCGGGCGGCTCTACAATTTTCACCAGCGTTTTTCAAGTTATTACCAATATTATCGATTTTAAAATGAGCCCTTATGAAGCCGTAAAAGCAACAAGATTCCATCATCAATTGTTACCAGAAGATGAGGTTACCTATAATGGCTTTACGATTAACAATCCTTTGCCAAATGAGACCATTGCTGCATTGGGTGATTACGGTTACAAAACCATCCCGCACAGTTATGACTTTGGCGATGTGCAAGTAATTATAAAAGATAATGGGTCATGGATCGCTGCATCAGACCCAAGAGACCGGGGAGATTCAAGGGTATTTGAAGTATCTGAGACAGCTCAATAATTATTATTAAAAGAAATAGGACCTAAGCCATTTGGTGGTCGTCTTTTTTTACTTAATTGCTCATAAGAGTATGAGATTTCGAATAATAATCCTTCTGAATATGGCCGTCCCAATATTTGCAATCCAGCAGGTAATTTTTTTTGCCAAAAACCCATCGGAACAGTAACAGCTGGAAGACCAGCGCTAGGTGAAAGAAACTGATTATTATCGCCTTTATAACCCTTGGTAGCGTGATCAATTAATGCTGGTGGGTTAGACCAAGTTGGATAAACTAATACATCTAAATTGGCTTCATCCATAGCAGTAACAGTATAAGTAAGTAGTTCATTACGGAGGGTGTTATTCGGCCATAATTGACAGGCATCTTCCCTATCCTCAGGACTTATTTCTAGTGGAAACTGTGAAAAAAATTCTAAGCCATTTTTGGAGGCAGGTACATAATTTTCAGTATCAAGTAGAGTTTTTACATCTAAAAATGGAGGCGAGTTTAGTTTAAGCAAATAACGCATCAAATCATAACGAAAACTACTGCAAGATTTAATTTGACTTTCTAGTTCATCAAAACGAGGGATTTCAATATTATCAATAATAATCGCACCTGCAGACTCCATGTCTAATAATGCATTTGCAAAAATAGATTTAATTTCACTGTCAGCATCCTCATGATCTACTAATACTCTTAGAACGCCAATGCGTTTTCCTGATAAGCCTTCAATATTAAGGAAATCCAAATAATTCTCTTCCCGCATATTAGGAATAGTTAGTGGGTCAGCAGGATCATATCCTGCTAGAACATTAAATAAACGTGCGCCATCCTCAACAGTGCGAGTCATGGGACCAGCAATATCTCGATCATACACAAGAGGAATCACACCATCACGACTAGTCAGTCCTATGGTAGAGCGTATGCCAAATAGAGCAAGGTGCGATGAAGGGCCACGAATAGAATTACCTGTATCACTTCCCAATCCTGCGAGAGCAAAATTAGCAGCCACTCCTGAGGCAGTTCCTCCTGATGAGCCAGCTGGAACATAATTAATGTCATAAGCATTAGCTGTTCTACCAAACGATGAGGACACAGTTTCTCTAGGGCTAAAGGCCCATTCTGCCATATTAGTTTTTGCTATGATTATGGCACCGGCCTCTCGAAGCTTACGCACCATAAATGCATCATCAGGTGGAAAATTATCTGCTAGAGCAATAGATCCTCCAGAAGTGACAAGATCATGTGTATCGAAATTATCCTTAACTATTATGGGTGTGCAAAATAGCTCGGGGAGTTGCCCACCTCTTGTTAATATATTATCAGTCGCATCCGCTTTTTCTAGCGCCTTTGGATTAAGTACTGTAATAGCATTAATGCCCTTTGCTTTATCATAAAAAGCGATTCGATCTAGATATCCCTGCACCACTTCTCTACAACTTATCCTTCCATTTATAACAGCCTCTTGAGTCCCCGAGATCGTCATCTCAATAAAAGAAATTTTTGATAGTGGTTTATTTTCAGTACAGGAAACAAATACTAATATGATTATACATTTAGATATAAATCTTGTGATTACCATAATTATTTAACCGTTAATTTTAATTTTTTGAAATCTCGCTTATTAAGCAACATCTTTAATAGCAAACCAAAGCATACCAAGTAAGCCCATCTCTGATGTAGTAACTAATGATGTGGGTATTCTTTTCATTAAAGGCTGATAGTCTCCCTTATTTTCAAAACCACAACGAAACTTACTATTTTTAAGCATATCTGGGTAATGATTTATAATGTCACCAGTCAATAATAATCCGTCCATGGCGCCCAAAGCTAAGACAAAATCACCAGCAACTTGTCCAAGAATTTCAAAAAATAATTCAACGCTTTGTTTTGCTAATTCATCACAAGCTGTGACTCTGAATATCTCCTCAGCAGAGAGCTTTTTATTTTTTTTTGTATTTAATTGACGTAATGCCCAGTAAATATTCTCTATACCTGGTCCAGAAAGAAGTGATTCATTAATTATTCTATTAAACTTATTCTTTAATACTTTATTAATATCTATTTGAAGATCATTTTGTGGAGCAAAACCAATATGTCCTAATTCTGCAGCTGACGGTATTAAGATACCGTTTCTTTTGATTAGTCCTGACCCACCTAAGCCTGTTCCAGGACCAATTATCGCAAGACTATAGTCAGAACTAAGAAAATGATGTTGTTTAACCTTTCCAATAGCTTGAAAGTTGGATTTGTCTAGGCGCCCCATTGCATGTGCAATAGATTGAAAATCATTAATTACACTCATTGACCTGAGATTATATTTTTGACGTAATATCTCTTTATCAATAACCCAATGATTATTAGTTATTTTTATGTTTTTTTCCAAAATTGGTGATGCAGCAGCAAAAAATATCCTATCTAAAGATTTCGTATCAACTTCATTCAGATAAAATTCAATTGCATCATAAATGGTATTAAAATCGGAGCATTTCATAATTTTCATCTTAAAATACTTAGTTTCACCCGGAATAACTAAAGCAAAACGAGCATTTGTCCCACCAATATCTCCAATCAAAGTTAAAGCATCTGTCATTTTCATCTCATATTTAATTAATAAAGTTAATTATAAATTTACATCATAAAAAAGCGCTAAAGTATAATATTGTATAAACTTATACCCTTAAACTATACAGTCATTATTTTTTAAAAAAGGAAAATCATTATATGTTATCAACTTTTGACTGGACTATTATAGGATTCTATTTTTTTATTCTCCTAAGTATAGTTTTCTATGCAAGTCGCAATCAAAAGACATCTACCGATTATTTTTTAGCAGGAAGAAATGTTGGTTTCTTTGCGATAGGCGCATCGATATTTGCATCCAACATTGGTTCTGAGCATATTGTCGGTCTAGCTGGCCAAGGTGCCTCCACCGGTTTGGCGATGGCGCATTATGAATTACATGCATGGATTGTCGTGTTGCTAGCATGGGTATTCGTGCCGTTTTATTATCAATCTAAAGTATTTACCATGCCTGAATTTCTTGAAAAAAGGTTTGGTAAAGAACCACGTTGGATATTATCCATAGTCTCTTTGATTGCTTATGTTTTAACGAAGGTATCAGTGACTGTATATGCAGGTGCCTTGGTATTTGAAACATTATTACCGGATACCTTTGGGTCCCCGGAAAATGCATTCTGGATTGGTGCAATTTCAACTGTCACTTTAACTGGTATTTATACAGTTGCAGGTGGCCTTCGAGCAGTATTATTCACAGATTCCTTACAAGCAATTATTCTTATAGTGGGATCATTTGCCATTACCTACTTTGGATTAGAGAAACTGGGTGGTTTTGATGAACTGCAGTTATTTGCTAGTCAGAATGTGGCTCAATATGCTTTGTGGAGACCTCTCTCTGATCCTGATTTTCCTTGGTTAGGTATTTTAATTGCCTCTCCCATTGTTGGCATTTGGTATTGGTGTACTGACCAATACATTGTTCAACGAACACTTGCAGCAAAAGATCTTAAATCAGCTAGAAGAGGAGCACTCTGGGGTGCCTTTTTAAAAGTTTGGCCAGTTTTAATTTTTCTGATACCCGGCCTAATTGGCGCAGCTCTCTTTGAAAAAGGTTTACTTATAATTTCGACTGGTGACAACGGTAAAATTCTTGGTGATCATGTTTTTCCAGCCATGGTGGCAACACTATTACCTGAGGGTCTTCGAGGCCTTGTTGTCGCAGGAATTCTCGCCGCATTAATGAGCTCTCTCTCATCTTTGTTTAACTCAACTGCAACATTATTTACATTTGATGTTTACAAAAAATTAAGGCCATTTGCTTCTGACAAGAGGCTAATACAAGTTGGACGAATTGCAACCTTGATAGTTGTTATTCTTGGTTTACTATGGATTCCAATTATGCCGTTAATATCCAAAGGTGGGTTATATCAATATCTGCAAAGTGTTCAAAGCTACCTCGCTCCTCCAATAACTGCGGTATTCTTACTTGGTTTATTCAACCAAAGAATTAATAATAAAGGAGCCACTTGGGGGCTTTTGTTGGGTTTTTTATTGGGTATGCTGAAGCTGTTTATACAGGCTTTTTTTGGTGCAGAAAAAATAGCAAACCCAAGATTTTTAGCTTATGTGGGTGACTTTAATTTCTTGTATTTTTCAGGCGTACTATTTCTTATATGCAGTGCTATTATTTGTATTGTTTCATACCTTACAACCGCCCCAGATCTAAATAATATCAATGGATTGACTTACCAAACAATAGACAGAAAATTAATCCGTGAAAGTTGGGATCGTAAAGATATTATTGCTACTGGTGTGATACTTACTTTTGTTATGACAATTTATATTTACTTCTCATTTTGGATTTAAGTCGTCAAATTTTCGTTGATTTAATTACCCAAGATAAATGAATGCCTACTGCGTGAAAACCAATCCTAACCATTCAGAGACCAACGCGGGTTTTTCTTCGCCTTCAATCTCTACCGTAACTTCAGACTTCATGAGCCATTGACCGGGATTCCTCTCAGTTGCTGACATAGGTTTAACTCTTGCTCGAATGCGGTTATTCACTGCTAAAGGCTTTAAAAAACGAACTTTATCAAAACCATAGTTAATTCCCATTACTGAGCCTTCTGGACGCAATCCACATGATTCTGTTAAATATGTCAGCATTGAAAGCGTCATAAAGCCATGAGCAATAGTTGATCCAAATGGTCCACTTTTTGCCTGCTCTTCATCAACATGAATAAATTGATGATCTATAGTAAGCGTGGCAAATTGATTAATTCGCTCTTGATCAATCAAAAACCAATCAGAATGGCCAATATCTTGACCGTTGTAATCATTAAGTTTTTCAACAGGAACAACTAATTTCATAATAATTTCCTTTTTTTAATTCAATGAAGATGAGGATGTTACTAAAACATTAATGTTAACATAACAAAATAATCATAAATTGGATAACGCCATGCATCAAATAGATCTAACTAATAAAGTTGCCCTTGTGACCGGCGCTTCAAGAGGAATCGGTGAGGCCATAGCGAGAGGTTTAGCTGAATGTGGCGCACATGTCATCTTGACTAGCAGAAAAAAAGAAAACGCTCAAATCATTGCTGATAGCATTAATATTAATGGGAAAAAAGCCACTGCAATCGCTTGCCATGCCGGTAATATTGAAACATTCGAATCAATCATAAATTCAATTAGGCAGGATCATGGACGTCTAGATATCCTCATTAATAATGCTGCAACCAATCCATACTATGGCCCCGCTGGGGATATTTCTAAGGAAGCTTTTAGTAAAACTGTCGAGGTCAATCTTCAAGGCCCCTATTTTATGATAAGCGCTGCACTGCCTTTAATGATTGAATCCAACGGTGGATCTATTGTTAATGTCGCCTCAATAGCGGCACTGAAGCCGGCAAAGGCTCAAGCTGTATATGCCATGACAAAAGCTGGGCTAATAAGTCTTACTCAATCATTCGCAAATGAATATGGTCACCAAGGTATAAGAGTCAATGCAATTCTACCTGGAATAGTTGACACACTTTTTGCGAAAACTTTGATTGATAATCCATTAATACAAAAATTATTAAAACGAATTCCTGCAGGAAGGGCAGGTAAGACAGATGAGATGGTTGCTGGTGTCCTTTATTTAGTATCGGATGGCGCTTCTTATACAACAGGAACAAACTTAGTGATGGACGGTGGGACTTCGATTAGCTAGTCATTGTTAATACAACTTTTCCCTTTGCGCGCCTCTCAGTAATTACCTTAAATGCATCTTGATAATCATCAATTGGGTATTGCTCGGTAATTTTAGGAAGTAATTGTCCATTTTTAATTAGAGCGGCAATTTCGTTTAAGTTCTGAAAATGTAACTTAGGATTCTTCATTGCCCATGTCCCCCACCACACTCCAATTACACTGGCTTCTTTAAGCAACATGATATTAGCTGGAAATTTAGGGATGTCACCGCATGCAAAACCAATAACTAAATATCTACCATGCCAAGCTGTTGCTCTTAATGCCTCATCCGCAAGTGAGCCACCTACAGGATCATATACAACATCAGCTCCCTTGCCTTGGGTTAATTCTTTAACTGTCTCTTTAAGGGGCACTTTTGAATAGTTAATACACTCATCTGCTCCCGCATCTCGAGCAAATGCCAATTTATCATCGCTACTGGCAGCAGCAATAACTCTTGCACCTTTCGCTTTAGCAATTTCCACGGCCGTAATACCCACTCCACCTGCCGCACCTAATACTAATATGGTTTCACCTTCTTGAAGCTTCGCGGACTGGTGAAGCGCATGATAACTGGTGCCATAAGTGACCATAAAACCCGCGCCTTGTGCAAAATCTAATTCAGGCATCATTGCAATAGAGGTACTTTCTTCAGCGATACATTTTTCAGCAAACGCTCCACCGCTACTGGTGACTATGACATGATCACCTGGTTTAAAACGAGTAACATCTTCACCAATAACTTCGACGATTCCCGCGGCCTCATTTCCTGGCACAAATGGGGGTTCAGTTTTTACTTGATACTTGCCTTCAATGGCCAATACATCTGGAAAATTGATTCCGGCTGCCTTCACACCCACCAGTAACTGACTTTTCGATGGAATAGGATCCTCCATCTGCTCAAGACTGAGCTCACTCGGTGGTGCATATTTTTTACAAATCAGTGCTCGCATTATTTATCCACCATTTTAAGAATTTTACGCAACTTCAAATAATGAAGCGGCGCCTTGGCCTCCTCCAATACACATTGTACATATGACATAACGTGCACCACGTCGCTTACCTTCAATCAGAGCATGGCCAACCATACGTGCTCCAGACATTCCATATGGATGACCAATCGAAATAGCCCCGCCATTAACGTTTAACCTATCATTTGGAATACCCAATCGATCTCGACAATATATAACCTGGACTGCAAATGCTTCATTTAGTTCCCAAAGATCAATATCCTCGATTTTTAATCCGGTTTGTTCTAACAATTTTGGTATTGCAAACACTGGTCCAATTCCCATCTCATCTGGACTGCATCCAACCACTGCTGTTGAACGATAAAATCCCAATGGTTCAATATTATTTTGCTTTGCTACGTCTGCAGCCATAATTACTGAGGCTGATGCACCATCGGATAATTGACTGGCATTTCCAGCAGTTATAAATCCATTCTCTCTGACTGTCTTCAATCCTGCCAAACCTTCAAGATTTGTTTCAGGACGATTGCCTTCGTCTTTTTCAAGCGTTACATCTTTAAAGCTTATTTTTCCCGTCTCACGATCCATCACACCCATGCTAGAAGTTAATGGGACAATCTCATCATCATATTTACCTGCTTGTTGGGCGATTGCGGTTCTTTGTTGGCTCTGCAAGGCATATGCATCTTGTTGCTCTCGGGTAACATTGTAACGATTGGCTACTACCTCTGCTGTATCCAGCATCTGCATATAAATATGCTCATGCTTTGCTATAAGATTTTTATCAATGACTCTATGCATATTTACGTGCTCATTTTGCACTAAACTTATTGATTCCAATCCTCCGGCAATCATAATGTCATGCTCTCCAGCCATTATAGATTTAGATGCAGTAGCAATTGCCATCATTCCAGATGAGCATTGACGATCTATTGTCATTCCAGCAGTCGTCACTGGCAAATCGCCAGATAATGCACATAATCTCGCGATATTATGACTTTGTGTACCCTGCGGCATTCCACAGCCCATAATGACATCTTCAACTGCGTTTGAATCAATGCCTGCCTTAGCAACTGCATGTCGAATTGCATGTCCGCCCATAGTTGGTGCATTGGTATTATTAAAAACGCCTCGATACGCACGCCCAATCGGTGTTCGAGCGGTCGATACAATTACTGCCTCACGCATAACCTTTCCTTAATTTTATTTAAACTGTTTTGCTTAATGTTAACTTAAATCTAAGCCTAATTTTGTCGCACCTTGAATCGCGAATTTTTCAGTTTGTTTAGCACCACTCTGAGTTTCATGCATTCCGTCTTCACTACAAATAGATTGCCAATGCTCAGCGACACCTTCAGCAGACAATTTGTCGGGAAGTAAATTTATTCCTACTGTTTCAAAGCCCTTAAAAATATCAAAACTTCCGCCACCAGCACCTAATACTATTCTGCTTGGCGCTTGTTCACTACAAAGAAATACAACACCTGGACTGACTGCCTCTGGTGATAGCAAATCAAAAACCGGTTCAGGAAATAAACCTTTAGTCATTTCCGTCCCTGCTGCTGGCGACAAACAATTAACTTTAATATTGTATTTCATTCCTTCTAAATGCAGGGTATTCATCATACCCACCATGGCCATTTTCGCAGCACCATAATTAGTCTGGCCGAAGTTCCCGTATAGTCCTGAGCTTGATGAGGTGAATACGATTCTGCCGTAGGCTTGTTCTCGCATAATCTCCCACACTGCTTTCGCGCAATACATTGAACCCATTAAATGCACATCAACAACCAAACGCATGTCTTCCGGCGTCATCTTAAGGAAAGTTTTATCTCTCAAAATACCGGCATTATTCACTAAAATATCAACACGACCCCAAGCATCCATGGCTTGCCCGATCATAGCTTGTACTTGATCAAAATCAGCAACATTAGCGCCACTTGCAAGAGCTTCACCCCCTTTTTTGATAATCTCATCAACAACAGATTTTGCATTGTCAGAAGCATCGCCATCAACGGCTAAATCATTCACAATAACTTTGGCCCCTCTTTCCGCAAGAGCCATTGCATGTGCTCTTCCAAGTCCTCTTCCAGAGCCTGTAACGATAGCAACCTGTCCATCTAGACTAATTTTCATAATTATTCCTTTCTTTAAATCATAATATATTTAATTTTACAGCCTTTGAAATTACCATCTAGCACAAAAGCGACATTAATTTGATAATATACTTCTATTGTATCGTTAATTTTATCCTTTTCGCCTTCTCTTTCTTTTTCTGGCACTGGATTCTGAAGAGACTTTGCTCCGCTCGGGTAACTTAAAAACTGTAGCTAAATGAGTAAAATCATCCATTTGATGTGGTATTGCCATGGCAGCTACAAATTCATCTTGAAATGACTTTTCTATGGCTGTTTCAATTTTCTCTACCAATCTGACTTGATGCTCTAACTTTTCTCTACTTTTTTTATCTAATAATGTAATTCTTGCACCCGTTCCTGCTGCATTGCCAGCTGATGAAACCTGCTTTAAATCACAATCGGGTATCAAGCCAAGCGCCATGGCATATTTAACATCTATGTGAGCGCCAAACGCTCCTGCCAGACGAATTCGATCAACTTTCTCAATCTTTAAATGTGCCATCAAAAGCTTAACACCTGCATATAAGGCGGCTTTAGCTAACTGAATCGCCCTGATGTCATTTTGTGTAATTTTAATATCTTGATCGCCCTGATATAATAAATAAGAATATGTTCTGCCATCCTTAACGATTCGATTTGAACGTGAAGCGGCGGCTTTATTAATCTTGCCATCCTGATCTACTACTCCACTTAAATACAATTCAGCTACAATTTCTATTATCCCAGAGCCGCAAATTCCTGTGATACCTCCTGCGGGGATATTGGTCTCAAAATCTTTCTCATTGGACCAAAGATCACATCCAATGATCTTAAATCTAGGTTCAAGTGAAATAGGATCAACTCTTGCACGCTCAATTGCTCCTGGAGCTGCTCTTTGGCCAGAACTAATCTGTGCGCCTTCAAAAGCAGGTCCAGTTGGACTAGATGCCGCCAATAATCTTTTTTTGTTACCTAAAATAATCTCAGCATTTGTGCCGATATCTACAACCAATGAAATCTCATCTTTATTATAAGGCTCTTCAGCTAAGATCACACCAGCAGCATCAGCGCCAACATGACCAGCAACGCAAGGTAATACATAAACATAGCACCCTGAATTAACATTAATATTTAATGCTGATGCTTTAATAGTCGTACTGGTATCTGTGGCTAAAGCAAATGGGGCTACACCTAATTCTATAGGATTAATTCCGAGTACCAAATGATGCATAATAGGATTTCCTACTAATGTAATTTCACAAATATCCGATCTCTCAAGATTATTGTCTTCAATAATATTAGTGATAATTTCATTAATAGATTCCCTTACCACCTTAATTAAGTCCTGCTCTCCACCATCATTCATCATGATATAAGAAACTCGACTCATCAAATCTTCGCCAAAACGAATTTGAGGATTCATTGATCCTGAGCTACCAACGACCCTACCCGTGCTTAATTCGCATAAATGAGCAGCAATAGTGGTCGAGCCAACATCGATAGCTATACCATATAGTGTGTCCTTGAATCCCGGCCAGATTGAAATAATTTCAGTATTATTTCTGATTGCAACTGTAACATTCCATTGATTCACTCTTAAGATTTTCTGTAAGGACTGAATTAAATCTAATGAACAAGTTAACCTCACTAACCCCCATTCTTTTTTCAAGGCATCCATCAAACGCATTAGGTCAGCAGAACCTTTATGCATATCAGGCTCTTCAACCTTCACATAATAAGCCTTAACCACTGGATCAATATCAATATCATGAGCTTCATTCTTTTTTCTGATCACTTGTTGATGAACTTGTGATTCAGCTGGAACATCAATCACAACATCAGATAAGAGTGTAGCTTGACAGCTCAGTCGCCTATTCTTATCCAACCCTCTTCTTTCTCGAAATTTATTTTCTGCTTCGGTAATTCCTTCTACCGAGTTCAAGGATGAATGAATGTTATGTTTAGCAAAATCACCCTCAGTGACCTCTATTTGACAACGACCACAAAGTGCTCTACCGCCACATACCGAATCAATATCAACGCTGAGTTGTCGTGAGGCATCTAATAAAGAGGTTCCTTTGTTGAAGTAACCTCTCTTGCCTGAAGGCGAGAAAACAACCTTACATTCTTTTTTTTGTTTGGATGCGGTCATCAATTTTCCAATGAATCACTTTTTCTTTTAATTCTTTATTGAAAGAATCAAGGCCTGTATGGATAAATGTATAGTTCAAACCCAGATATTGCGCATGTGCTTGAGCCATTTGTTGAAGTTTAATGGAATGAGTTTGAGATAAATACACTAGTTTCTCGTAATTTTTAAAATAATCATCAATTAATTCTGGGTGACTATCAAGTCCTAAACCTTTTTTTACCAAACGATCGAAATGACGTGTTAAAAAATCTGTTAAGTAAAATGTTCCAAGGCAAGCTTCTGATAATTTGGAAAAATCATAACTTCCAGAAAAAAATTCATAGCAATGTGCGCCAGGCAATCTAGTTAAACCATATTTATGAATAACTTTATCTAATAATCCTCCTGTACCACAATCAGCATAGGCAACAAAAATATTTTTATGGCTCTCTCGGTACCTTAAAATAGTTGATTCTACTGCTTCTGGAATTTTCTCTGGGCGATTATGAAGATCCGCTGGGAGACATTGAACTTTAATTGACTCCCACTGATTCAATTGTTTTATTGCTTGCAACTCTTTTGCAATTGCGCCACAAGCAATAATTAAAGATGAATTATCCTTATATTTACTGTTCATAACGTCTTAAGAGTAGCCTTTATTTTTCTGAGATAATGTTTCATATTACGACATAATTTTTTGTATTAAATTATCTATTACTATAGTTTATTAAATAATCAAATGCTTCCAAGAAAATACACATAACTTATACCCTAAAACCTTTAGGAAAAAAATGAAAACTAAACGATATAGATTGCTAATTATTATATTTTTTAGTGTCATTGGGTTTTGTAAAGCGACTGAAGAGCCAAATTCTGAAACTGCTGTTTTTGAGTCTGCATCAACCGTAGAAAAAGTAAAAAACCAATTTAATCAATTGCCTAAAAATGATATCTGGTGGACCAAAAATGGACAAGATATGGCTTGGAATTTTACGAATCTACATCGACTCTTCCCTACAGTAAATGTTTATCGAAATGGTCCTGTTAGAGAGTTAAAAAAAGAACTTTCTCACGAAATCGCATCTTATAAAATCAATACACCTAAAGGTCAAATGAGTTTTTATGATTATTTGCACAGTGATGAATCAACTGCCATGGGCGTCGTTATCAGTCATCAAGGCAAAATTATTTTTGAAACCTATCCCAGAATGAAAGAATACGAAAAGGCAATATATTGGTCTGTGGCAAAAATATTACCAGCAACCCTAATACGTATCTATGAAGAAAGAGGTTTGATTGATGTAACTCACCCAATTGAAGACTATATCTCTGATTTAAACGGAACTAGTTTTGCCGGTATATCTATAAGAAATATCCTGGACATGGCAACAGGGTTAAATTGTTCAGATGATTATCAGAGCAAAGAAAGTTGTTACTACTTATACTCAATGTCTATTGGAGATGGTTATCGTACGGAATCAGCTCTAGACAGTCCATACGATTTCGTTAGAGAGACCATCATTGAGCGAGAGACTGAAGCTGGGACTAAATTTTCTTACTCAGGATTAAATACATTTGTTCTTGCTTGGTTGGTCGAAGAAATAACAAATATGCCATTCCAAGATGCCGTAAGCAAAGAAATTTGGTACCACATTGGAGCTGAAGCAGATGCCTCATTCCTGGCCCCAAGAAATGGGATCGCTGTAATGCACGGAGGTTTTATGGCAAAAATGCGGGACTTAATAAGATTTGGTATGCTTTTTACCCCAAGTTATGGACTAGTCTCCGATAAAA
>TARA_B110000438_G_scaffold139221_1_pt1 | contig 14413 bp, 13 predicted proteins | sample TARA_B110000438 | Tara Oceans TARA_B110000438 (sample SAMEA4398413) | marine metagenome | biome: Polar Biome; feature: [MES] marine water layer (ENVO:01000295) within the mesopelagic zone...; material: water (ENVO:00002006), including particulate matter (ENVO:01000060) such... | reverse complement strand
AGTTCTACCAAAATAATTAATCCCATCTTTCATTTTGTTTTCAACTAAAACTTCAACTTCCTGATTTTCCATTTCTTTATTTTTTATTAATTGAATTTTATATAATTCATCTTGAATTATTTTTAATCTTATATGTGCCAATTCATTATTAACTAATTCTAGGTTTGATGCTGGGGTTCCTGGTCTTGGACTAAAAATATAAGAATAAGAATTAATGAATTTAATTTTTTTTATTAATTCTAAAGTTTGATTAAAATCTTTATCTGTCTCACTGGGGTATCCTATTATAAAGTCACTAGAAATTTCAATATTTTGATTTAAAGATTTTAATTTTTTTATAATATCTTCATAAAATTTGATATTATGCTTTCTATTCATATTTTTCAAAACTTTGTCTGATCCACTTTGAACAGGTAAATGAAGTATTGGCATTAATTTTTTACTCAATCTATAGCAATCTATAATTTTATCACTCATGTCCTTTGGGTGAGATGTGGTAAATCTTATTCTTTTTATTTTTTCAATTTTTTCTATCTCTAAAATTAAATCAGCCAAATCATATTTTTTATTCTTAAAGTCAGTATAATTATAAGCATTCACATTTTGTCCTAACAATATTATTTCTTTTGAACCATTATTAGCTAACTCTTTGGTTTCTTTAATTATTTGATTAAATGGTCTAGAAAATTCAGGACCTCTAGTATAAGGAACAACACAAAAATGACAAAACTTGTCACAACCTTCTTGAATTGTTAAATAACTTGATATTTTATTTGAGTTGTTTTTTATTTTATCTAATTCGTCAAATTTTGAAACAACATCAAACTCAGTTTCATTAATTTTTTTATTTTTTACAAAATAATTTAATATTCTATCGTTTATCTTATGATAAGATTGAGGTCCAATTACCATATCTATATATGGTTCTCTTTTAATCATTTCATCTGACTCGGCCTGTGCTACACAGCCCGCAATAATTACCATTGGTTTTTTTAAATTTCTTAATTCTTTTTTAACCCGCCCAATTTCATGATAAACTTTTTCTTTTGCTTTATCTCTGATATGACAAGTATTTAAAATGTAGCAGTCTGCATCTTTTTTTGATTTTACTTCATCAATTCCTATAGTTTTAACAAAATCAAGTATACGATTTGAATCGTATTCGTTCATCTGACAACCAAATGTTTTAATAAAAATTTTTTTAGACACTAGATTATTAGGATTTTTTTTTAACTCCATAAAGTTCTAACTTATGATCAACAAGATCATATCCAAGTTTATCTGCGACTCTTTTTTGTAATTGCTCTATTTCATCATCAACAAATTCTATTATTTCACCAGTTTTAATATCAATCAAATGATCATGGTGACTTTCTGAAAGTTCTTCATATCTTGCTTTGCCACCTTTAAAATCATGTTTTGCTACAATTCCCTCTTCTTCAAATAGTTTTACCGTTCTATAAACAGTAGCAATACTTATTTTAGAATCTATTTTTGAAACTCTTTTATAAAGCTCATCAACATCGGGGTGATCTTTTGCTTCGGACATTACTTTGGCAATAACTTTTCTCTGATCAGTTAATTTAACTCCTTTTAATAAACACTTTTCTTCAATTGTATCTTTCATATAGTTATTTTAACTTAAATAATGAGGTTTTATCAAATTTTTTTTTAATTTTCCTTTTTTATATAGATCTATTATATTCAAGTAATTCCTATCTTTTAAATCCTCAGGACCAAATCCATATAAATCTAATTTATTAGTAATTGCCAATCCCTTTGCTGTAGCAATAGATACTCTTATGCCTGAAAAATTTCCAGGTCCATGATTGATGAATAAATTGTCAATTTTTCCCAGATTTATGTTATTTTCTTTAAAAAAACTAAATAAAAGAACTGAAAATTTGTCATAATTATTTTTAGTACTTTCATGTATTTTTTTGTACAATTTATTATTAAATTTAGAAAAAAAACAAATTTTATTTAAACTACTATCTATGACTAAAAAATTCATTTTTATATATTTTTTATTTATTATTTTTAATTTAAATTTATACGCAGAAAATAGCAGATATTTTGAATTTGATAAGGGTATAATTACTCTTATGTATCATCGATTTGATGAACACAAATATCCCTCAACCAATATACAGATGACTGAATTTAAAAAACAAATTGAATTAATTGAAAAATTAAATATCAAATACTTTGATCCAAAAAATTTTGACAAGAAATTTAATCAAGTAAATACAGAAAAATCTATTATGATTACAATTGATGATGGATTCCAATCATTTTACCAAAATGCTTGGCCACTTTTGAAAAGTAAAAAAATACCCTTTTTACTTTTTATTTCAACTTCAGATGTTGGTAAAAATGGATATATAAATTGGGACCAAATATTAGAAATAGAAAAGAGTGGGTTGGGCACGATAGGTAATCATAGTCACTCTCATGAATATCTTGCAGATTTCACAAATGAAAATATTATATTAGATATAAAAAAATCAATTAATATTTTTCAAAATAAATTAGGATATAATCCTATTTTTTTTTCATATCCTTTTGGCGAATATAGTAATAATTTAAAAAAAATAACTAGTGATCTAGGTTTTAAATTTGCTTTTGGTCAACACTCTGGTGTAGTGGACCTTACCAAAGATCCACTTGAACTACCAAGATTTCCAATTAATGAAAAATATGGAGATTTAGAGAGATTCAAATTTCTTATTAATCTTTTGCCCTTTCAATTTAAAGAAATATTACCACAAGAAAAACTTATCATAAATGAACAAAACCCTCCCGATGTAGTGATTAGTTTTTTTGATAATCAAAAAAACCTTAATAATATTAATTGCTATTCAAATGAAAATGATAAATGGAGAAAATCTAATTTATTATTTTTAAGTGAAACTAAAATTAGAATTGTAATAAAAGAAAAATTTACAACAGAAAGAGGAAGAATTAATTGTTCTCTTAATGATAGTTTAGGTTGGAGATGGTTTGGAATTCAATTTGTTATTTTATAAAACTAAATATTTCCACTTATTATTGATTTTCGTGAAAGCAACTTTGCCTGATCAAAGTCCATTAGAGAATTTTGTTTAATTATTTTTTCTAAAGTTTCTGTATATTTTTTACCTGTTTCGGCATATTTATTCAAATATTTAGCTAATTTTAAACTATCTATTTCTTCATTTTTTTCTCTAAGTTCTGCTCGGGCGTTTCTAAATCTACCATAACCTTTATGCGTATTTAAATTTAATTTATAGGCTCTTACTGAAGCTTGAAGTACATTAAATCTAGCAACCTTATGTTCTCCCCCTTCACTATCGAGAGGATCCAATCCGTTTTCTGAATATGTCCATTGACCAAATAACGCATTTCCTTCTTTAGCAAATCTTGAAGTTCCCCACCCAGTTTCTTTTGCAGCTTGTGCTATAGCTAAAGAAACGGGAATTATATCCATTCTTATTTTTAATTCTGATAAATCGATGTTTTTTATATTATATTCTTTAAGTTTTTTATTTAACCATTTTTTTTCTGAATTTGTATTATTAACTTTTCCTAGTATTCTAAAAAGTTTTTTTCTATTAGACATAATAGTTTTATTTTCCTTTAAAATTAAAGGTAAGATTATTTTAATAAAAATTTCTTTTCTTTCTTTTGAATTCTCAATTTGATCAATTTCTGAGGGTAAAACTGAAATATATATAGGTTTTACTTTTTTTGTATTTCTAACTATATCTAAATCATAATTAGCTGACTTAAAAATTTCATTTAATGTAGCGGCACCCAACCTAATCGTATTATCTTTATTATTTAAATCTACCTCATCCTCAAATTTTATAAATTCATCTTTATTTTCTTCTTTTTCTTCTAACTTCGCTATTTCTAATTTTAAAGGATTGCTTTTTTCTGCCAACTTTAATTGAGTAGGTTTTGGATCTTTGTTATAAATAAAAGGCAACACACCAAAAAAGGCTACCAGAGTAACCATAAGTATTGTGGTCTTATATATATTGTTCCAATTTAAAAAAAATATATTTTTATTTAATACTTCTTGAGGAAGTGAAATATTATTTTTTCTAAGTAGTAGTTCAATTTGTTTATTGCTAATTCTAGAATTATGAATTTTATTCTTTATTTCTTTTACTTCATATAATCTTACTATTCTTAATAGTTTTTTTCTATAATCTAACTGTTCTCTTGTTCTTTTAATTTTCATATTTATAAAGCTTCTACGTTTTTAACTTCGGGAATATAATGGCAAAGTAGATTTTGTACACCTTGCTTTAAAGTCATCATTGAACTTGGGCAGCCGGAACAGCTGCCTTTTAACTCAACTTTTACTAGCCCATCTTTGAATGATTTAAATTTAATATCTCCTCCATCTCTAGCAACAGCCGGTCTTATTTTTGTATCTAAAATTTCATTTATTTTTTTTACAACTTCATCTTGGGGAATATCTTCATCTATTTGTTCAATTTTATTTAAAACACTTTTTTTTCCTTCAATATAATAATCATTTATTAAAGAAATAATAATATGCTTTAAGTCATTCCAAATTAATTCTTCATTTTTTTTGACTGTAATAAAATCAGTACCAAGAAAAACCATATTTACACCAGTAACTGATAAAATATTACGAACTAGTTCATTGTTAGTTTTTTCTTTATCTATAAATTCTACTGGGCCAACTTCAGATACTATTTTTCCTGGAAGGAATTTTAATGTATTTGGGTTTGGTGTTATTTCTGTTTGTACAAACATTATTCTTTAATTATATATTATAGATAAACTATATACACTATTATTAATGCTAAATTAAATTTAAAAAACCAATTTTATCGTAAATTTCTCTCAATTTAATTTTTGCAATAGAGTTTGCTCTTAGATTTCCATCTTTTAATATTCCCAGAAGATATTTTTTGTCTTTTAATAATTTTTTAATTTCATTTCCAATGGGACAAATTTTTTCAATTATTAAATCAGATAAATTATCTTTTAAGTAAGAAAAATTTTTCCCTTCAAATTCACTAATAACTTTTTCTAATTTTTGCTCACTTAAGCTACAATATATATTAATTAAATTTTTAGCTTCTGGTCTTTGATCTAAATCTTCTTTTGTTCCAGGAAGTGGAGCACTATCTGTTTTTGCTTTTTTTATTTTATTGATTATTGTATCTTTATCATCATTAAGATTAATTCTACTTTGTTCAGATAAATCTGATTTACTCATTTTTTTTTGACCATCTTTTAAGCTCATAATTCTTGAGAATTCTTTTTGGATAATTGGTTCAGGAACTTTTATAAAACCTTCACAAGAAAAGTCATTGTTGAATTTTTGAGCAACATCTCTTGCTAACTCCAAATGTTGTTTTTGATCATTTCCCACAGGAACATGACTAGCATCATATAATAAAATATCTGCTGCCATTAAAACTGGATAAACATACAGTCCTACACTCGCATTTTCTTTATTTGAACCAGCTTTTTCTTTAAACTGAGTCATTCTATTAATCCATCCTACTCTAGATACACAATTTAAAACCCAAGCAAATTCCGCATGTGCGCTAACACCCGATTGATTAAAAATTATATTTTTTTTGGAATCTAATCCGGATGCTACAAATGTTGCTACCGTTTCTATTGAATTTGAATTTAACAGTTTGGGGTCTTGCTTTGCTGTAATTGCATGCAAATCCACTACACAATATATACAATCATTACCGTCTTGAAGACTAACAAAATTTTTTATTGCACCTAAATAATTTCCTAAATGCAAATTTCCACTTGGTTGAACGCCAGAAAAAATATTTTTTTTCATATTTATTAATACCTTATTTTAATATCACTAAATTTAAAAGCTTTGATAAAATATGAGATTAAAAAATAACTTATAAGACTAATTAAAAAAGTAAATAATAAATAAAATACTTTAAAATTTTGATCATATTCAATTTTTAAACCCAACATATCTAAAATTAAATATAATATTATACCCATACAAAATGACGACAATACTATTCGTGGAAACCTATATTTGAACAAATCATTAAATTCAAATAAATCTTTTTTTCTCATAAATATGTATAAAAATATCGCATTAACCCAAGATGAAATTGATGTTGCTATAGGTAAAATGATAAATCCAATTTTTTGGAAAAAAACTAAACTTATCAAAATATTAGTAAATACAGAAAAAATAGAAATTAAAAAAGGTGTTTTTGTGTTGTGTCTGGCGAAAAAAAAACTTGAAAAAACTTTAATCAAAGCAAAAGCTGGTAAACCAAAAGCAAAATAAAATAATGCTTTAGAAGAATTTTCAACAGCAGTTTGTGAGAATGAACCGTAGCCAAACAGTGATGATATAGTTGGTTCGGATGCAATTATTAAAGCTATAGTTGCAGGAAAACTTAAAAACAAACTTAACTCTAATGCTTTATTCTGTATATTTTTAATTTCATGACTATTTTGTTCATCAACCAAATTTGATAATTTAGGTAAAATTACTGTACTTATGGCAATCCCTGCAATTGCAAGATTAATTTGATAAACTCTATCTGCATAATATAAATAAGAAACTGCGCTTGCTTGAAAAGATGCAATAATTGTTCCTACTAAGATATTAATCTGCACAACGCCTGAAGAAAAAATACTTGGTAATAATTTTTTAAAAAAAAATTTAACTTTTTCATTAAATTTAAAATTAAAATTAATTTTTGAAATAAAAAATTTTTTAACCACTATATATAAAAATATAAATTGAATAAAACCAGATATTGTTACAGCATAAGATAAATAATAAACTAATTTATCGTTTAAAATTTTAGCAAAAAATAAAGTTGCTATTAAAACTATATTTAAAATTATTGGTGCCGCGGCTGCTGCTGCGAATCTATTATGTGAGTTTAATATTGCTGAAAAAAAAGATGAAATACTTATAAAAAATAAAAATGGAAATGTTATTCTTGTTAAGTTTATTACTAGCTGCATTTTTTCTTCATTGCCTGCAAATCCTGGTGCAATTAGAAAAACAAAGTAAGGCATAAAAATTTCAATTAGTGAAACCAAAAAAAATAAGCCAATGATTAAAAGTTTATAAACATCGTTTGCAAAATTATTTGCTTCAGATTTACCCTTACTTAATTCGGATGCATAACTTGGAACAAAAGCTGAATTAAAACTACCTTCAGAAAATAGTCTTCTAAAAGTATTTGGAATTCTAAATGCTACGAAAAAAGCATCAGCTAATATTCCTGAACCCAGAAATATTGCTATTAAAATATCTCTTATATAACCAAGTATTCTACTTAATAACGTAAAAAAACTAAATGTGGTTGTTGACTTAAACAGGTTCATAAATCATATTAGTCTTAAAATAGCTTCAATTGTATATATTATTATTATAAATGAAAAAATCTGAAATAGATCATTACTCTGATAAAGAAGCATTAGAATTTCATAATACTACCAAATCAGGAAAGATAGAAATAATTTCTTCAAAACCAATGACAACAAAAAGAGATTTGGCTCTCGCTTATTCACCCGGTGTAGCGGCTCCAGTCAGGGCTATAGCTGCAGATCCGAATGCTGCCTACGATTATACAACAAAAGGAAATCTAGTTGCAGTAATAAGTAATGGATCAGCAATCCTTGGTATGGGTAACCTGGGCGCCTTAGCGTCAAAACCTGTAATGGAGGGAAAAGCTGTTCTGTTTAAAAGATTTGCCGATATTGATTCAATTGATTTAGAAATAGATTCAAGTGATGCAAATGAAATTATTAAAAGCATAACTCATTTTTCAAAAAGTTTTGGAGGTATAAATTTAGAAGATATTGCTGCTCCAGATTGTTTTATTATTGAAGAAAAACTAAAAGAAACATTAGACATTCCAGTATTTCACGATGATCAACACGGTACTGCAATTATTACTTTGGCAGCATTAATTAATGCACTGGATATATCTGGTAAATTAATTCATGAAGTTAAAATTGTTGTTAATGGAGCTGGTGCGTCTGCAATGGCTTGTACTAAGTTATTTATAAATAGTGGTGTACCAAATAAAAATATAACAATGATCGATAGAACTGGCGTTATATATAAAGGTAGAAAAAATTTAAACCAATGGAAATCTGCATTTGCAATTGAAACTAAAAATAGAACATTAAAAGATGCAATAAAAAATGCAGATGTTTTTTTAGGTCTATCTACAAAAGATGTTTTAAAAAAAGAAATGGTTAAAACAATGGCAAAAAATCCTATAATATTTGCGTGCGCCAACCCTGACCCAGAAATTACGCCAGAAGAAATTAATGAAGTTAGAAATGATGCCATTATAGCAACCGGAAGATCTGACTATCCAAATCAAGTAAATAACTTGATTGGTTTTCCCTACATTTTTAGAGGCGCTTTAGATGTTAGAGCAAAAACTATTAATGAGGAAATGAAGGTTGCTGCAGCAAACTCTATCGCTGCACTTGCTAAAGAAGATGTTCCTGACGAAGTCGTTGCAGCAATGGGTGGTGATAGACCTCATTATGGAAAAGAATATATAATTCCTTCAACTTTTGATCCAAGATTAATCAGTGTAATTCCAGTTGCGGTAGCCAAAGCAGCAATGGATAGTGGAGTTGCTGGAAAACCAATTAAAGATTTTGAAATCTATAAAGATCAACTTAAACAAAGGCTTGATCCTTCGGTTACAATTATGCAAGGAATTAATTCTCAAATTAAAAAAACTCAAAAAAGAATTGTTTTTACGGATGGTGAAGATGAAAATACATTAAAAGCAGCAATAGCATTTAAAAATAGTAAATTAGGAGTGCCGATATTAGTTGGTAAAAAAGAAAAAATAAAAGAACAACTTAAAAATATTGGCTACAGTGAAAACTTTAATATTGAAATAGTTAATTCCACCGATAAAGAAAAAAGAGAAAAATATGTAAATTATCTGTTTCAAAAAATGCAAAGGGAACAGGGACTATTGGAAAGAGATTGTGATCGATTAGTAAGAAATGACAGAGTAATTTGGTCCTCATGTATGGTAGCTTGCGGAGATGCAGATGGTGCTGTTACCGGAAATACCAGAAGATACGGAGCATCTCTAGCTAAAATCAAAAAAGTAATTGATTCAAGGCCAGGTGAAATAATGTTTGGCTTAAATATGATAGTTAGTAAAGGAAAAACAGTTTTTGTAGGTGACACTAGTGTTCATGAATATCCAAGTTCTGAACAACTTGCAGAGATAGCAATATCTTCAGCAAGAGTAGTTAGATTATTTGGTTTTGATCCTAAGGTTGCATTTGTATCTCACTCTACTTTTGGACAGCCTTTAACCAGTAGAACCAAACATATAAAAGATGCTGTTAAAATATTAAAAGAAAAAAATGTCGATTTTAAATTTGATGGTGATATGCAGCCCGATGTAGCTTTGGGCGAAGAATATAAAGAACTTTATCCATTTTCAGAAATTGTTGGGAATGCAAATATATTAATTATGCCAGGTCAACATAGTGCAGCAATTTCTTATAAAATGATGAAAGCACTGAGTAGTGCAAAAGTAATTGGTCCTTTGTTAATAGGTTTGGCACAACCAATTGAAATTTGCCCCTTGAGATCTTCTACATCAGATATTTTAAATTTGGCCTCTGTTGCCGCATATTCTGCTGAAGTAATTAATTATAACAAAAAAAATTAATTTTTTTGAATTCTAAGTTCTTCCAATAAAAGAATACTGGCTATAACATCTTCCACATCTAATATTTCTTTAGCTTCATTAATAACTTCTCTTCTCTCATCTTCATTTATAGCTAAACCATAAATATAAATCTTTTTTTTATAGGTATCGATACTATAGTTTGTTGATTTAATTTTTTTATTAAAAATGATTGCAGATCTAAGTTGAGATGTTATTAACAGATCTTTTGCTGAAATTTTAAAATTAAATTTCTCTTTAATTTTTATATCGTTTTTTACTGACCTGGTTCCTTTTATTTCCCATGCCATTTTTGTTATCTGTAATTTTTCTTCTACAAAATCTACCTTTCCTGTTAAGAAAAATCTGCCATCAATAACTTTGGTTCCTACATCTAGGATATATTTTTTATTTGTCAAAACTAGTTTACCTACCAAATTTTTTTGCATTATAGAATCATCTATTTGAGTGCCAACTGTTCGTGGGTCCAATGCAATACTAACACCTGTTCCAAAAACTCCTTTGGAAGATGTTCCAATACATGATTGAGTAAAAATTAATAAAAATATATATAAAAAAAAATTTTTCATTTTTTAATTTTTAGACAATAATCATAAATTAACTTTTTGGAAAGATTTTCTTTTTTAGCTATAAAAGAAACTACATCTTTAATAGTATATTTTTTAAGCATATCAATTATTTCTTTTTTATTTGATTCATTTAAAGTATTTATTTTTACTTTATTCTCTGAAATATTAGATATTACCACTGTAAATTCTCCTTTTGGTTCATTATTAAACAACTTTATATCTTTAATATTACTATAAATAAACTCTTCATAAATTTTAGTCATTTCTCTAGAAATTAAAATATCTCTTTCATGAAAATGATTTTTAAAATGTTTTAAAATTTTGTTTATTTTTTTTGGTGAAATAAAAAAAACTATTGAATATGATAATTTTTTTAATTTTTTTAATTCTCTTTCTATTTCAGAATCTTTATTTGGCAAAAACCCATAAAATAAATATTTATCATTAAAACCACTTACTGAGACTGCAGAGGTAACTGCAGATGGACCTGGAATTGGAAAAATTTTAATTTTATTTTTGATACACTCTTTAACAATCATTTGCCCAGGATCTGATATGACTGGGGTTCCTGAATCAGAAATAATTGAAATAATTAAATCTTTCTTTAAAAAATCTAGAACTTTGTCTAAATTCTTTTTTTCGTTAAACTTATGATTAGATATTAATTTAGAATTAATGCCATATTTTCTAAATAAATTTATAGATACCCTGGTATCTTCACACAATATATATTGTGATTTTTTTAGAATATTAATAGCTCTAAATGTAATATCTTCTAGGTTGCCAATAGGAGTTGATACAATATACAGTCCTGGTTTAACATTTTGCTTATTTAACTTATGATTAGATTCAGCGACCATATTAAATTAATATATTAAAAATAAATTATATGAAATCAATTTCAATTTTTTTTTGCCTTATAGTACTTTCAATAGGAAATATTAATCTTAACGCTAAAGCAGAAATAATTAACGATGAAGTTTTAAAAGTGGGATTAATTGTTCCTTTATCGGGTAAATATGGATCAATCGGAAAATCAATACTTAACTCTCTAAGAATTGCTCTTAATAAAATTGATGATAATAAAATTGCTATATATCCAAGAGACAATCAAGCAGATCCTGAAAAAACACTTTTAGCAGGTAAGGAGCTTTCTGATTTGGGGGTTTCAATTATAATTGGACCTATCTTTCATGAAAACTTGAAATATGTTGAAAATTTAAACAATATATTATTTTTAACACTTTCTAATAAAGATTATGATTTACCATCAAATGTAATAGCAACTGGAATAAACGCCAAATCTCAACTCGATAGAATAATTTTATTCCTAAAAAAAGAAAATTTATCAAAAACAATAGTTTTAATACCAAAGTCAGAAAATGAATCAGAATTGAAAAAATATTTTAGCAAAGTAAAATTTAAATTTTCTAACATTTATTCCTACGACACCAATCCAGAAAAATTAACAAAACAAATTGAATTAATTACAAAATATAAAGAAAGAAAGTATGATTTAAATAGAAGAATTAAAATATTAGAAAAATCAGAACTAGAAGAACATAAGAGAGAATTGGAAAAATTAAAAACAAAAGACACTATTGGTAGTTTAAACTTTGATTCTGTTATAATTGCTGATTTTGATCAGAGTCTAAAAAGTGTAGTTACTTCTTTTTTATATGCAGATGTTGACTATAAAAGGGTTAAATTAATAACATTAAATCAATGGTTTGATGAAACATTATTTAAAGAAAATTCTACTAACAATATTTACTTTCCGTCTGTAAATTACAAAAATTATACTAAATTTAGAGAAACATATTTTATAAATTATAATAAATATCCAAATAATATATCAATAATTGCATATGATATTTTTGGACTTATTTATTATATGTCCAAAAAAAATAAAAAAAAACTTAATATTGATAGTTTTTTTAAAAAAAATAAATTTTCAGGAAATGTTGGACAATTTGAAATAAATAAAAACTTAATTAACTACAAACTAAATCTTTATCAAGTCTCAAGAGGTAAGTTTAAATTAATAAATTAGATAAAATTTTTTTAATATTGTAGTATGCTTTGGATCTATGGTCTATTTTATACTTTAGTTTTTGATCCATTTCAGCAAAAGTTTTTTCATAACCATCTGGAATAAAAATTGGGTCATATCCAAATCCGTTTGTTCCTTTTTTTGTACTTGAAATTTTTCCATTTACTTTTCCTATGTTTGAAATAATTTTACCATTTGGCCAACAGATACTTAGGCAACATACAAATCTAGCTCTAATTTTTTTTTTTATCTTCCAGTTTAAATCTTTTTTTTTTAATTCTTCAAACACACTCATAATAGCTTTATCAAAATTATTTTCTGGTTGTGCCCATCTTGCTGAATAAATTCCCGGATCTCCATTCAAGAGTTCAATTTCTAACCCAGAATCATCCGATATACAAAAAAGATTAGAATTTTTAGAAAAAAATTTAGCCTTTATTTCTGAATTTTCTTTGAATGTTTGTCCTGTTTCTTCTGGACTGGCTAATTTTAGCTCTTCTGGAGATATTTTTTTAATATTATTTGGTAATAAATCGCTTATTTCCTTAAATTTTCCTCTATTATGGGTCCCAATAATAATTTTACTTATTTTTTTCATAATTGTACTGGAATTTAAAAAATTATTAACCATATAACACCTGTATGAACAATGAAGCAATAAATAATAAAGACAATATTGATAATGAAAAAATCAATGAAGAAAAAGAATCAATAGAAGAAAATAATATTAAGACAGGTTTTTTAGAGAAAAACTTAGAAGATAAAATAGAAGAAACTTCTGAAATAAAAATTAAAGTATTAGAAGAAAAAATTGCCAGAACGCTTGCTGAAATGGAAAATCAAAGAAGAAGATATGAAAAAGAAAAAGATGAAGCTTTTGAGTTTGGAGGTTTTAATTTTGCAAAAGAATGTTTGTCTTTAATTGATAATCTGGACCGTGCAAGAATTTCAATATCGAGTGATGAAACTTTTAAAAATAATAAAGATTTACCAAAAATTTTGGAAAACTTTGAAATTATTCAAAAAGATTTGATTTCTGTTTTTAAGAAAAATAACATAGAAAAAATTGATTGTTTAAATAAAAAATTTGATCCAAATTTTCATCAAGCAATGTTAGAAATTGAAGATTCTGAAAAAGAACCAGGATTGATTGTTGATGAAATGCAAAAAGGATTTACCATGGGAGAACGTCTTCTTAGACCATCCTTGGTTAGTGTAACAAAAAAAATAGATGTTAAAGGCAGCGATGACAAAAATAAGTCAAAAAGTACAGAAAAACATGAAGAAAATGATGAAAAAAATAAGCAAAGTAACTTGTAGACTAAAAAAAAACACCTATATAAGGAATACATAAATCAAAGGTAATTAATTATGAGCAAAGTAATTGGAATAGACTTAGGTACAACAAATTCTTGTGTTGCAATCATGGAAGGTTCACAACCTAAAGTATTAGAAAATGCTGAAGGAACTAGAACAACACCATCTGTTGTTGCTTTTACAGATACAGATGAAAAATTAGTTGGACAACCTGCCAAAAGACAAGCAGTAACAAATCCTGAAAATACTTTGTTTGCAGTAAAGAGATTAATAGGAAGAAATTTTGATGATGAAACAGTAAAAAAAGATATTAATTCCGCACCCTTTAAAATAGTTAAAGCAGATAATAACGATGCTTGGATTGAAGCAAGAGGAAAAAAATATTCACCATCTCAAATTTCAGCTTTTATTTTACAAAAAATGAAAGAAACAGCTGAAAAATATTTGGGTCAGGAAGTTACTAAAGCTGTAATTACTGTTCCAGCCTATTTTAACGATTCTCAAAGACAGGCAACTAAAGATGCTGGAAAAATTGCAGGATTAGAAGTTTTAAGAATTATAAATGAACCAACTGCTGCGGCTCTTGCTTATGGTTTAGATAAAAAAAAAGAGAGTAAAAAAATAGCTGTATATGATTTGGGAGGTGGAACATTTGATGTTTCTATCCTTGAGCTTGGTGATGGAGTTTTTGAAGTAAAATCTACTAATGGTGATACATTTTTAGGTGGTGAAGATTTTGATAATACAATTGT
>TARA_B110000438_G_scaffold57363_1_pt1 | contig 14418 bp, 10 predicted proteins | sample TARA_B110000438 | Tara Oceans TARA_B110000438 (sample SAMEA4398413) | marine metagenome | biome: Polar Biome; feature: [MES] marine water layer (ENVO:01000295) within the mesopelagic zone...; material: water (ENVO:00002006), including particulate matter (ENVO:01000060) such as...... | reverse complement strand
GAGTGGAATAAGGCAAGAATTGAAGCAGTAGGAAATTCTATTAAAACTTGGATTAACGGAGTTCAGTGTGCCAATTTATTAGATCCTTTATCAAAAAAAGGATTTATAGCTCTTCAAATTCACAATATTGCTAAAGAGTCTTTAGTTGGTAAAATGGTAAAATGGAAAAACATAAGAATATTAACTGATGATTTAACTCAAAATTTATCTGATTCCGAACATTATGCAACAGAAATAAATAATATTGATAATATATTGAGTGAGAATCAAATAAAAAATAATTGGAGATTCTTATGGGACGGAAAAACATTTGATGGATGGAGGGGAGCTAAGCTTATTACCTTTCCAAAATCAGGATGGGTAATTGAGAGCAATATTTTAACAGTTTTAGCAAACGATGGTTCTGAATCTTCTAACGGAGGGGACATAGTGACATTAGAAAAATTTTCGAATTTCGAATTAGAATTAGATTTTAAAATATCTAAGGGAGCAAATAGTGGAATTAAATATTTTGTTGATACTAATTTAAATATGGGAGCAGGCTCTTCAATCGGACTTGAATTTCAAATTTTAGATGATAAAAATCATCCTGATGCCAATAAAAAATTTAAAGTTTTAGAATATTCCAATGGAAATTGGAATTTTCATAAAGAAGGAATTAAAAAAAATAGAACAGTTGGATCATTATATGATTTAATTGAAGCTGAAAACTTAAATGAAGAAAGATCCAAAAGACCTGTGTACCCAGATACTTGGCATAGAGCCAGAATTACAGCAAATAATGGGCATGTTGAACATTGGCTTGATAACATTAAAGTTCTTGAATATAATAGGTTCTCTCAGACGTTTAGAGCGTTAGTTGAGTATAGTAAATACTCTAAATGGGAAAATTTTGGTCAATCAAAATCTGGACATATACTTTTGCAAGATCATGGAGATAGAGTATCATTCAAAAATATTAAAATAAGAGAATTTTAAACTTGCCTTATGAAAAATAGAAGAAGCTTTATCAAAAAATCATCAATGGTAATCGCTGGAGTCTCATTGTTTTCACCTTTTTACAATACATCTGCAAAAAGTTATTCTAGAATTATAGGTTCAAACGACAGAATTACGTTAGCTTTTCAAGGATTGGGAAGAAGATTTCCAGGTTTGTTGAACTCATCTCTAAAAATGAAAAATGTTGAGATTAAATATTTTTGTGATGTTATGGACAAGCAGCTTGATAAGGCTAATAAGAGATATTTTAATTTAACCAAACAAAAGGTAAAATCAGAGAAAGATATTCATAAAATAATTGATGATAAAGATGTAGATGCTTTAATTATCGCTACTCCAGATCATTGGCATTCTTACGCAGCTTGTAAAGGAATGGAGGCAGGGAAGCATATTTATCTTGAAAAACCTTGTAGTCATAATTTAAGAGAGAGTGAGCTTCTAGTAAATTATCAGAGTTATTATAATAAATCAGTTCAAATGGGTAATCAACAAAGATCCTCTTATGAAACAGCAGATTTAATAAAATTACTTCACAATGGTATAATTGGTAATTTAAACAAAGCAGAAGCATATTATAATAATAATAGACCAAGAGTTCCTAATCAAATAAAAGCTCCAATTCCTAATGGATTAGATTGGAGTTTATTTCAAGGACCCTCTAAGAGGAAGCCCTACACTTTCGATACTTGGGATTATAATTGGAGATGGTATGGATGGGATTTTGGTACGGGAGAAGCTGGAAATAATGCTACTCATGAACTTGATGTTGCAAGATGGTCACTTGGTGTTCATTATCCTGAAAGTGTAGATGTGTATTCAATTAAAAATCATTTTATTGATGACGGTTGGACTATGTATGATACTATGGAAGCAAAATTTCATTTTCCAAATAACTTAAAAATTGATTGGAATTGTCATAGTAGAAATGCACATCATAGTAAAAAGATGGGAGGAAGAGGAACAGTTATATATGGATCCATGGGTTCTGCTTTAGTAAATAGAAATGGTTACACCATTTATGATTTAAACGGAAAAGAAATTAAAAATAGTATTTCGGATGATAAAGAATCCGGCAATCAACTTGGTGGAGGTGGAAACATGACAACAAAACATTTTAGAAACTTTTTTAATTCTATAAGAAACGGGGAAATACTTAATTCTCCTATAAACGATGCTGTGATTAGTCAAAGTATGGTGCATTATGCTAACCTGGCACATAGATCAGGAAAATCTTTTAAAATAGATTCAAAAAACGGCAATGTTCTTGATAAAAAAATAAAGAAAAAGTTCTGGTCAAGAGAATACGAAAAAGGGTGGAGTCTTAATTTTGTTTAATGTTTTTTGAATATTTTTTAGGAACACTTAATAAAAACTTTTCAAATTGTTTCATCACTATTAAATGCACTTTAGCTTGGGTAAATTTGTACACAATCCAAGGGAGTTTGGGAACATATTCGTGAATTCCAGCTATTAAATATTCATCATTTAAAACTGATCTAAATTCTAACCAACCCAAATCATTTCTTTTTACTAAAATCCCCCCAGTAATAAAAAATAGTTGTCTTTTATCATTACTTCTGGATTTAATTACTTTTAGTTCCAATAAAATAATTTTAAAAAAAGAAAATTTTACAAAATTGCCATCAAAGTTGGCGTTTACTAGACTAGCGAATGTTTTAGTTAACCAAATTGGATAAATTCTTGCTACAAATTTAGCAGTTCTTTTACTTGGGTTAGCAATTCTTTGAACACTTCTGACCGTATTTTTTTCTGAAGTTATTTTTATAAACTCTGGATTCTCAGGAATTTTATCCTCACAATTTAGTGCTTTTTCAACGCTATTTTCAACTGAAATATAATTTATATCTATATCAATTTTATTTTCAGGATTTAAAGTCATAGTGTGTTTTAAACTTTCAATTAGAGGAGATACTAAAGACTTACTTGTTCCAGTAATTACACTTACCCATAATTTAGATAATCCTACTGTGATGAATGATAAGGAAAAGATTAGTCTTTTTTTATTCATTTTATTTGCAGTTATCTTTAAAAGATCCATGTATCTAATAACCTGATCCCCTCCAATTTCTAATGGCTTATTGAATGTTTTTTTATTTCCAATACACCATTTTATAATCTGAAGAGCATCTAATATATCTATGGGTTGATTTAGTGATTTTGTCCATTCAGGACAAGCCATCACAGGTAAGTTTTCAACTAGTTTTTGAACTATTCTAAAAGATGACCCATTAGGCCCAATTATAATTCCAGCTCTAATTGAGGTCAAGGGTGTAGATCCAGATCCTAATGTTTTTTCTACCTCATACCTTGATCTAAGATGTTTAGACATGGTAAATTCATCTTTTGGAAGAATTCCACCTACATATATTATTTGTTCTAATTTACATTGCTGTGCAGCTCTTGAAAAATTATCAGCTAATAATATATCTGTATCTTCAAAACTACCTTGATTCATTCTAGTAGATGGTTGCATAGAATGCACTAAATAGATTCCAACATCTACATTTTCTAAGGCTTTTGTTGTACTAGAAATAGAATAAAGATCTACTTGCCTCCACTCAACGCCATTATCAGATGGATTTTTAAGTTTATTTCTACTTAGAGCAATAATTTTAAAATCATTTCTATATTTATCGATAAACCACTTACCAATAAATCCAGTTGCGCCGGCAATTGCTACTGTTTTTTTCAAATTATTGTATTTAAAAAATTAAATAAAATAATTGAATTTATTATAATATAAAACAAGGAAGGTAATGATTTTACTAAACCATCTTTAACCATAATTCTTAAAATAAAACCCAAAAGCATTAGAATACTTAGACCAAAAGAGGAAAGTAATGTGAACACAGGAATATAAAAGCCAATAATTAATCCGATTCCACCTATTAGTTGAGCAATTCCAACAATTATTCTAAATTGAGAAATATTCCACCTTATAAATTCTTTTTTCATTTCTAAAGAGAAGAAAGAAAGCAGTCCATAGAGTATAAAGGAAAAAGCTGAAAAAAGTTCTATCCAATTAATATAAGATAAGCTCATTAAGTATAATTAATTACAGTAATTTATTATATTTAATATATGAAGAAACTTTATAATATATCTGTTTTAATTTTTATACTTTTTTTATCTTATAGTGCTAATTCTCAGGAAGATATACTTTCAAAATTAAATGAAATTGCTTTTGTTGATCAAAAAGTGATGATGCCAATGAGAGATGGCGTTCGTTTAGCTACCGATATTTATCGTCCTAAAACAAATAAAAAAGTACCCATTATCTTTTCAAGAACACCTTATAATTTTAATTCATGGGTCGATGGAAAAGAAAGAAAAAGATCTTATCAATCAGCATATGAAGCTGTAAAAAGAGGCTATGCCTATGTAATTCAAAACGAAAGAGGTAGGTATTTTTCCGAGGGTGAGTGGGATATTTTAGGAGTTCCGTTGACAGATGGTTATGATGCTTTTTCTTGGATGAATGATCAAGATTGGTCAAACGGAAAAATTGGAACTATTGGATGTTCTTCTACAGCAGAATGGCAAATGGCTGTTGCGGCCTTAGATCATCCTTCTCATGCAGCTATGGTTCCACAAGGATTTGGTGCTGGAGTTGGACGAGTTGGGGAGTATTTTGAACAAGGAAATTGGTACAGGGGAGGTGTAGAACAACTTTTATTTCCTTCTTGGTTATATGGAGTAGAACATGACATCTTTAAGCCTAGAATTCCTAGCGGAGCTACTCAGGAAGATTTAATTAGAATATCTAGGTTCTATGATCTAGCTCCAAAGAACCCTGAAGTTGATTGGGCTAAGGCCTTTAATCATCTTCCTCTTCAAGATTTACTTAAAAGTGTGAATGGGAAAAAAGAGATTTTTGATAAAATGATAAGAAGAAAACCTAACGATCCAGAGTGGTATAAAGGAGGGTTATATCATGATGATATGGAAATAGGTGTCCCTGGTTTTTGGTTTATTTCTTGGTATGATGTGGCTACAAGTCCCAATATCGCATTGTTTAATCATATTAGAAATAATGGAGTAGATCCAACTGCTGTAGATAACCAATACTTAGTAATTGCACCTACTTTACACTGTGGATTTAAAAGAGCTACAGAAAATACAATTATAGGCCAAATGAGTGTTGGAGACGCTAGACTAAATTATGACGAGCAAATTTATGCTTGGTTTGATTTGATGTTGAAAGACATAAAAAACGATTTCAAAGAAAAAACACCACGAGTTCAATATTATACAATGGGTTCAAATAAATGGCAAGGTTCAGAAGTTTGGCCACCTAGTAATACTGAAATGACACCCTTTTATTTAAGTAGTAATGGAAATGCAAATACTTTAAATGGAGATGGGAAATTAACCTCAATAAAAAGAAAAGTAGATAATAAAGTAGATCAGTTTACTTATGATCCTATGAATCCTGTTAAATCTAATGGAGGAGGAGTTTGTTGTCAAGGAAATGCGGTTCAAGGAGGAGCTTTTGATCAACAGGAAATGGAACTGAACGAAAATATTTTAGTTTATTCTACTCCAGTACTTAAAAATGGTATAGAAATTTCAGGTTTTATAAACACCACACTGTATTTATCATCCGATGTCAAGGATACTGACCTTACTATAAAAATTTTAGATGTATATCCTGATGGAAGAGCATTTAATATAGATGAAACAATTCAAAGAGTTAGGTACAGAGAGGGTTATGACAAGGAAGTTTTTATGGAAAATGACAATGTATACAAAGTAGATTTAACCCCAATGTCAACAAGTAATTATTTTAAAAAAGGTCACCAAATTAGAATTGAAATTTCAAGTAGTAATTTTCCAAGATTTGCAAGAAACTTAAATACTGGTGGAAATAATTATGATGAAACTATAGCTATAATTGCAAATAATAAAATTCATCATTCAAAAAAATATCCATCTTCAATTACTTTACCTGTTGTAAAAAAATAAATTATGAATAAAACAACTAGAAGGTCATTTTTAAAATCTGCCTCTGCTGTATCCTCTGGATTATTAATTCTTCCTAGTTTATATAGCTTTTCTGCAAATAACAAATTGAATTTTGCAGTAATTGGAGTTGGAGGAAGAGGAAGAGCGAACTGGAGTAAAGTCCAAAATGAGAATATTGTAGCGATGTGTGATGTGGATGATAAAAGAGCGGCAGATGGATACAAAATGTATCCTAAGGCAAGAAAATTCAAGGATTTTAGAGTAATGTTTGATAAAATGCATAACGAGATTGATGCGGTTATAATCAGTACACCTGATCACACTCATTTTGCTGCAACTATGGCTGCTATGGAGCTTGGTAAACATGTGTATGTAGAAAAACCTTTAGCACATAATATTTGGGAATTAAGAACTTTGAAAAAAGCTGCAAAATATTATGGTATTGTTTCTCAAATGGGAAATCAAGGTCATACCACAGATGGAATAAGATCTATTAAAGAATGGTATGACGCTGGAGTTTTAGGTGAGGTAAAAGAGGTCCATGCATGGATTGGAGGCTTTAACTTCAAACCTGGACATTATTGGACAAAACCTGAAAGTTTTCCTCCTCCAAAAGATCCAATCCCAAGTCATTTAGATTGGGATTTGTGGTTAGGTCCCTCAAAATATAGAGATTTTAATAATGCTTATGCACCTAAATCATGGCGAGGATTTTATGATTTTGGAAATGGTCAACTAGGAGATTGGGCTTGTCATACATTAGATGGTCCTTTTTGGGCATTAGATTTGGGAATGCCAAAAAGTGTTAAGGTAAGAATACCAAACCCTATGACTAAAAAAAGTTTTGTTTCTGATCAGTCTGTTGTTACTTATAATTTTGAAAAAAGAAAAAAGAAACCACCAGTTACTTTAAAATGGTATGAGGGCGGAATTAAACCTTCAATTTTAGAAGAACTAGGAGTAAATAAGATGAAAAAATATAGTACGCATGGAATGATAATGGTTGGTGAAAAAAATACGTTAATAACTGGGGGAAGACCTAATAATCCAAGGTTATTAATGCCGGATTCTGATTGGAATGAATTTTTAAAAAATGCTCCCGAAAAAATCATTCCTAGAATTAAAGACGAAACACCTGTTGAGGAGTGGGTTGATGCCATAAAAAATGATACTTTGCCGCTATCAAACTTTGAATATGGTGCTAGTCTTACAGAAATGGCACTATTGGGTTGTTTAGCTCAAAGATTTAACGCAGATATTGATTACAACTCCAAAAAAATGAAAATAACTAATAGACCAGATGTGAATGCTTTTATTAAAGAGCCTATTAGAGAAGGTTGGTCTTATGGTGAAAACCTCCTTTCTAAATAATGATGATAATTTGATTTATTATAAAATTTTTATTAAGTGTTAAAAATAGCATATAATAAAATCTTCAGATATAAATTAGAAGAAAATCATAGGTTTCCCATGGAAAAATATGATTTAATTCCTGAGCAATTGATAAATGAAAATACATGTACTTTAAATAATTTCTTCAATCCAAAAGAATTAAAAGATTCGGATGTTTTAAGAACTCATGACAAAGATTATTTTGAGAGGTTTAACTCACTGTCATTAACAAAAAAAGAACTTAGACCTATTGGTTTTCCAATGAGTCAAGAACTTGTAATACGTGAAAAGAAAATTGCTCAAGGAACAATAGAATGTTCTCTTTTTTCAATTAAAAACGGAATTTCAATGAATATTGCTGGGGGAACTCATCATGCTTTTTTTGATAAGGCAGAAGCATTTTGTATGTTGAACGATCAAGCTATTTCTGCCAATTATTTATTGAAAAATAAACATGCTAAAAAGATATTAATTATAGATTTAGATGTACATCAGGGTAACGGAACTGCCTCAATATTTAAGGGAAACTCAGATGTTTTTACTTTATCGTTTCATGGTCAAAAAAATTATCCCTTTAGAAAAGGAAAGAGCGATTTGGATATTGGATTTGATGATCATACAGACGATAAATATTATTTATTGAAATTAAAAGAAATAATACCAAGAGTAATTGAGACATTTCAGCCTGATTTTATTTTTTATTTAGCAGGTGTAGATGTTCTACAAAATGATAAGTTAGGTAGACTGTCTATGACTATTGATGGTTGTAAAGAGAGAGACAGATACGTTTTAAGTTTATGTAAAGAAAATAATATTCCCGTTCAAGTTAGCATGGGTGGAGGTTATTCTAAAAATATTGATGATATTGTTGAAGCGCATTCGAATACATTTAGACTAGCTCAAGAAATATATTTTTAATCAATAACAAACTTTAATCCAACTGAAAGAATATTTGATTTAAAATCAGAATTTCTTTCGTAATTACTGTAGTTTATATTGATGCTTTTTAAACCTAAATCCCATATTTTTAATTTGGTGAATATATCGACATACTTCAATCCAAAACCTAACTGATTAGAGTTAAATTTTGATAAATCATAATCAGATGTATAATATTTTGAAGTAGAAATTAATTTATCATAGGGTTCAAAAAAATCAGATTTAGATTGCGAATAAAACCTGTAAGAGGGATAAAAAGTGAAATTATCTGAAAGTTTTACTGGAAGCTCTAGATTAATCGTGTGTGAATTAATCCCCCAATCGTCATAATAATATCTGTAATAAGTTCTTAAAGTTAATTTCTCATTTAGAAAATAATTAAAACGCATTCCAATTGGGACTTTGATTCTTGTGCTAGGAAGTTTTTCTATATCGTCTGCCAAGTGAAAGACATCTTTATTCAACGTAGAGGTGTAGGACGAAATACTCGAGGGGTTTCCAATATAAAAATTATCAATGTCAGAGAAATACACTCTTTGAAGAGGATTTGCCAACCAACCGTCTTGTTTGATTAGATCAATAAAAAAAGCAAGCTGGGTATTTTTTGTTATAATTTGTGAAAATAATAATGAGATGGAATAGGTATTTCTGGATTTATCATTTATTAATTCAAATTCTTTGACAGGAGACCATTGGTTAGAACTTTCACCTTGTTGATTAAATATGGTCCTGTTGTAAAAAAAGCCAATATCTATATTTCTTTCAGAATCGATATAAGCATCTAGCTCTTTTGGATATATAGGTATCCATTTATCTAAATAAATTTTAGTACTTAAACTAACCGACGTGTTTTTGTTATTAAAAAGTTTTGTAATTCCCCCTCCAAAACCAATTGATTCGTAATCCCATTCTTTAGCTGATGAGAAGTTCGCATTTATTATTGTATTTCTATCATCAGAAGAATGAGAGTAATCTACATTTAAATTTTTCCAAGTATCAACTTTAGATGCACCAGATGAGGCATACCAAGGACTTGAAGTTTCATAAGAATTAGTACGTGCATCGAATGGATTTCCATTACTTGAAGAAGCAGAAGTATAAGTCGATATGCCCAAGTCTAATGATATTATATCATCATCATTAATAGGAATGCTAACTACTATAGTTGGACTAAAGTCTTCTAAATCTTCATTTCCAATTCCTCCAGTTACCGATGCATTGCTTCCTTCTTGGTTATAGTAACTTGTTAAAAAGTCTATTTCAATGGATTCTAAAACCCTTTTTTTATAGGTTTTATCCTTATTGTCATCTTGACTAAAGCTTAAACCACAAACAAAAAGCAATATCAATAAAAAAATATTTTTCATAAATAAATTAATTACAACCACATCCTCCACCAACTTTACCTCCATTAGCTCCACTGGATCCTTCTCTATATAATTGAAAGTTTGTTTCAAACCTGCATATTTGTCTTTGAGAAAGTTCCATGTCAGGGTCATTGATATTTACCTTTTCGTATTCTTTAATACTAGAACAAGAGTTTAAAGAACCTAATAAAAAACAAAATATTATAAGTTTTTTCATTTGATTAAATTTTTTCAATTTCAATATTTTTAGATTTAATGATTTTGTTTTTATTATTTATAATTATACAATCAATTCCTTTTAATTGATTTATTAAATTCATTCCAATTTCTTCACCTAAAACAAATACGGAAGTTGCAAGCGCATCAGCTAGCTCTGCTTTTTCAGTGAATATAGTAACACTTAAAATACCCTCACTTGGATAACCAGTTCTGGGATCTATTATGTGTGAATACAACTTCCCTTTAAAATTAACAAATCTTTCGTAATTTCCAGATGTAACTACTGCTTTATTTTTAATTGGAAGCCATGAAAATATCTTGTCTTTATTTAAGGGATTTACTATTGCAACCATCCAATCTTTCCCACTAGGTTTTTTACCCCAAGCTGTCAAGTCTCCTGAAGCATTAATAATTCCAGATTTTACATCATTCTGAATCAAAATAGATTTTGCCATATCTGCTGCATAACCTTTCCCAATAGCGCCAAATCCAATTTTCATCCCTTTATTTTTTAGAAAAACAGTTTGATTTTCTTTGTCTAAAATAATATTGTTATATCCAACTTTTGAAACAGATTCTAAAATTTTTTTATCGGATGGAATTTCTTCCATTTTTTTATCAAAATACCAAACTTTATCCAGCGATGCGTAACTAATATCAAAAGCACCCTGTGATAGTTTAGATATCTTTAAAGATCTATTTATTAAATCAAATAATTCTTTATCAACCTTAATCGGACTAATTCCAGCATTTAAATTAATTAGAGTCGTTTGAGATTCATTATCCCACGAGGAAATCAATTTTTCAATTCTAGATATTTCTCTAACAGCTAGATCTAAAAAAAGGTTCGCCTGTGACTCACTTTCTTCAACAATAGTTATTTCAAAATCACTGCCCATAAGCATTGCATTTTTGGTAAATATGCTTTGTGAATGGAGGGTAAATGATATAAAAAATATAAAAAGGGTAATATGAGTTATTAGAATTTTTTTCAAAAGGACTCAAGTAAATTTATGTACTGTTTTGGGGTGGTTTTTTTATAGCTAGTTTGCCCCAATAATGTTCCGGTTTTGTCAAGAATTACGACTAAGGGAAAATATCCGTTTGGATTATATTTTTCAGCTAATAGATTATTAATTTTTTGCTGTTCTTCTTTTAATGCATTTTTCTTTTTTCTAGGAAAATCAGCTTGAAGTAAAATATAGTTTTTTTGAGAGTAATCTAGAAACTCTTTAGTAGACCATATTTCTTTACTTAATTTAATACAAGGTCCACACCAATCAGAGCCTTGAAAAACTAATATAATTTTTTTGTTTTCTTTTTGGGCTTTAGATAACGATGTATCAAAGGATGTTTCCCAACTCTGAGAAAACATTATAGTCGAACTTAAAAGAAAAATAATAAAAAATAATTTTTTCATTTACTTAAAAATATAAAATTAGTCAATTAATTTTTCTTATACCTAACGAAAATAATATTAGTAATTCCTATTGTAATTTTTTTGTTAATCATATCAATTTTAATGTAGATACATTAAATTTAAGTTATGAAACGATTAATTTTTTTATTTATAGTTGTTTGTTCTGTGTCTTGTTCTAAAAATAAAATCAATTTAGACTACAATACTTTATCTTCATATTCCATTGTAACAGAGAATGAAACCAAGTATATAGCGGATACCTTAAATGTGTATTTAAAAAAATCTTTTGGAATTGAACTTCCTGTAGAAAGCAACATTAAAAAAAATAATTATATCCATTTAAAATATGATTCGAAAGTAAAAGATGATTTTATTTCATTCAATTTTTCTGAAAATGCAATTACTATTCTAGCTAACAACAATAAAATGTTAGCCTATGGTGTTTATGATTTTTTAGAGAAATATTTTGGTATTAGGTGGTATTCAACTGATTTAACTTTAATTCCAAAGCTTAAAGAAATAGAGATTTTTTTAAGTAAAGAAATTATATATAAACCTCCAGTTACAACAAGAACTGTTCATTCTAGACTTTTTTATAAAGATTCATCTTTCGCTGATAAATTAAAAGTGAGTAATGAAGCTTTTCCTAATTATGTTCCCAACGCTAGAGTACATACTTTCCATAGGTTTATGCCATTTGAAAAATTTTATTTGGATCATCCAGAATATTATGCATTAAGAAATGGTAAGCGACTTGCAACTCAACTTTGCTTGACTAATGAAGATGTTTTTGAAATTGTCAGAGATAGCGTAGCGTCGTTTTTCAATAAGAACCCTTTATCCTCTGTTATTTCTGTTAGTCAAGATGATAATACACAATATTGTACTTGTGAAAATTGTTTTAAAATCGATGAAAAAGAAAAAAGTCCTGCGGGCTCTATGATTTATTTTGTGAATAAAATTGCTAGATTATTCCCAGAGAAAACTATTTCCACTCTTGCATATCAATATACTAGAAAACCCCCCTTAACAAAGCCTGATAGCAATGTGCTCATAACACTTTGTTCAATTGAGTGTGACAGAAGCATTCCCATTAGTGAGGGTTGTAAAGATTTTGAATCTGATCTAATAGGTTGGTCTAAGCTTACAGAAAATATAAGGATATGGGATTACACTACACAGTTTACCAATTTTTTAGCTCCCTTTCCCAATTGGGGAACAATAAAACCAAATATTAATTTATTTGTTAATAGTAACGCTAAATGGATTTTTGAACAACATAGTAACAATCCAAGTGAATTATTTGAGCTAAGAAGTTATTTGATGGCCAAATTATTATGGAATCCTAATTTAGATTCTGACTTGGTTATAAAGGACTTTACTAATGGATATTATGGAGAGGGAGGGGATTTTATAGTTGAATATATTGAAGAAATTCAGAATCAATTAAATATTGCAAAACCATTTTTTCTTTTTTTGTATGGAGATCCTTCTCAAGCATTTGACTCTTATTTAAGTCCTAAAAATTTGACTAATTACGATAACCTTTATAAGAAGGCTTTACTTAGTGTTCCAAAGAATTCAGATTATTACAGTAGAATTGAAAGGTCAAGATTATCTATTGATTACGCAATTCTAGAAGCATACAGAAAAAATTTCTCAAAAGAATATCCCTTGAAACTTACCAGCAACGGGATTACGGATATTAATCCAAAGGTTAACAAAAGGATTAATAATTTTTATAGGGTAGCTAGTTCAAACGATATTACTTTAATGAATGAAATGGGCTTTAGTGTTGAGGAATATGTATTCAATTATAAAAAAGCATTGAAGTTGGCGAGTAAAAATAATTTAGCCAGTCTAAAAAAAGCCATTTTACTTACCAATCCAAAAAAATATGCAAAAGAAGATCCTCAAGTTCTAACAGATGGAGCTCTAGGTGGAAACAGTTTTTATTCAAATTGGTTAGGGTTTGAAGGAAACGACATGGATGCTGTGGTTGATTTAGGTTCTAGTAATTTCATTAATAATATAAGTATGAATTTTCTCCAGGTTACTAATCATATTGTTTTTTATCCTCTCGATGTGCAATTTGAAATATCAAAAGATAGTATTTCTTGGAAAAATCTTCCAATAATTACAAATCAAAAAAAACTTAATTCTAAAAGTAAAGTAAACGATATCCAAACATTTTCTCAAAACGTAAATAATGAAAAAGCAAGATACATTAGAATTAAAGCCAAAAACATAAAAAAAGCACCATTTTGGCACCACGGAGCAGATTTACCTGCATGGATTTTTGCAGACGAATTAATAGTAGAATAAATATATTATATGAAAAAATACATTTTAGCCATAGATGCTGGCACAACAAGTTCAAGAGCTGTTTTATTTAATAAAAAGGGAGTTCAAGTTGCTATAACACAGTTTGAGTTTACTCAAATTTTTCCAAAGGAGTCCTGGGTTGAACACGATCCAATTGAAATATGGAACACTCAACTTAAAGCTATTAAAGAAGTAGTGAGATTAGCTAAAATAGGATTCGATGAAATAGATTCTATTGGGATTACAAATCAAAGAGAAACAACGGTTATTTGGAATAAAAATACAGGTAATCCAGTCTATAATGCTATAGTTTGGCAAGACCGACGAACTGCTTCTATTTGCGATCAACTACATAATGAAGGAAAATCAGAAATTTTTTATAATAAAACTGGGCTGTTATTAGACGCCTATTTTTCTGGAACAAAAATAAAATGGATTTTAGATTCAGATAAAAAAATCAGACAGCAAGCTCAGAATGGGGAATTGTTGTTTGGAACCATAGACACATGGCTTATTTGGAATCTAACTTCCAGAAAAGTACACGCTACAGATTGTACAAATGCTAGTAGAACTCTTTTATTTAATATACATGAGTTAAAATGGGATAAAGAATTAATTTCTATTTTAAATATTCCAGAAAAAATACTTCCTAAAGTATATAATTCTTCAGAAAAAATTGCTTTAACAGATTCTTCTTTATTGGGAGAAAGTATTCCAATTTGTGGGGTGGCTGGAGATCAACAAGCTGCCTTATTTGGTCAAATGTGTATA
>TARA_B110000438_G_scaffold50169_1_pt1 | contig 14427 bp, 15 predicted proteins | sample TARA_B110000438 | Tara Oceans TARA_B110000438 (sample SAMEA4398413) | marine metagenome | biome: Polar Biome; feature: [MES] marine water layer (ENVO:01000295) within the mesopelagic zone...; material: water (ENVO:00002006), including particulate matter (ENVO:01000060) such as...... | reverse complement strand
CTGGCTCACTGGTTCGAATTAAATCTCGAATTCCAATGCCTAATTTTTCAGAGAGTTCGACTAATTTTTCATGACTTGGAGGGATTTCTAAATAGTAGATGATCTCCGGGTTTGTATCGTTTTCTTTAAGCAGTGCTAACGTTGCCCTTGATTTGGAGCAATGCGGATTATGATAAATTGTAACCGAATCCATACTGATTTCTGCTAAATGAGCCGCTTATCGGAGTGCTGCATGAATTGTAATGAGCGAAGCTAAAATTTAAATTGTGTTTATTGAGTTTACTATAAATTCTAGTACAGCATCTTTGTCAATTAATTGTTTCTCACGGCTGCTCCGTTTGGTGTATTCGACTGCACCATCAGCAAGAGACCTTGGAGAAACAACAACGCGATGCGGGATGCCGATTAATTCTGATTCGGCAAATTTGACACCGGGGCTAGTTTTTTTATCGCGATCATCGAGCATAACTTCAAAGCCTAAGGCTTGTGTTTTGTTGTAGAGAGATTCCGAAAATTCTACAACCTGCTCAGATTTCTGCGCATCGATTTGAATGATGACTAACTGAAAAGGTGCGATATTTTCTGGCCAGATTATTCCTTTGTCGTCATGATTTTGCTCAATGCAAGCGGCAACAATTCTGGTTACTCCAATGCCGTAACAACCCATAGCCATAACCACTGCTTTACCATTTTTATCGAGGACAGTTGCCTTTAATTTTTCGCTGTATTTTGTGCCAAGCTGAAAAATGTGCCCGACTTCAATGCCGCGCTTGATGGAAAGTGTGCCGAGCCCATCTGGACTTAAGTCTCCTTCTTGTACCTTGCGCAGGTCTGCGGTTTCGTCAAATTTACAAGACTCCGACCAATTGTTGTTCAGAATATGCTTGCCTTTTTCGTTGGCTCCACAAACGAAGTTCTTAAGACCTACAACGCTAGGGTCTGCTATGACTCGAACCCTCAATTCTTGCGGGCCTATGCATCCTGGCGGACAGCCGATTATTTTCTCGATCAACTCATCTTCTGCAAACTGCAGGGGTATGCCTACCCCAAGAAGGTTTTGCGCCTTCGTTTCGTTGAGTTCTTGATCACCTCTCAATAGCAATGCCACCAGATCTTGGGAAGTATCACCATTTTCATCTGCAGCATGAACGAGCAGCGTTTTTATCATTTTGTTAGTTTCGATACCTAAGAGGGTGGCGACATCATCAATAGTGGTCGCATCACCGGTATCGGTAATTTTGGCTTCCAGATCTGCCTCATTTTGATTTGAGTTGGCAACGGAACCCTCTGCTAGCTCGATGTTAGCGGCATAATTACTTTCGCTACTAAAGACAATTTCATCTTCCCCTGATTCCGCTAGCACGTGAAATTCATGAGAAGTACTACCCCCGATACTGCCGGAATCAGCAATTACGGACCTGAAGTCCAAGCCGAGTCTTAAGAAGATATTGCAGTAAGTTTGATGCATGATCTCATAAGTTTCTTCCAACGAAGTCTCACCTATATGGAATGAATAAGCATCTTTCATGATAAATTCGCGAGAGCGCATGATCCCGAAGCGTGGTCGCCGCTCATCGCGAAATTTGGTTTGAATTTGATAAAAAATTGCAGGCAACTGTTTGTAGCTGCTGTATTCATTCCTGACTAAATCAGTGATTACTTCTTCATGCGTTGGGCCTAAGCAAAAACTTCTCTCATGCCGATCTTTAAATCTTAGAAGTTCAGGTCCCATGGCATCCCAGCGACCAGATTGTTGCCACAGTTCAGAGTTCTGAACCACGGGCATCAATACTTCCATAGCGCCAGATTTGTCCATCTCTTCTCGGATGATTTTAGAAACCTTGTTTAGTACATTAAAGCCAATCGGTAACCAGGAGTATAAGCCGCTGGCCAATTTGCGAATTAGCCCCGCACGCAACATGAGCTGATGGCTGACTATTTCGGCATCCGCGGGTGTTTCTTTTAAGGTCGCTAGTAGGTACTGGCTTGAGCGCATTTTGAATTTTCCAATTTTGTTTTTTTGACCACAAAGCACTTAAATACAAATAAAAAGAAAGGCAGCCGAGGGCTGCCTTTCTAACTTATCAACTGAAATAGATTATTGCACGGGCGAACTCGTCGGATAGGTCTAATTTAAAGTGCGAATTCCTTAAGCTTCTTTAAAGGCAAAACCTTTACTCTGGTAGTTGCAGGTTTTCGCGGAATGTCCATAAGTTCGCCTGGGCGGAATGGGTTAGGTACACCCTTGCGAGCTGGTCGAGCAGGTCTCACTACTGACTTTATCTTTAACAGGCCGGGTAAAGTGAATTCGCCAACAGCCCGCTTTTTAATATGGCGTTCAATGATCACTGCTAGCTCATCTAGCACTGCGGTAACTTCTTTCTTGCTTATATCAGTGTTTGTGACAATTTCATTTAGGATTTCAGCTTTAGAGTACTTTTTTTGAATTGCTGGCGATTTTTTGTTTGATGTAGAATTTGTCTTTCTGCTAGATGCAGCTTTTTTTGACGATTTTTTAACAGCCATGCCGATCTCTTTTCTAGGAAAATGATAGTGGAGCGGCTTCAGGAATGAAGCTCAATTTTAATTTGTTGTAAAATGTAGCGAGGAACTATTTTCCTTGCAGTTACTCAGGGCAGTATTTATAAATCATTCACTTTCACCTAGCAAGTAAATATAAGTACTTTGCGGTCATAAATTATAAATCACAAAACATCGGTAAAAATAGAGTGATGTTTTAATAGCTTGACCTTGACAAAGCCATGATCATTTATATGTTTTGTTATTTTTAGGTAAAAATGGCGCAATGTTAATTAAGGTCAATACTCTCTTAATGAGGTAATAATCTTGGTTGTATGCAACGGAATTAAGCCTTTTCGTTTTATTGATCCGTCTTCGATGATTTCAACTGGACATAATTGAAAATTCTTTCTTCATTAGGGGCATAAAAGCAGCTACCGAGAAAATCCTACAAAACCTCTTTAAGATGAAAGCCATAGTGTGCCCTTGTGGAGGCAGGGAATATTTTAGTCCGGTCCAGACTTCAAATGGCAGTGCGGGGATGCGGTAGTCGATAGATGAGGTATAATCGCCGGTTTTTACAATTCAAGCCTAAATTTAGAGCCTATTGTTTTAATGGCAATGCCATCGAACGACCAATACATAAATGCAATTGGCCGAAGAATTTCTAGTTAAAGAGTAGACAGAGTAAGCGACATGCCTATTTACGAGTACCAATGTGACCAATGTGAGCATAAGTTACAGATCTTGCAAAAGATCAGCGAGGAGCCTCTAAAAGAGTGCCCTGAATGTAATGAAACTGCTCTTAAAAAATTGATCTCGGCCGCGAGTTTCCGGTTGAAAGGTGGGGGATGGTATGAAACTGATTTTAAAACTGGTGATAAGAAACAACTAGCCGAGTCAGATTCAGCCTCTACGGATAAGGTGGCTGATGAGAAGCTAGAGCCCAAAGCTAAGAATAAGCAAGATGCTGACGCTACGAAAAGTAAGAATGTTGAGACATCTAGTTCCAAGAGTGAAAAAAAACCATCCCCAAGTTCCAGTTCGAAAACTGGGAAAAGAGCGGATTCAACCAAGAAGAATTAAGCAGAGCACTTAATAGGAATTACTATGCGCAGTCATTATTGCGGCGATTTAAACGAATCCCACGTAGATTTAGATATAAAGCTTTGCGGCTGGGTCCACCGCCGCAGAGATCATGGTGGCGTGATTTTTCTGGACGTTAGGGATCGAGAGGGAATTTCACAAGTTGTTTATGACCCGGATACTGTAGATAGTTTCGCGATCGCTGAAGGTGTGCGTAATGAGTACGTTATACAGGTTAAAGGCAGGGTCAGATTGCGCCCTGAGGGAACACTCAATGAAGAGATGCCAACGGGAAGGATTGAAGTTCTTGGTAAAGAACTCATTGTATTAAATGCTGCTGAAACGCCACCCATGCAATTAGATGAACATGCTGAAGTTGGAGAAGATGTAAGGTTGCATTACCGATACATTGATTTACGTCGCCCTGAAATGGCTGCGAAGCTAAAGTTTCGCTCTAAAGTAGTCAGCACGATACGAAATTTTCTGGATAGTAATGGCTTTTTGGATATTGAAACCCCACTTTTAACAAAAGCTACTCCTGAAGGTGCTAGAGATTATTTAGTCCCAAGCCGTACGCATCCGAATCGATTTTTTGCTCTACCTCAGTCGCCTCAGCTCTTTAAGCAAATTTTAATGGCATCCGGAATGGATCGTTATTATCAGATTGCCAAGTGTTTTCGTGATGAAGATCTCCGAGCTGATCGACAACCAGAATTTACGCAAATTGATATTGAAACTTCTTTTATGGAAGAAGAGCAGATTATGGAAATTATGGAAGAAATGATTCGCCATACTTTTAAATCTCTATTGAGTGTCGATCTAGGAGAATTTCCCCGTATTTCACATGCAGATGCCATGTTGCGCTATGGGTCTGACAAGCCTGATCTGCGTATTAACTTGGAATTAGTAGATATTGCAGAACTAATGAAGACTGTTGAATTCAAGGTGTTTAGTGGTCCAGCGAACAAGAAAGATAGCAGAGTTGTCGCCTTGCGTGTGCCAACAGGAGCCAGTCTGTCTCGAAAAGTTATCGATGACTATACCGAATTTGTTGGAATCTATGGTGCTAGAGGGCTTGCATGGATTAAAGTGAATGACTTGGCCGCAGGCACGGAAGGTTTGCAGTCTCCGATACTTAAATTCATGTCAGAAGACGTGATTCAGAAATTGTTAATCAACCTGGGTGCACAAACAGGTGACATTATTTTCTTTGGTGCGGACAAAGCCAAAATCGTAAACGAGGCATTGGGTGCACTGAGAATCAAAGTGGCAGAGGATCTGGATTTAATCAAGGGAACTTGGGCGCCTCTGTGGGTTGTTGATTTTCCAATGTTTGAAGAAGATGTTGATGGTAACCTTACTTCTCTCCATCATCCTTTTACTTCCCCTGCCTGTGAATCTGAGACTCTTGCAAGTGATCCGAAGTCAGCCTTATCTCGAGCGTACGATATGGTATTGAATGGCACCGAATTAGGGGGTGGTTCAATTCGTATAAATCAGCCGTCAGTGCAAAAGGCTGTGTTTGAGGCCTTAGGTATTGAAAAAGAAGAAGCGAAAGAGAAATTTGGTTTTCTTTTAGATGCATTATCCTATGGTTGTCCTCCACATGGCGGCATCGCATTTGGGCTTGATCGTTTAGTTATGTTAATGACAGGTTCAAGCTCGATACGCGAAGTCATAGCATTTCCAAAAACTCAGTCAGCTTCTTGCCCTTTAACTGATGCGCCTGGGGCGGTATCTCCAACACAGCTGCGAGAACTAAACATCAGATTACGTGAACTAAAAACTCCTTCTTAGATTACTTGTTTATTGGAGGAAGCTGTGGCGGGTCATAGTAAATGGGCAAATATCAAACATCGCAAAGCGGGGCAGGATGCCAAGCGCGGCAAGGTGTTTACAAAAATAATTCGAGAGCTAACAGTTGCCGCCAAACTAGGCGGTGGCAATCCAGCAGACAATCCGCGTTTGCGGGCAGTAGTAGATAAAGCTCTAGGCGCCAATATGACCCGCGATACTATCGAGCGGGCAATAGCACGAGGAGCTGGTACCGCTGACAGTGATAATCTTGAAGAGTTAGTGTACGAAGGATATGGCCCTGGCGGTGTCGCTATACTTTGTGAAACTCTAACTGATAATAAAAACAGAACTGTTGCAGAAGTTCGCCATGGGTTTGCGAAATTTGGAGGTAGCCTGGGCACCAATGGTTCAGTTGCCTATTTGTTTGAACGAACTGGTGTCATTAGTTTTGTTGCCGGGAACAATGAAGAGCACATTATGGATAGCGCCCTGGACGCTGGGGCTCATGATGTAGTGACTAACGATGATGGTAGCATTGATGTAATGACTACACTCGAGACTTTCGGCTCAGTCCAGGATGGATTAAGAGGAAGCGGTTTAGTCGCAGAGCGAGCTGAAATGACTATGCTGGCTTCGACTGGAGTTGATTTAGATCTAAGCGGCGCAGAAAAATTGTTAAAGCTAATTGAGCATATGGAAGATTTAGATGATGTGCAAAATGTGTATTCCAACGCCAATATAACAGATGAGATCGCTTCCCAATTATAATTGTCGATAAATTTGTTAGTGAATTTATTTACTATGTTAAAGAGTTTTGAATGGCAATCATTCTAGGCATAGATCCAGGTTCCCGGGTAACAGGATTTGGCATCATTAACTCCGTAGGTAATAAAATTGAATACATCGATTCCGGTTGTATTCGCACTGAAACCGCACCTTTGCCTGCCCGATTAGGAACTATTTTTAAGGAGCTGTGCGCGGTGATCGAGCAACACCTCCCCCAAGAATCCGCTATTGAAGAAGTTTTCATGGGGAAAAATGCTGGATCGGCATTAAAACTTGGCCAGGCACGGGGGGCGGCGATGACCGCCTGTCTTTTTCACGACTTGCCAGTCGAAGAATATTCTGCCCGCAAAGTTAAACAAGCAGTGGTAGGAGCGGGGTCGGCAGATAAAACTCAAGTCCAACATATGGTTAAGGCCTTGTTGAAGATAAGTGATAATATTGCTGAAGATGCAGCAGACGCGTTAGCTGTTGCAATTTGTCATGCAAATACGCAGACCAGTTTAATTCGTATGGCTGGCGCAAAAAAATTCAGCCGCAAGAGGTTGCGCAGGTAGCGTTTAAGAATTAGTGATAGGACAAATCCGCGGAAAGCTCATCGAAAAAAACCCACCAGAAATCTTGATGGAGGTTGGTGGCATTACGTATGAGTTACAAATACCGATGAGTACGTTATATCAACTTCCGGAGCTAGGGCGAGACGTATTGTTACATACACATTTCGTAGTTAGAGAAGATGCTCAGTTGCTTTATGGCTTCTATGATAAGGGGGACAAAGCCATGTTTAGAGCGTTAATCCGAGTTAATGGCGTTGGCCCAAAATTGGCCTTGGGGATTCTTTCTAGTATGGATGTGAACGAATTTGTGCGAACTGTTCGCAATAATGATGTAACTACCATGGTGAATTTGCCGGGTATCGGGAAAAAAACTGCGGAGCGTTTAATTATCGAAATGCGCGACAGATTAAGCGAATGGGATACTAGCGCATCAAGCCCAACCAGTGCCAGCCTCGGCCTAGCGGAAGCTGGAATTAAAAAAGATGCGGAGACAGCATTGATTGGTTTAGGTTATAAGCCACCTCAAGCTACCCGAGCGATTTCTCAGGTGTTAAAAGATAATCCTGAAATCAGTGACAATGAAGAGCTGATTCGTTTGTCATTAAAAAGTATGGTCTAAGCTATGGAAGAAGAAAGACTTATATCTGCAGAATCTAAAGACTTGGAGGAGTCTCAGGATCGCGCAATTCGTCCCCTGCTGTTAAAAGACTATGTGGGCCAGCATGATGTCAAAGAGCAGATGGATATCTTTATTAATGCGGCGAGAAACCGCGGTGAGGCTTTGGACCACACGTTGGTGTTTGGTCCGCCTGGATTAGGCAAAACTACTCTCGCAAATATTATTTCTAATGAATTGAAAGTAGCGATTAAGACGACTTCTGGCCCAGTACTGGAAAAGGCTGGGGACCTGGCTGCGATGCTCACTAATCTTGATGCTGGTGATGTGCTATTTATCGATGAGATTCATCGCTTAAGCCCAGCTATCGAAGAAATTCTCTATCCTGCAATGGAAGACTATCAGTTAGATATTATGATTGGAGAGGGCCCTGCGGCGCGCTCCATTAAGCTAGATCTACCTCCATTTACCTTGGTTGGAGCGACAACTCGAGCAGGATTATTAACGTCTCCTTTGCGTGACCGTTTCGGTATTATTCAACGTTTAGAGTTTTACTCGGTAGAGGAATTAACCAGCATTGTTCGACGCTCAGCAGATATTTTAGGTACCAGCATTGATGAAGAAGGAGCCGCAGAAATAGCAAAACGTGCGCGGGGAACTCCACGAATTGCGAATCGCTTACTTCGCAGAGTAAGAGATTATTCAGAAGTAAAATCCGACGGGACTGTGAACCTCGACTGCGCTAGCCAGGCACTCGATATGTTGAGCATCGATAAGAATGGGTTCGATCATATGGATCGCCGGTTACTAATGACGATGATCGAAAAGTTCGAAGGAGGGCCGGTCGGAATAGATAGCCTTGCTGCCGCTATCAGTGAAGAGCGTGACACCATAGAAGATGTTTTGGAGCCTTATTTGATCCAGCAAGGTTTCATTATGCGCACTCCTCGGGGAAGGGTCGTTACCCAATATGCCTATCGTCATTTTGGCATCAAACCCTCTGAACAGATGGAAGATCTTTTTTCAAAAGGTCAGCCTCATTAAGGGTTAGTACAAATTAATTATTCTGCTGAATTGCCTTTATTTAGCCATATTTGAACAGCTAATTGCCTGTTTTTATCGCCTCAGAGCTACTATTTCAGGGTTAAATACATTTTCATGAAACTATTTCTCATATTGGCCGAATACACCCCTGAAACCCTCGAGGTTCCTGTGGAAAGTCTTTGTCATAATCTATGGCAGTAAAGTCTAAAATAAGACCGTATTGGAGTGAAATACGTGAATGACGGCATAAGCCTAATAGAGCTAATTCTGGGCGCGAGTCCCGCAGTCCAGGTTGTGATGTTAATTCTTTTTCTTTTATCTATAGTCTCCTGGGTAATCATTGTTCAACGATGGTTAGTTTTAGGCTCTGCGCGCAAAGGTGTCTTCAGTTTCGAGCAACGTTTCTGGTCTGGAATGGATCTGAGTCAACTTTATAAAGAAGGCAGCCAGATGCAGCAGGAAAATATGCAGGTGGTAGGCATGGAGAATATTTTCCGTGCCGGATTCAAAGAGTTCATGCGCCTTCGTCAACAGGGCTCGGTTGACGGTGAGGCAGTAATGGAGGGTGCTCAAAGGGCGATGAGGGTAGCTTATTCTCGAGAAGAAGAGAAATTAGAAAAGCACCTAGCGTTTCTGGCTACGGTAGGATCAGTGTCCCCTTATATCGGATTATTTGGAACCGTTATTGGTATTATGAATGCTTTTTTGGGGTTGGCCGCTCAGGCTCAAGCAACCCTGCAAGTAGTTGCTCCAGGAATCGCGGAAGCATTATTTGCGACGGGTATGGGGTTGTTTGCAGCGATACCCGCAGTAGTTGCGTTTAATCGCTATTCAGCTCTGCTCGATATGGTAACTAGCAGTTACATTACATTCAGTGATGAGTTTTCAAGTATTTTACACCGCCAAATACACAGTACTTAAATTATAGCTTTTAAGCTTTCAGTCTAGCGATTGACTATGGAAATTCTAGTTCGAAAAAAACGAAAACCAATGAGCGAGATTAATGTCGTTCCTTATATTGATGTGATGCTGGTATTGCTGATTGTTTTTATGGTCACAGCTCCAATGCTAAACCAAGGTATCGAAGTTGACCTGCCAGAAGCAAATAACGAGCCATTAGATATCGACGAGAATTTAGAAACATTAGTAGTGTCAATAACGTTTAATGGAGAATATTTTTTAAGTATAGGAGCAACTGGCGAAGAGCGACAATCGATCACTTTGGAAACAGTTGGTACGAGAGTTGGCCAAATATTGAGCGCTAACCCAGATATCCAGGTACTTGTTGAAGGTGATGCTGATGCCAATTGGAGTGCCATGATTACCTTAATCACAACGCTCCAAGCAGCGGGGGTAGTTAACCCCAATTTCATTACGCAACCTTTAAATGCAATATAGAGACGAATTTTGCTCTTAACTTATGAACAACACTTTCAACAATTTAATCATCTACAACGGCTACCCTCTGTCGGTCACGGTCGCAGTAGCATTTCATATTTTGATACTGTCGTTTCTTATATGGCTACAATCCAATAACAGCCTGGATAGGCTAGAGCTTGTGCAGCCAACGATCATTAAGGCACTTTTTATTGATGAAAATCCGCAGGTAACTAATCAGCGCAATCAAGAGCGGCAGCGATTAGAGCGCATCGAGCAAGAGCGGATCGAACGAGAACAGGAACAACAACGTCAACAAAATGAGGCGGACAGGGAAGCAGAGCGAGACAGGCAACGGCAAGAAGAAGAAAGAGAGCGGTCAGCACTCCGGGAGCGAGAAGAAATAGAAAGGCAACGTGCAATAGATTTGCAACGAGACCGAGAGCAGGCTGAAGAACAAAGACAACTAGAGCTGGCAGAAGCTGAGCAACGACGACTCCAAGAAGAGGCGGAACGCCGGCGCCAACAGGAAGTATCAGAAGTTGCAGCAGTTAATGCAGCGCGAAATGAATTTGAATTGGTGCAGAGTGCTACTGCTCTAATTCAACAGGCGGTGCAACAAGTTTGGAATAGGCCCCCAAGTGCGCGCAATGGGATGCGAGCGGTACTGCAAATTCGCATGTTGCCAACAGGGGAGCTAGTGGAAGCTAGAATTACCGATTCAAGTGGAGATCCAGCATTCGACAGATCTGCGGAAAATGCAGTCTACAGTGCCGCTCCATTCACAGAATTGCAGAGGTTGCCGATTAATATTTTTAATGGGAGTTTCAGAACTCTGTCTCTCATATTTCAACCAGAGGACTTGTTGAATTGAAACTACGTACTTTCTTTTTGTTAAGCGGGATCATTTCCTGTTTCACCCTACAATCCCACGCTGAGCTGAGTATTCAAATTACCCAGGGTATTGATAATCCAATTCCTGTTGCTGTCGTTCCTTTTACTAACGAAAGTGGTGGCCCGTTTAGTCAAGATGTGGCTCAAATCGTCACCAACGATTTAGAGCAAGTAGGTGAATTTATAGCACTTTCCCGATCAAATATGCTCAGTATGCCTAGCGAAGAGCAAGAAGTTTTCTATCGAGATTGGCGACTCTTGGCCCAGGATTATCTGCTGATCGGTAAAATTAATCAGCAACCCGGAAGTCAGCTGGTGCAGGTGCAATATGAGTTTTTTGACATAAACCGTGAAATGAAATTGGCAGGAGAGGTCTTGACTGGGAGTGTCACCCAACTGCGGGATATTGGGCATACTATTAGTAATGTTGTATTTGAGCAGGTAACTGGCATCCCCGGCGCCTTCACTTCGCAGATTCTTTATATTGTGTCAGAGGGGGCAGGGCCTGCAACAACATTGTTTAGGCTGGAAAAGGCGGATTATGATGGTGCTCGCCCGCAAATATTGTTGGAGTCCGCGGAGCCAATCATGTCTCCCAGCTGGTCTCCCAATGGCCAGGACGTGGCTTATGTTTCCTTTGAGACAGATCTACCACGAATTTATATACAGAATATAGCCACTGGGCAAAGGCGTCAGATAACTAATTATCCTAATATTAATAGCAGCCCAGTCTGGTCGCCAGACGGTTCGAAGTTAGCGATGGTGCTTTCAAAGGATGGTAGCCCTGATATCTATGTGCAAGATTTGAATAGTAATGAGCTGATGCGAGTTACCGATCACCCGGCGATTGATACCGAACCTAGTTGGACTCCAGATGGCCGGCATTTGGTTTTTATGTCGGATCGTACGGGCCAGCCGCAAATCTATCAAATTGAGCTAGGGGCCAATTCCTATAATGTGGAAAGGCTAACCTACGATTGTTTTCAATGTGCGAAAGCACGCTTTCTTCCGGATGGCGTGAATTTAGTGCATGTCAGGCGAGAAACACGCCAAAGCCCAACTTACCAAATTTCAATATTGAATATAGAAACCTTGCGAGTCATTACCTTAACGAACACTGCGCTGGATGAATCTCCCAGCTTGGCGCCTAATGGCAGCATGATAATGTATGCCACTAAATTTAATGGAAGAGGCGTGCTAGATGCCGTATCCATTGACGGCCGTGTGAAGTTCCGTTTACCATCATCACAGGGCGATGTGCGGGAGCCTTCCTGGTCCCCATTTTTAAATTAAATAGCTACTGATTTTTCAATATAACGATAAAAGTCTTTGGAGGACTCAAAGAGTGGGAAACCAACGCAATCAATTTTTCAAGGTTAGCCTTTTAGTTATTTCATTATTCGCATTAGGTGCGTGCAGTTCAACTAGTGAAACTGATGAAGAACCCTCGTCTGGCAGCGAGAGTGGAGCTAGCAGCAGCAATAGCGGCTCGGCTTCTTCCAATGCGAGCTCAAGCAGCGGCCAATTAACGCAAGAGGAAATCAGAGCGCAGAATGCATTACGTCAGACAGTTTTCTACTTTGATTTCGACGTGGCAGAGTTTAAGCCAGCCGACCGGGAGACGCTGACCTACCACGCTCGTGATCTTGCCGCTAATCCTAGTAAGCGACTTCGTTTAGAGGGCCATGCAGATGAACGCGGAACTCGAGAATACAACCTGGCTTTGGGTGAACGCAGAGCTAATGGTATTCTCAATTACTTCATCGTGAATGGAGCGGCACGATCTCAAATAGAGGTGGTAAGCTACGGAGAAGAAAGACCTCAGCAGTCGGGTCAAGGCGAGCAGGCTTATAGTCGTAACCGTCGTGTTGAGGTTGTTGCTCAATAGACTTGTATGAATAAAACTTTGACCGCTGCAGTCAACAGAATACTAATTGGAATCTCAGCGAGTATTCTTGTATCGACGGCTGTAGCGCAGGGAATAGGCGCTGTCGTAGAATCTCAAGGATTCACACCTGGGCAGCAAGCTCAATCTTCGTCACCTTCCTCCAATAACGACGGACTTTCTCTGTTGTTAGAACAAAATCAGCAACTACGTGTCGAAGTGCAAGCATTGCGCGCGCTAGTGGAAGAGCAGGGCTTTGAAATCCGCAAACTACAGCGTGATACGCTTAATCGATACACCAATGTTGATGATCGATTAAGCTCTTTAGAGGCTAGCGGGGTCGCTTCCTCAGCAACTGTACCTGCAATTAATACTAGGGACACCACTAATACTGGAAATCTAGCCAGAGCGTTAGAAGCTCCTAGAAATGTACCTTCTCGAAGTAATGACCCTTCTGGGTCAGCTTCGGCACCCAGTATTGATAGAAGTGCTTTGAACAACACAGCCGCGGCAGCACCGAATCGCAACGCTGGCAGAGCGACTTTGGAACCTGCTGTTTTAGGTGAGCAGCAGCTTTATCAAATGGCTTATGATTCAGTCATTAATTCAAATTTTGAACGTTCAATCGCTGAATTTGATCAGTATTTAAATATATATCCAGCGGGAAGGTTTGTTACCAACGCTCACTACTGGAAAGGACAGGCGTACCTCTATTTGAACCGTTATAACGAAGCCAAAGAAGCCTACGAAGTTATTCTCAATCAATACGATGATTCGCCTAAGCTTCCGGACGCTATGTACGGGTTAAGTCTGGCTTACCAAGGCTTGGGAAATATCCCCCAAGCTCGCCAGCTACTTAACGAAATAAAACGTCGTTTCCGCAACACAGGCGCTGCAAGCCTCGCAGATACCAGACTACTGCAACTGGACTAACGCATTTACAGATTGATCAAAGTTCAATTTCAATCCTTTGGACTGGGCTTTTTTGTGCTTTGAATAATGACTACCAACGCTAATCTCCGCATTACAGAAGTATTTTATTCCTTGCAAGGGGAGTCGAAAACTGTGGGCAAACCTACAGTTTTTGTTCGGTTAACGGGCTGCCCGCTGCGTTGCCAATATTGCGATACCGCTTACGCATTCGAAGGTGGGGAAATAGTTTCGCTTGAGAGATTAATTGCCGATGTACAGAGCTATCAATGCAAGTACGTCACAGTTACAGGGGGAGAGCCTCTGGCTCAGCCTAATTGTTTACTTTTACTGAAAATGCTTTGTGATGCTGAGCTTAATGTTTCCCTGGAGACAAGCGGAGCAATGTCAATTGAGAGTGTCGATAATAGAGTATCTGTTGTTATGGATCTGAAGACACCTAGTTCTTTAGAGAGTGATCGTAATGACTATGGAAATATCTCCTACCTAAAAGAGAAAGATCAAGTAAAATTTGTGATCTGTGATCGTGGTGATTATGACTGGGCTAAAGCCAAATTAGATCAATACGATTTACAGACAAAAGTGGGAGAGATTCTTTTTTCTCCTTCGTTCGAGCAGCTGGCAGCAGCGGAATTAGCTCAATGGTTACTAGATGATGCGCTTGGAGTTCGAATGCAATTGCAATTGCATAAAATATTATGGGGGTCTGAGCCCGGCCGGTAAAAATTTGGCTTTAAGGTTCGTTAGCTGATCTTGAATTTAGGTTTAAACAGTGCAGTGGTCTTAGTATCTGGTGGTTTAGATTCTGCTACCTGTTTGGCGATTGCGAGAGCACAAGGATATGATTGTTATGCCTTGAGCTTTAATTATGGGCAACGTTCAAGCAGCGAGTTGCATGCAGCAAAAAAAGTTGCTGACTCCATAGGGGTAATAGAACA
>TARA_B110000438_G_scaffold303796_1_pt1 | contig 14438 bp, 9 predicted proteins | sample TARA_B110000438 | Tara Oceans TARA_B110000438 (sample SAMEA4398413) | marine metagenome | biome: Polar Biome; feature: [MES] marine water layer (ENVO:01000295) within the mesopelagic zone...; material: water (ENVO:00002006), including particulate matter (ENVO:01000060) such as...... | reverse complement strand
TGCCGGTTAAGCAGCCATTTGTTGCGATGAACTAACGTAACTTCCACACCACTAAGCGCTAAACCGTAAGCCGCCTCTAACCCTAATAAACCTCCACCAATCACAACAGCTTGTTTCGAGCTTGTTCCTGCTTGTTTAGCAAAGGCTTGAATTTTTTCTGTATCTGCAATATTTCGAAAATTGAATATACCGGCAATATTTTGATTTTTAGCTGGGATTGTAGCGGTACGTGAGCCTGTAGCGATAATGAGTTCATCGTAATGTATTTTCGTATCGGTGGCTAAATCTACGTATTTTTTTTCTTTATTTATATACGTAACAACACAGCCACTTAAAAAATTAATATTATGCGCTTTGTACCACGCCAGCGGTTTTTGCATAATACTGTCAATCGTGGCATCACCGGCCAAAACAGCAGATAACATAATACGATTGTAGCTACCAAAGTGTTCTTTACCGATAACCGTAATTTGATACTTATTAGGGGTGCGCTTGATTATTTCGTCTAACAGCCGACCTGTCGCCATACCGTTACCAATGATCACCATTGATGGTTTAATTTGAGTCACCTGTTCAGCTTGCTTATTTATTAACTTATCAGCTGTTGGGATTTCGGTAATAGCCATTTTACTGCTCACGTATGTCGAGTTATGTTATTAACGAATGTAAATCTATGACCCAACTCGTTACTTAACGTTATCTGTAAGGCTAAATGCAGTTAGTGTGCCATGTAACTTTGGGTGAGATATTTACTTTTACTTCATTGTTATCAAAGAATTTAATTATAAAACACAATAAAGTTAATGAAAAACAACATATTATTTAAAGAAACATTTGCACCGATATGGTGCTTACATGCAATGTGATATTCAAAGTAGGTGCTTTTAACTTACCTCCTTACTTGAGTGTCTAGTTGCTTCTGCTCTGAGTATATTATCCTTTATCTTGTAAACTGCTTAGATTCATATAACTAATGATTAATTCACTTCTGCGACTCATAAAAAATTAGTTTTTCATAATTCAAATATCGAAATAATAATGCCAGTCAATATCAGTCACAAAGCTTTATATTACAGCTAGTTCTGAGTGTTTGTTCGCTGAATATATATAACATTTTTAATGTGGCCTATATATGAGTTTCCTATATCCCAGTTTATGTCAGTGTAGATAAGCTAATTAACGTATTTATTTCAACTAAACATGGTTTAATTTTTTTTACATAGGTAATAAATTTTACATTACCTTTTTGCACTCAATCTGTGCGTTAGCGTTATTGTATCGTGCATACCTAACCAAACTACAACTTAAAATTGCTATAAAAAACAAATCAATATCAATTAAAACAACATCATAAAGAAGAATACTTTAGTGGCATTACATTTGCTACTCAGTGTTCAATAACGTTATTGACATAAAAGTAAGCCTACCTGCTTACATTAAATAACAAACCCATTTTTATTATTAACAGAGAAAATACATCTCTGGACAATAAAAAAAACAAATTTTAACTTTTAGGAGTTGTTGCATGAGCGGTCAAGATAGTCTTAATATTTTTTCATTTAAAGGAAAAATGAAAGCCTTACATATGAGCTGGATAGCATTTTTTATTACCTTCGCAGTTTGGTTCAATTTTGCACCATTAGTGTCGGTTATTGCTGACTCGCTAGGATTATCGAAAGCTGAAATAAAAACCTTAATGCTATTAAACGTCGCATTAACCATCCCGGCGCGCGTTATTATCGGCATGTTGACCGATAAATACGGCCCTCGTTTAACTTTCGCTGTTTTACTTGCCGTATGTAGCATCCCTTGTTTTATGTTTGCTTTTGCAAGCTCCTTTGAACAAGCCGCATTGTCTCGCTTCTTATTAGGCTTTATTGGTGCTGGTTTTGTTATCGGTATTCGTATGGTATCTGAGTGGTTCCCAGCTAATGAATTAGGAACGGCGGAAGGTATTTATGGTGGATGGGGTAATTTTGGCTCGGCTGCAGCAGCGATGACTTTGCCAACACTTGCATTAGCGTTTGGTGGTGAAGACGGCTGGAGATACGCGGTTGCCTTTACCGGAGCATTAAGTTTAATTTTCAGTGTTATTTGGTATAAAAACGTAACTGATACTCCGAAAGGATCAACCTACTTTAAGCCTAAACAAACCGGTGCAATGGAAGTTACCTCCACTGGCGATTTCTTTTTGTTATTAATTATGAAAGTTCCAATGTACGCAGCTTTAGCCTTACTTGCTTGGAAATTATCACCGGCTGGCGTAAGTTTATTATCGGAACAAAGTGCCATATTGGCTTATCTGAGTTTAGTGGTTTTATTTGCCATTGAAGTAAAACAAACCATAAAAGTAAACGGTCATTTATTTTCAAAGCCAGTAGAAGAAATTCACCGTTATAAATTCAGACAAGTCGCTGTATTAAACGTTCTTTATTTTGCTACATTCGGTTCAGAGTTAGCCGTGGTATCAATGTTACCGTTATTTTTCGCTGAAACTTTTGAGTTAAGTATGGTTTATGCTGCCATGTTAGCGTCAACTTATGCCTTTATGAATTTAATGTCTCGCCCAGGTGGCGGCTGGTTATCTGATAAATTTGGCCGTAAAAAAACCTTATTAATTTTAACCGCTGGTTTAGCGATTGGTTATTTTGCTATGTCTGAAATCACAGGTGAATGGCCTTTAGCATTAGCGGTAGTCACAGCAATGGCTTGTTCTTTTTTCGTTCAAGCAGGTGAAGGTGCAGTATTTGCGGCAGTGCCATTAATAAAACGTAGGTTAACGGGTCAAATTGCTGGCATGACAGGCGCTTATGGTAACGTAGGTGCGGTGGTTTATTTAACGGTATTAACCATGGTTGATTATTCAACCTTCTTTATGGTGATAGCCGCTACTGCTGTCGTCGGATTTGCGACTTTACTCTTTATGGAAGAGCCAAAAGGCACTATTACTGAAGTACGAGAAGATGGTACGGTAGAATTAATTAATGTCAGTCACTAATAAACTATGAGCAATGCCCCACAACGAGGCCAAAGCACAGCTGCAGACTTGCAATTGTGCATTGGCGGATTCTCTTCAAAAGGTTTAAAAGCCGAAAACGAAGATGCTTTCGCTGCTATTGTGCCTGATAGCCACGAGTTACGTGCTAAAGGTGCAGTTGCGGCGATTGCTGATGGGCTATCGAGCGCAAATAAAGCCGCTGATGCTTCTCAACTTGCTGTAACACAGTTTATTCAAGAATATCTTGTGACACCTGAAACATGGTCAACTCAAAAGTCGGCAGCTAAAGTATTAACCAGTTTAAATAACTGGCTATATTCACAAGGTGGCTTTGTTGAAGGTTTAGCCGATGAAAATTCTCCACAATGGCTAACAACTTTTTCAGCCTTAATTGCTAAATCTACCACTGGCTATATTTTTCATGTCGGTGATACTCGCATAACCAAATATCGCAATCAGCAGTTAGAGGTTATTACACGTGATCATAATCGTAAGCAAATTGGGCAACAGGCTTTATTAACAAGAGCGTTAGGTGCTGATAATCGTTTAGAGGTTGATGTTCATAAAGTTGACTTACAATCAGGCGATTTATACATGCTAAGTTGTGATGGTATTCACGACTATATAACAAAAGCCACTTTTCAATCATTGTTTGATTCTTTACCACTTTCGCCAAAAAAATCTGATTTAGAAGCCCTTTCTATCCAAATTGTTAACACCGCACTTGAACAAGGTAGTAATGACAATGTTACCTGTTTATTGGTTTATGTTCAGGCAGTACCCAACCGTAAACTGGCCGAAATTCAACGTGATTTAAGTGCAAAATCAATTCCTCCGGCATTAAAAGTTGGCCAGAAGCTAGATGGCTACTTAGTTAAAAAAGTGATCCACGCGAGTATCCGTTCACATTTGTATCTTGTAATCGATGTTGAAACAGATAAACCTTATGTTTTAAAAGCGCCATCAGCTAATTTTGCAGACGATGCTATTTATTTACAAGGCTTTATGCGTGAAGCGTGGGTCGGCGAACGTATTAAACACGGCAACGTAATGCGCGTGCTGCCTGGAAGAAAAAACAGCCAGTTTTTATATCATGTTTGTGAATACCTGCAAGGCCAAACTTTAGGAGAGTGGTTACATGACAACCCTAAACCCAGTATTGCACTAGTTCGCGATATAATGAAACAAGTTATTAGCGCACTAAGAGCGTTTCAGCGTTTAGATTTAGTACATCGTGATTTAAAGCCCGACAATATCATGATCGACCAATATGGCCATATTAAATTGATTGATTATGGCACCGTATTTGTTGCTTCACTTGATGAAAATCAAGAAACAATAAAAGAAGAAGTGCCTTTTGGATCTTTAAACTATATTGCGCCTGAAACGCTATTGCATATGAAAGCAGATAATCAAAGCGACTTATTCTCATTGGGTGTCATATGTTATGAAATGCTGTCAGGCGAGCTTCCATATAAACCCATGCAGCGAGCTGAAGTAACAATCAAAGATTATAACAGTATGCAATATCGCAGCATTAAACAGTTTCGACCTGAATTACCTTTATGGCTAGATTTAAGCTTACAAAAAGCAACAGAGGCCGATCCAAGGTTACGCTACAAAGCCTTTTCAGAATTTTTTGCTGATTTAAGCAACCCAAAAACAAATGCAGTAGAAGAATATAAAAGTCAGCCTTTATTAAAACGTAACCCCATTTTATTTTGGCAATCATTATCAGCCTTATTGTTTGTTGGGCTAATTGCCGCATTACTCCATTAACCAGTAATGCCATTATTTATAAATTTATAATTCATGCGTTTCACGCACATCCTTGGTGCGTGAATATCTTCACTATAGTGCAACCTCTCTCAATTACCACCTAGATCAAAACCTACCCCTTTGAATTGATTAACAAAAGTTAACTGGTTCGTTTATTGCAAATACCCATTCATTATTTAGTTCCGCAAATATAGCGGTAATTTAAAGCAATAGGATTGTAAAATATGAACACACAACCACGAAAAATAGTCGTCGTTGGAAATGGCATGGTAGGTCATCACTTTGTTGATGAAATGGCTAAACATGAAGGCTATGAAATTACCGTATTATCCGCTGAAGACCGTTTAGCTTACGACCGTGTTCACTTATCAGAGTATTTTTCTGGCAAAACGGCTGAAGATTTAGCAATGACTTCGCCAGCATATTACAACGACATTGGCGTTAAGTTTTTTACCAACGCAAAAGTAACTCAAATTGATAAAGCTGCGAAAGAAGTAACCACAGAAACGGGTGAAACTTACGCATATGATAAGCTTGTTATGGCTACAGGTTCGTATCCATTTGTTCCCCCTATTCCTGGTAAAGAACGTGATCATTGTTTAGTTTATCGCACCATTCAAGATCTAGACGATATTCAAGCGTCAGCCAAAGCCGGTAAAGTAGGCGTTGTTGTTGGCGGTGGTTTATTAGGGCTAGAAGCTGCTAACGCACTAAAAGAACTGGGTTTACAAACTCATGTGGTTGAATTTGCTCCACAACTTATGGGTGTGCAATTAGACACCGATGGTGGCGCATTATTACGCTCAATGATCGAAGGTATTGGCGTTCAAGTACACACTCAAAAAGCTACTAGCGAGATTGTCGACGGCGAAGAGTGTGTTCACCGAATGAATTTTGCTGATGGCACGCATTTAGAAACTGACGTTATTTTATTTTCTGCCGGTATTCGCCCTTACGACAACCTAGCACGTGAATTTGATTTATCTGTTGGCGAACGTGGCGGTATTGTTGTAGATAATAACTGTAAAACTTCTGATGAAAGCATTTACGCCATTGGCGAATGTGCGCTTTGGAATAACTTTATTTTCGGTTTAGTTGCCCCAGGCTACACCATGGCAAAAGTTGCTGCCGATAATATTATTGGCGGTGAGCAACAATTTACCGGTGCTGATATGAGCACCAAGTTAAAATTAATGGGCATGGATGTAGGTTCTATTGGCGATGCACATGCAAGAACCGAAGGCTGTAAAAGCTATGTATATTCTAATCAGCCGGATCAAATTTATAAAAAAATTGTCGTAAGCCCAGATGGTAAAGAATTAATCGGCGCCGTTTTAGTCGGTGATACCAGCGAGTATGATTCATTACTTCAATATGCTTTAAATGGTATTGAATTACCTGAAAACCCTGACGGATTAATCTTACCAAGTTCAGGTGAAAAACCAACATTAGGCGTTGATGCCTTACCCGATACCGCCACTATATGTTCATGTTTAAACGTGACAAAAGGCGACATTATTGCGGCGATTGATTGTGGCGCAGTAGATGTTGGTCAAGTTAAATCATCAACTCAAGCCGCTACCGGTTGTGGTGGTTGTGCTGCCTTATTGAAAAAAGTTACCGATCACGAACTAGAAAAACGTGGTGTTGAAATCAGCACAGATCTTTGTGAACATTTTGCTTATAGCCGTGTTGAGCTTTTTCACATTGTGCAAGCAGAACAAATTAAAAACTTTGATGTGTTAGTAGAAAAGCACGGTTCAGGTTTGGGTTGTGAAATATGTAAACCGGCTGCCGCATCTATTCTTGCGTCGGTATGGAACGACTACATTTTAAAACCAGACCATGTTTCGCTGCAAGACACCAACGATATCTTCCTAGGTAATATGCAAAAAGATGGTACTTACTCTGTTGTACCTCGCATGCCTGGTGGTGAAGTAACACCGGACAAGTTAATTGTTATTGGTGAAGTCGCCAAAGAATATAACTTATATACCAAAGTAACTGGTGGCCAACGTATCGATTTATTTGGGGCACGTGTCGACCAGTTACCTGCTATATGGAAACGTTTGATTGATGCTGGCATGGAAACAGGTCACGCCTATGGTAAATCGTTACGTACGGTTAAATCTTGTGTTGGTAGCACTTGGTGCAGATACGGACAGCAGGACAGCATGGCGATGGCGATTCGATTAGAAGATCGTTACAAAGGCCTGCGTTCACCACACAAAATTAAGTTTGCCGTTTCGGGTTGTACACGTGAATGTGCAGAAGCGCAAAGTAAAGATATAGGCATAATCGCGACAGAAAATGGCTGGAACTTATATGTCAGTGGTAATGGTGGTATGAAACCGCGCCATGGTGATTTATTTGCCACCGATTTAGATGATGAAACACTTATTAAATACATTGACCGCTACTTAATGTTCTATGTACGTACAGCAGATCGATTAACCCGTACTTCAGTGTGGCTAGACAACCTAGAAGGTGGTTTACCTTATATGGAAAAAATCGTTAAAGATGACCATTTAGGTATTAATGATGAATTAGAAAAGCAAATGCAAAATGTTGTAGACACCTATCAATGTGAGTGGAAAACCACCATTGAAAGTGAAGAACAATTAAAACGCTTCCGCCAGTTTGTTAACTCAGATGCTATCGATGGCAATATTGAATTTGTTACTGAACGTGAACAAATTCGTCCTGCTAAGGATGAAGAGAAAAAATATGGCGTTAAAATCCAAGCAGTTGACTTAACGCCAGCATAAAAAGTTTACGAACCAGAAAGGAAAATATTATGACAACAGAAAGCACTTGGCAAACCATCTGCCCAACAAGCGATTTAGTGAAAAATTCAGGCGTATGTGCATTATTAGCAAACCAAGAGCAAGTCGCTTTATTTCAGGTTGGAAATGACAAAGTATTTGCCGTTTCTAACTTTGACCCTTTTGGTAAAGCGAACGTTTTATATCGCGGCTTAATTGGCGAAACTAAAGGCGATATTTACGTGGCTTCACCGTTATTAAAACAACGTTTTGTTTTACATTCTGGTGCTTGTTTAGATGACGATGCCTTTGCTATTCAGACTTACGAAACACGTATATCTGATGGAAATTTAGAAATATTCGGTTAAATATATAACAGATATATTGTTTTAAAAATCCCAATTTAGTTAACTAAGTTGGGATTTTAATTTTTAGTATTTATCATTAAATTAACTGGCATTAATTCTGCCTTATTTTTAAAAGTAGATTAAATTATTCATTTTGATTGGAATAAATTGAAAAATAACACGTTATCTTTACCTAAAAAAAATACGCTAATTCAAGATGCTCCTTCAGGGTTAAAAGTATTGCTTGCAGAAATCAATCATGTAAAAGCAAAAGCATTAATGAGTGTACTGACTAATGGACAATATGACATCTATCATATTGCTCATTCTGGCGTACCTTTGCTAAGAGATGTTAAACAGCTTAACCCTGATGTCATTATTATAGATATAGAATCGCCTAATAGAGATATGCTTGAAAATCTCAATCAAATATCCCAATTCGCACCTAAACCTATCGTGGTTTTTTCAGAACAACAAAATACCAATACAACGATTAATCAGATGGTTAATTCGGGAGTTAGTGCTTATGTTGTTGGAGAAGTTGACCAAGTCAGAGTGAAGTCGATCATTGATGTTGCCATTGCAAGATTTGACCTTTTTCAAGGACTAAAACAAGAGCTAGCTGACACTAAACAAAAACTGTCCAGCCAGAAAAATATCGATAAAGCTAAACGCTGGTTAATGGAAACAAAACAACTGTCTGAAATAGATGCATATCACTTCATTCGTAAAATAGCGATGGATAACAGCCAGAAAATGGATGATGTAGCCAAAAACATCCTCTCTGTCGCCAGCATTTTTTAGATTATTAAAAGCGCTTTAAAGTATTGTAGAGACTATAAATCATGTTTAGTGTTGAAAAGAAAAATATTACCCTAGGCTTTATGCCATTAACAGATAGTGCCCCCGTAGTCATGGCCCATGAAATGGGAATTTTTGAAAAATGGGGCCTTAACGTTAACCTTACCAAACAAAATTCTTGGGCCACATTAAGAGATAAATTGCATAGCGGAGTTATTGACGCCGCCCAAATGTTAGCTCCTATGCCCATTGCCAGTAACTTAGGCTTACACGGACAAAAATCAACCGTAATTTCCCCAATGATATTGAGTCGTAACGGTAATGGCATCACCTTATCGACTAAACTCTATCAAAAAATATTATCACAACATGATACGAATGCGCTCAGTATGCCGTTTTCGGCTAACATACTTAAGCATGAAATAGATGAACGAAAAAAAGGGGGTAATAAATTAACCTTCGCTGTCGTTTTTCCATACAGCTGTCACTATTATCAACTTATTGAATGGCTGAAAAATAGTGACATTAGCCCATCAGATATTAATTTATTAATTGTACCTCCTTCAGACATGGTGCCTTCTATGCATTCAGGCGATCTTGATGGCTTTTGTGTGGGTAGTCCTTGGAATGCTAAAGCGGTTCGAGAAGGTGTTGGCATCACAGGTGTTACTTCTTCTGACTTATGGGAAGATTCGCCTGAGAAGGTACTTGGGTTAATGTCTGATTGGCAAGTCAAGCACCCAAAAACAACATTTGCCTTAGTATCTGCTTTATATGAAGCATGCCAATGGCTTGAAAATATTCCCAATCGCTTTGAAGCGGCAAGGTTATTGAGTCGTGCAAAGTATTTAGACACACATATCGACGTCATTGCGCCTTCATTAATGGGTAGTTGTCTAACCCTTAACAATACATCACCACGTAAAGTAGAAAGCTATCAACAATTTTCGACCTTAGGTGATCCCACATTTAATAGACCAGCACATTATTTCGGTGAAAACATTGCCAAATTGATGCAAGCGTGTGGACACATAAACACACAACAAACTTCGGCTCTAGACATTGCCTCAATCTACAGAGAAGATATTTATCAAGCTGTAATATACAAGGGTAAGTAGAGTCTTCACTAAAGTGGATCATCTGCATTCAGCTCTAAATATACACCAAAACAGTGCAAGTACTTCCCAGTTTTGGAACAAGTCGAGCAAAGCATTTAATAAAAAAACACATATAACAAAGTAAGTAACTGATTTTAAATGAAATTAATAGATGGCATTAATTGTGCTTTATAGTAAATAGCGTTTTCAGGTTAATTCAATCAACAGCGGTTGTTTTAACCATAAAGTGAAAACTGACTAAAAACTTATTTCGTTAAAACTAATCGCACTGCAACGACGTAGTCATGGTTAGTTTGGCATTGAAGCCCACAGTACTCGGATTGTATCCGAAGTACTGTGGGCTTTTTTATTTGGAGAAAGGTATTTTGAAAACAACTTTAAAAAAAGAATATAACAAATTATGCCGTACTGTTATTGCAGGACTCTGTATTTCTGGCTCCCTACTCACTTCTTCGTTGCAAGCAGCAGAGCTAGGCTACCCAGAAAAAGAAGAACTTAAATTTGGCTTTATTAAATTAACTGATATGGCCCCTATCGCTATTGCGTACGAGAAGGGCTTTTTTGAAGATGAAGGCTTATACGTCACGATTGAATCACAAGCGAACTGGAAAGTATTGCTTGATGGCGTTATAGATGGTCGATTAGATGGTGCTCACATGCTTGCTGGCCAACCAATTGCAGCAACGATTGGTTACGGGACTAAAGCTGAAATTATCACACCTTTTTCAATGGACTTAAATGGCAATGCGATTACTGTTTCTAATGAAATTTGGAAGCAAATGAAGGTCAACATTCCTAAGCAAGCCGATGGAAGACCAGTTCACCCGATTAAAGCTGATGCCTTAAAACCGGTTGTAGAAAAGTATCTTGATGAAGGTAAACCTTTCAACATGGGCATGGTATTTCCCGTGTCAACACATAACTATGAGTTACGCTATTGGTTAGCTGCTGGTGATATTCACCCAGGATTCTACGCCCCGCATAAAGGTGATACATCAGGAAAAATTGACGCGCAAGTGCTGTTATCAGTAACGCCTCCACCACAAATGCCAGCCACAATGGAAGCCGGCACTATTTATGGATATTGTGTAGGTGAACCTTGGAACCAGCAAGCCGTTTTTAAAGGCATTGGTGTACCGGTTGTTACCGATTATGAAATTTGGAAAAACAATCCCGAAAAAGTATTTGGTATAACTAAAGTTTTTGCTGAGAAATACCCAAATACCACTATTCGTTTAACACGTGCATTGATACGTGCAGCTAAGTGGTTAGACGACAACAATAATGCCAACCGTCCAGAAGCAGTGAAAATTTTATCTCAATCGAACTATGTTGGTGCTGATTACGACGTTATCGCAAACAGCATGACAGGGACTTTCGAGTATGAAAAAGGCGATGTGCGTTCAGTACCTGACTTCAACGTGTTTTTTCGTTACAACGCCACCTACCCTTTCTACTCTGATGCCATTTGGTATTTAACACAAATGCGTCGTTGGGGACAAATAAGCGATGACAAACCTGACAGTTGGTACAAAGATATTGCCGCAAAAGTTTACCGACCTGATATATACATGGCTGCAGCGCAATCATTAGTTGATGACAAAATATTATCTAAAAGCGACTTTTCAGACTTAGTCGGAGAGGATGGTTTCCGTGCTCCTCAAAAACACTTTATTGACAATATTGTTTATGACGGGACACAGCCAAACGCCTATATCAACAAGTTTAAAATTGGCTTAAAAGCTGGTGACAAACTTTAGAACCTTGTCGTATTTCAGACCGAACGTTAGTAAGTAGTAATGTGCTACCCATAAATAAGTAGCGCATAAAGGAGAATAAAATGACTGCTGTAATTAGTAAAAAAGCACTAGGTATTGCGCCAATGAGTAATAACAAGATGATCCTGTCCTTTATTTCAGAAAAGACACAAGCGTTAATATTACCTTTGCTCGGTATCTTCTGCTTTATGCTGCTATGGTCGTTTACGGCTAGTAACATTGATACTTCACTCGGTAAATTCCCTGGACCCAGTGCTGTGGCTACTCAAGTGGTCAATTTAATTGATGAGCATAATGCTGAACGCGACAAAGAAGACGCTTTTTATATTCGCCAAGACGAACGAAATAAAGTGCGCATGGAAAAAGATCCCAACTATCAACCCAAAGTACGAACTTATACCGGTAAAGAAACATTTTTAGACCAAATATTTACCAGTTTAGTTACCGTAATAAGTGGATTTTTAGTGGCTGCTATTATTGCTATTCCGTTGGGTATTGCCATTGGTTTAAGTAAAACGCTCAACACGGCTATAAATCCCATAATACAGATATTTAAACCTGTATCACCCTTGGCATGGTTACCCATAGTAACCATGGTGGTCAGTGCGCTTTATGTATCTCCTGACCCTATGTTTGCTAAATCATTTATCACCTCTTTAATTACAGTAACCCTATGTAGTCTTTGGCCCATGGTTATCAACACCTCTTTTGGTGTGGCTTCAATGAACCAAGACTGGGTGAATGTCTCTAAAGTGTTAAGCCTGCCTAAACACGTACATATTCAAAAGATTGTTCTTCCGGCTTCCATTCCTGCCATTTTTACGGGTATGAGAATGTCATTAGGCATTGCTTGGATGGTACTGATTGCGGCTGAAATGCTGGCACAAAATCCAGGGCTAGGAAAGTTCGTTTGGGATGAGTTTCAAAACGGCAGCTCGCAATCGCTGAGTCGCATTATGACCGCAGTATTAACGATTGGCCTTATTGGCTACCTGCTTGACAGAACCATGCTGCAACTTCAAAGAATGTTGTCTTGGGACAAATCAAGCGCACAACTATAGCCAATAAAGGATTAAGGAAATCACATGAGTATTATTTTAGACATCAGTAAAGTAGATATGGTATTTCCAACCCCTAAAGGCGACTTTACCGCGCTAAAAGGTGTTGACTTACAAATCAAAAAAGGCGAATTCATTTCACTTATTGGCCATTCAGGTTGTGGTAAATCTACCGTATTAAATATTGTTGCCTGTTTGCACAGAGCAACATTAGGCGGCGTGTTATTAAATAACAAAGAAGTGACAGAACCCGGCCCTGAACGTGCCGTTGTTTTTCAAAACCATTCATTATTGCCTTGGTTAACCGCCTATCAAAATATTGAATTAGCAGTAAAGCAAGTATTTAAAAATAAAATGTCGCCAGCCGAAATGAAAGAATGGATTGAACATAACTTACGTTTAGTTCATATGGATCATGCAAAAGACAAGCGTCCTGATGAAATTTCAGGCGGTATGAAACAACGTATTGGTATTGCCAGAGCCTTAGCAATGAAACCCGAAATACTTTTAATGGATGAACCCTTTGGTGCCCTCGACGCTTTAACGCGAGCTCATATGCAAGACTCATTAATGGAAATTCAACAAAAGCTAAATAACACCGTCATCATGATCACCCATGACGTAGATGAAGCGGTTTTATTGTCAGATCGCATTGTCATGATGACCAACGGACCAGCAGCGACAATAGGCGAAATATTAGACGTCAACTTACCTCATCCAAGAAACCGTTTAGCACTAGCAGAAGATGTTGAATATAACCGTTTGCGCTCAGCTGTTTTAACTTTTTTGTATGAAAAACAAAGAAAAGTTGAAGCTATTCCCACATCTGAGTCGACCAAAAAAACTGAAAAAACGCAAACAAAACAAAAAGCGCCCAGTGTTGCTTAATACATTTAGCTAAATTAAAAAATTATAAAACTTATTTAAAAAACTTTAAGGGACAAACCATGCAAACAGTTCATAAACTCTCAAAACTTACTGCACTGATTTTATTAGCCAGTACAAGTGTTTCAGCAAACGCAAATAGCGAGACTGACGCTAAAGCCACTATAGATTTAAACTTGCGCTATGAAGCGGTTGATCAAGACAATGCTAAAAAAGATGCCTCGGCGTTAACACTAAGAACTCGCCTAAATTACACAACTGCTAGCTACAAAGATTTTACCACTGTTATTGAATTTGAAGACTCACGCCAAGTAGCGGGTGTTAACAGCTATAACGATACCGTTGGAAATAATACTGAATATTCTGTTATTGCCGATCCAGAAACAACGGAATTAGACCAAGCTTATGTACAATACAAAAAAGATGGGATAACCGCAAAAGTAGGTCGCCAAGTAATCACCTTAGATAACCATCGTTATGTAGGGCATGTAGGATGGCGTCAAGATAGACAAACTTTTGATGCAGCAACTATAACTTATGCAGCCTTAGAAAAGGTAAAAATGAGCTATAGCTACATTAATAAACGTAATCGTATTTTTTCCGATGAAAAAGATTTTGATACGAAAGATCATTTACTTAACATCGCCTACAAAACAAGTTACGGCAAACTAACAGCTTACAGCTACCTTTTAGAGATTGATGAAGGAACGGCTAACAGCTTAGATACTTTCGGTGTGAGTTTTAACGGTAAAAAAGACAATTTTTCATATTCAGCAGAATTTGCTACTCAAGATTCAGAAAGCGGTGGAACCGACTACTCCGCAAGTTATATGGCCATTCAAGGTGGATACAGTTTTGATACGCTAACCCTTAAATTAGGTGCAGAGGTACTGGGCAGTGATGAAGCAA
>TARA_B110000438_G_scaffold76209_1_pt1 | contig 14465 bp, 10 predicted proteins | sample TARA_B110000438 | Tara Oceans TARA_B110000438 (sample SAMEA4398413) | marine metagenome | biome: Polar Biome; feature: [MES] marine water layer (ENVO:01000295) within the mesopelagic zone...; material: water (ENVO:00002006), including particulate matter (ENVO:01000060) such as...... | reverse complement strand
CGTCGTCTATTTCTAGGTCATCGAATATTTCTTCGTTGAACCCAGTCTCACCGGTAATCTTGATTAGCGGGCGTACCGTCACCGACTTGCCCAGCTCAGCTTTGATGGGCACAACAAAATAGGTGAGGCCGTTGTATTTGTCGGATTTATCGGTACGGGCAAGCAGGATCATCCAGGTCGCGAACTGTGCGGTTGAGGTCCAGACTTTGTGGCCGTTGATCACCCACTTGTCGCCACGACGTTCAGCGAAAGTCTGCACACTGGCCAGATCTGAACCAGCGCCTGGTTCGCTGAAACCTTGGCACCACACTTCGTCGCCAGACAGTAATTTCGGCAACAAACGCCGCTTTAATTCTTCCGAGCCATGAAAGAAGATGGTTGGCGCCGCCATACCGAGACCGATGGCACCGGGTAAGATAGGGGTTTTGGCACCCATCATCTCCTGGTTGGCAATAGACTGGCATTTCGTTCTGCCGCCACCGCCGCACTCCACAGGATAGTCGCAGCCGACCAGTCCCGCATCATAGGCTGACTTCTGCCAAGCGCTGTAATAGGTTAGATGTTCCTCGGTGGCCACTTCTGCGCCGTTTCGCAGTGGCTTGAAACTTGGTGCGGAAGGCACATTACTCGCCAGCCAATCGCGGCAATAGGCTCTAAATTCTTTCTGCTCGGGATTGTCACGTTTTGCGTTCTCTGCCATGTTAGTTTCCTGTGAATTCGGGTTGGCGTTTTTCGAAAATTGCGCGCCTGGCCTCTTTGCCATCCCGGCTTGCGAGACCCTTGCCGGTGTAACGCAGTTCGTCGCGGACCAAAGCTTCGAGGTCTTCAGGCAATCCCACTCGTGCTACCTGCAACTTGGTTTGTATGGCAGCCAGTGGAGCGACCTGGGCAATTTTCTGACAATAGCTCGTGAATGATTCGTCGAATGAATCTGCAGGTGTCACTTCTCCGATCATGCCCATGGCGAGCGCTTGTTGTGCCGTGATGAATTCGAGTTCCAACAGAAATCGCATCGCACGTTCGTGACCTACTGCCTGCGGTAAACTCCAGGTCAGACCGCAGTCGGGCGATGTGCCCACGCGAGCGTAGCCCGGGTGAAAGGTTGCATTGCTACCGGCCATGCGCATGTCGCAGCACATGGCGAGGGACAGCCCAGCGCCGATGGCTAAGCCGTTGAGACCTGCGATAACAGGTTTTTGGCAGCGTACTCTAATGCCAGTGACCAGTTGCACGGCTCGCTCGATGGTATCTTCAGCGCTGTCCCTGGTAGCTTTGTTCTTATTCGGACTTAAGTCTGCACCGGCGCAGAATGTGTCACCGACGCCGGTGATGCCGATAACTCTGATGTCGGCGTCTTCATTGGCTCGGTCTATTGCGCTAACAAGCGCGCGCGTCAGGTCGCCAGATAACGCATTCTTTTTTGCCGGTCGGTTGAGCCGGAGGATGCGAACGTTTCCTTGGGTTTCTTCGAGCAACACCGGCTCGTCTGTTGTCGTGTCTGTGCTCATTGAGACAGTCTCCCGTCTAGTTCGTCGACGTGGGCGAAGCCTTCGCCGAAGGGCGCGTCCCTTCGCTTGAGTGCCTCACGAACGCCGTATTCGCGGCTGTCACTGGACCAGGTTTTTACCGCGCCGGCTCGATGCGCGCGCGCGTCATTCTCGGCGGCAAGTCGTTGTAGCACCTGAGCCCCCATCATCTCAAGCGACAGGTTGGTAATGCGTTTGTTGGCTGCCAACAAGTCAGGGTCGATGAGCGCCAACCGATCGGCGATACCTTCGACCTCGTCTTCTAGTGATTCAATGGGTACTGCCTTTAACGCGAGACCAATTTTGGCTGCATCGGCACCGATAATTGCATCACCCGTTAGTTGCAGTCGCTTGGTCCATTGTGGGCCGCAGTGGTACATCCACAGATTGCTGGGTAGGGCGCCCATTGAGCGTGCTGCCGGGAAACCGAAGCGGGTATCGTCGGCGACCACCACTAGGTCGCAAGCCATGGCAATGTCTGTGCCCCCGGCGAGACAGGCACCGTGTATCTGGGCGATGGAGGGCTTGTGCATTTCCCATAGGGTGCGGATGCGCCGATTACAGCGTTCGATGAACCAGATGTCGTCATCATGGCTTCGGCCGGTTCGATGCCCAGAACCAGGCTCACCTCTGGGCATGGCGGCCAAGTCATAGCCAGAACAGAACGATGGGCCTTCGCCGCGCAGGATGACGCAATGTACGCTTTGATCATCGTCGGCTTGCCACAACGCATGTTCCAATTCGTCGAGCATCAGTTGCGATATGGCGTTGTGGGCTTTTGGTCTGGCCAGAGTAATGCGCGCGCGACCTTCCGCAACTTCATAGCGTATGTCTTGGTACTCTTGTTGGGGTTCGTTCATGTCGAGGCTCCAATGCGTTGGTTCAGAGATGCGGCGTTGTCGTGCAGAATTTTCGTTTGCGCAGATTCGGGGATGCTGTTTATTTCATCGAAAATGTCTCGTGGATGCTCAAGGCCTTCCATGTGTGGCCAATCCGAACCGACGATGACCCGGTCTTCGCCCATGTGGCCGATGATCTCTTCGATGTCGTCTTCCCAGAAAGGGTTTATCCACACGTGTTCTTTGAAGCTTTCTACTGGATCATCGGTATAAAAGGTTGGCGTTCGTTCTTTGCTGTGAGCAAACGATTTTAACAAGTCGCCTAAAAACTCCGAACCGTTTTCCACCGAAGCGATACGCAGATTAGGAAAGCGCTCGAACAGCCTGTCAAACACCAGACTGGCAAGAAAGTCGTTGATATTTCGTGCTCGGTGGAAATTTGTGACGCTGGGCTTCGGGCCCATGCTGAGCACGTCTTGGTTCTTTACGTCATAGCCATTGCTGTCGTGGCGGGTGGCGCCAATGTGGGCGACCACGGTGATGCCCGCTTCGTTTACTCGTGACCAGAATGGATCGAACTCTTTCGCACCTGGGTTTCTGGGACCGTTACGCGTGTACACGGCGCTTGGACGCATAACCAAAACCCGTGCGTCCTTTTTGAGCGCTTTATCCAGTTCGGCACAAGCCCAGTCGACATCGGCAAGAGAGATGTAGGGGGCGGCAAATATCCGATCCTGGTAGCTGAAGCCCCAGTCTTCGTCGAGCCATTGGTTAAATCCTGTATAGAGCGCGGACAGCGCATCGACATCGTTTTTCAGCAATTCTTCATAGAGAATGGCTAGGGTGGGGAAAAGCCAGATGGCTTCCAGGCCTTGTTCGTCCATGCGCAAAATGCGTGCTTCTCGATCCATATATTCCGGCGGTCTGGGTTCCAATGAAGAGCGCACGAGTTCCGCGCTGCTGGTCGCATTGGGGTTACCACGGAAGAGTTCGCGTAGCACCCCTGGTCTGGAAATGGGATCAAAAGTTGGATTGGTGAAGCGATCTATTTTCCCTGCTACTGAATGATACTCCCTACCGTTTTCCATGGTCACCCATTGCACGCAACGCGGCTGCATGCCTTTGGGGACATGGCGCGTGAAGGCATCGCGTGCTTCGTAATAGTGGTTGTCGGCGTCGAATAGTTGGCCCTGATACTGTTGCATGGTGTGTCCTTTTATTGACGTTGAAGAGTAAGCGGTTCAACCGCGGTTTTATGAGAAAGTCCGGACGATGCGAAAGTGGCTGGAATGAGGAGCAGCCCCAGTATCCACCATGCCATATCGTAGCTTCCTGTAGCGTCGTAAATGACGCCTGCTATCCAGGGTCCGACTGCAGAAAAGCTGATGATGGTGTAGAGCAAGCCTTTCACTCGTCCAAATGACAGAGGACCGAATGAACGGCGTATGATCGACGCCGAGAGCGGCATGCTGCTGCCCGTAGCAATCCCGGATAGACAGGCAATGACAAGCAGTAGTTCATAGGTCAACTCATAGAGATTCAATATCAGCAACATGATTGCGAGCGCGGCAACGGTTGTGAGGTAAAGATAACGAAGATTGACCCGGTCGGCCAGATAGCCAAACACGAGTTTGGCACAGATCATGACGCCCGCCATTACGGCGACGGCAGTAGAAACGGCCAATGCACTGATGCCGTTATCTTGAGCTAAGGGAGCCATATTTTGCTGAAACGCGATGAAAATGGTCGAAAGGACGGTAAAACAACATGCCATGGACCAGAACGCCCCGGTCTTTAGGATGCTGCGTAGTGTCCAATCCTGGTGTTCTTCTTCGTGTGTATTTGCATTGGTCGAGTGCAAATTTTCGGTGGGTTTGATGCCCGCTTTTGCTGGCGAGTCGTAAATCAAAAAAGACGCTGGGACGATGACAATCATGACCAAACCGGCGAGCCACAGATTTGCCTCGCGCCAACCGAAGTTCGACTGCAGGAAAACCATGAGCAACGGCATGAGCAAGCCACCGATAGATGTGCCAGTGGAAACTATACCAAGGGCCATGCCGCTATTGCGATCAAACCAGCGAGCAGTCAGTGCTTGGGCGGTGATGGAACCGCCCGTTAGCAGGCCGCACACCATTGTTATTGAGAAAATTAAACCGATTTGCCATAAGGCCTGTGCATAAGCTGATAGTGCCAATCCGGCCGCAAAACAGATGCTACCTCCTAGCACCAACCAACGGATCGGCAGACTGTCGGCAGCGCGACCGGCAAAAGCAGCAAATATTGCCATGCCAGCCTGGATGGCGACGAAAACGAGCATGATCTCTCCGCGTCCTGCTTCGAAGTCGGCTTCCCAATAGGGCACCCAAAAAGTAAATCCATAGATCGCAATGCCATAAATAATGGCCAGATAAGTCATCGCCACGGCAACGATGGTCCAACCGTAGAACCAGGGGGTTTGGATTGAAGTCATTTGGCTCTCCGGCTCGTCCTAAATAAGTCCCTCAGGGAAACCTCACCTGTTGGATTCAGCTGCCATCGAGTGTGGTCCTCATGGAATCCGCTAGTTACGGTTGGGATTAAATATGATTACATATTCATTACTGATTAACAATTCAAAAATGAGTATCATGACTGCCGCAGAACAACAATTTATAGCATGGAGTTTATAGCATGGAGTTTGTAGCATGGAGTTTGTAGCATGGAGGTAGACATGCCTGCGGTAATCTATGAGAAAATCGAGAACATCGTGACCATCACGATGAACCGGCCCGAAAAACACAATGCGATGAATCCGCAGATGCTTGTAGAATTAGCGAAAGCCTGGGTTGATTTTCGCGATGACACCGACGCTCGGGTTGCGATACTTACCGGTGCTGGTAATAAGGCGTTCTGTGCAGGGGCAGACCTAGGCTCACTGCTACCGCTGTTAACCCGTTCAAGAAAACCTGAGGATGAGTGGGATGAAGCCTTGCTTAGGGACCGATCGATTCAAATGGCTGCGATACTTCGTGGTTTTGAGCTGTACAAGCCTGTTATTGCCGCGGTGAATGGTCTGGCGCTTGCTGGTGGTACTGAGGTTATCGGTGCTTGTGATCTGCGGGTTGCCGCGCCTCACGCAACCTTGGGTCTCAGTGAGGTCAAGCGTGGCGTCGCGCCCGGCGGTGGCTCCATGGTTCGATTGGCGCGCCAAATACCCTATGCCAAGGCCATGCAGATCCTTTTAACCGGAGAGGCCATGTCCGCAGAAGAAGCCCACCGGATTGGTTTGTTGAACGAAATCTTACCGGCAGAAGCGTTGCGTGACCGCTCGATGGCGATGGCCAGGCTGATAGCTGAAAATGCACCTTTGGCTGTTCAGGCTTGTAAGGAAGTGGTGCTGCGCACCAGTGGACTTTCCTTCGACGAAGCCAATGCGGTCGAAGATGAGGTTGCAGTGCGCGTTCTAAAAACAAATGATGCGGTCGAAGGCCCCTTAGCCTTTGTCGAGAAGCGTAAGCCTATTTTCACTGGAACCTAATGGCTCTGCTCCGTCGACTATCGATTCGCGCGCATTCCGATATACTGCGTAGCGCTTGTGGGTGCGGAACTAGAAAGGCGTGACTAGAAGGACACGACTAGAAAGGGTGGGAAGTTTGACAACAGAAAAAAGCGATGTGGACGATGCTGAACCGAAACGTCGGAAGGATGGCAGGCTCACGAAGGCAGAACGAACCAAGGTCAAAATACTGCAGTCTGCTGAGCAGATTTTTGCCGAACATGGTTACGAGGGCACCACACTGGATGCGGTTGGTGAACCTGTCGATGTACTTGGCACTGCAGTGCTCTACCATTTCAAAAACAAGCAGGTGCTTTATCAAGAAACGTTAAAGTACGTGTTCAAACCTCTGTCCATGCGGGTTGCTGCTGATTTCGACGGGTCGCGTCCGCTCGAAGAAATGCTCACTGACATTGGTCTGGCGATGATCCAATACAGCGTTGAGCGTCCGACGTCGACAAAGTTGTTTATGCGGGAAGCAGCAGCCGGTACGCCGGAGAGTTTGACGGTTATAGGCCCGGTGTTTGGCAAAACTTTGCAGAATATGTTCGATGCTGTGGGTGATCAGAAAGCGGCAGCTAAGTTGGCCAAGCTGGACCCGGTGTTCATGGTTGCCACCCTGATTGGTCTTAATGGTTTCTATTTTAGTGGTTTCCCAACGCTGATGGGTGAGCGGCTTTCGTATGATCCCTACGAGCCAGAGCGGCTTGAACAGTTGAAGAAGACAATCAGGTTGTTGGTTAAGCTGCTCATAAAAGCGGCCAGTTAACGGCAACCCCGGCGATTGCTCGTATCAGCGCACGATGCCTTGAGCATAGAGTTCGTCGATTTCAGCCTCAGAGAAATTAAATTGATCCAGGATCGTTCGGGTGTGCTCACCGATTTTTGGCGCTGGGCCCTGTATTTGAGCTGGTGTCTCGGAAAACCTTGCTGCAGGACGCGACTGACGCATCCGGCCTATGCCGGGGTGATCAAGCACCTCTACGAGTTCGTTGGCGATGATTTGTTCATTATGGGGAATATCGGCAGGGTCGAGTACGGGCCCAGAGGGAACACCGTGTTCGTCGAATAATGTGAGCCAGTGAGCGGAAGGCCGTTGCTCGAGAATGGGAGAGAGCAGTGCTGACAGCGTGTCAGTATTGCCTGTCCTGCCTGCCGGAGTGTTCAGCTGCTCGTGATTTAACCACTCCTGTTTATCCACTGCACTGCACAATCCTTGCCACTCCGCCTCCGACAGGGCAGCGGCGGTGATATAGCCATCTGCCGTCTTGAACAGCAGGTTGTCTCCTTGGTTCGCCGCTGTTAGTTCGGCACCGTCCTCATCTACCAACATGTTATTCGACATCATGCTAGGCCAGGTCAAGGCGATCATGGCGTCGATCATCGCGACGGTGATATGTTGACCTTTGCCTTTGCCCTTGCCCTTGATTGGGTTTGAGCTTGCACGAGCCAGTAATGCGGCGGTGATGGCTTGGGCCGCTGTTAACGCAGTCACCACGTCCGGTATGAGGGTTCTGATCATCTTTGGTGGCTGGCCGACGCCCCCTTGAACCGAGGTGAGACCAGACATCCCTTGAATGACAGGGTCGTAGATACGTTTGTTGATATAAGGTCCTTCGTTGCCGAACCCGGAAATTGAGCAGTAAACGACGCTGGGGTTGATTGTCTTTAAGGTGTCGTAGCCCAGGCCCATTCGCTCGATTGCACCAGGGCGGAAGTTTTGCACGACAACGTCAACTTCCGGGACTATGCGCTTCACAACGTTAATGCCGGCGGCGGTTTTGAGGTCTATGGCGAGCCCATATTTACCTCGGTTGCCGGAGACAAAAATTGTCGTCAAGCCATTATCGTTCTTACGCACGTGACGGAGAATGTCTCCGTCGAAGGCTTCTACCTTAATAACCTCGGCTCCCTGGTCGCACAACCACGTGGTAGCCAGCGGACCGGACAGGACAGCAGATAGATCAAGAATTCTGTAACCGGACAGTGGGCCGGATCTGTTTTCCACGTAATCAGTCATGTAGCACGGGACTCCTGTTTGACCGTTTTGGTTTATTTGTCTACAGAAGGACAATATAATGTTCGCTCAATCTATGATACTAAATTATTGCAGCAGCTGACGCATTATTTACCGACAACACTAAGGTACTAATGGATTAAGTAGCTTGAACTCCCTGTTCAATGCAAGTGAGGTAAATAGAGATTTACATTGCTACCTATATTCATGACACTAGTTATTGGATGAACTTAAAGGATCAAAATGGACGCTATCGCAAAAAAATATGACGGGTTGATGTTTGATGCAGACAACCACTACTACGAAGCAGAGGACGCTTTTACGCGTTATGTCCCGATTCGTATGCAGCGGCGGTGTGTACAGTGGATTGAAATGCAGGACGGCAAAAGACATCACCTGGTCGCCGGAAAGATCAACCATTCGGTGGGCAATCCAACGTTTAACCCGGTTTCAAAGCCAGGTACGCTCCGCGAGTACTACCACGGTAACCCGCGGGGTTTGACGTTCGTTGAACTGACGCATGGTTCACTCGAGCCGATGCCACCTGAATATATGAACCGAGACAGTAGAGTCGAGCGAGTCAAGGAGCAGGGTCTCGAGGGTGTCTGGCTGTTCCCGACCGCCGGAATTCTGTACGAAGAGCCTATGGTTCGCGATATCGATGCGATGTGCACGATGTTCGAAGGCTTCAACCGCTGGCTTGATGACGACTGGGGGGTAAATTACAAAGATAAGCTGTTTGCGGCACCTTACATTACCCTTTCTGACGTTGACTTCGCCTGTCGCGAGCTTGAGTGGGCATTAGAACGGGATGCGCGCGTGCTGGTCATGCGCCCCTCTGCGGTCTGCACTCGAGACGGTTACTTCGCGCCATCCCATGAACGGTTTGATCCTTTTTGGGCAAGAGTTAATGAAGCCGGGATTACTGTTGTGGCGCACACTGGCGCAAACGGCTACACAACAAATGGCTACGGCGGAAACTCGGCACTGGACGTGCTTGGCGGCGGACGCAAGCCGACAGTCGGCGGGCTTATCGGAGAGCGGTCGATTTACGATTTTCTCCTGACCATGGCATACGACAAGCTGTTTGAACGCTTCCCCAATCTGCGCATTGCTTCGGTCGAGAATGGTTCGGGCTTTCTGGCGGATCTTTTCATCAAGCTGGAACATTCAAAGGTCCGAATGCCAAAATACTATGAACAGGATCCGGCTGAACTGTTCAGGCAACACGTGTGGATCAATCCGTTCTGGGAAGACAAGATTTCAGACGTGGCCAAACATATGGGCGCAGATCGCGTGCTATTCGGGTCTGACTGGCCACATATGGAAGGCCTGCAACATCCGCAGGATATCTTTGATGAGCTTGATGTTGTTGATTTGGCGCAACAAAAACTTATCTTGCATGACAATGCCGCAGCGCTGAATCAACGTCAGACTTAATCAGGAACCAGACATGAGTGAATTCAAAGACAAAGTAGTCGTCATCTGACACATTCCGAAGCTCGCATCGTCAGCTTTATAACTATGATACTAAATATTCCCACTACCAGACACACAAGAAATTCAACGAGACGATCTGGCTGGCCCTGGGATTGAAAGCTTTCAAGCGATGACGATGACCGCGGTCAAACATCCAATGGAGCCGAATGGCTATGGGTGAGGGCTATTTCCGACTTCTTTTAATTACTTCGGGGATCTAACTGCTGCCCTCGAACTAATTTTCCGGGCAACGCGCCAGTTGCCACACCATCCTGGTATATGACTTCACCGGAAACGATTGTGGTTTTGATCCCGTCGGCCCGTTGCAGGAAGCGTTTACCACCTGCGGGCAAGTCGTGAACAATGTGTGGTGTGTGCAACCTGAGGTTTTCAATGTCGATGATATTGATATCAGCCTTCATACCCTGGGCTAGTGCACCTCGGTCGTTCAACGAGTAAAGTTCGGCCGGTTGCCGCGTCAACATATGAATGCCTTGCTCCAGACTGAAACGGCCTTTCTCTCGTACCCATTTGCTAAGCAGGTAGAGGTTTGCGCTGGCGTCGCATATTGAACCAACGTGCGCGCCGCCATCGCCCAGCGCGACTACCGTATTAGGGTGGTCTAAGATTTCGGGAATGTTGTCGGTAAAATTCGCGCCAGGAATATAGATAAGGGCGTTGCCGTTGTTGGTCAAAAAATAGTCGTACAACCAGTCTTCTTCGTCTCTTTTCTCAGCGGCTGCTAAATTGGTGATGCAGCGGTCTGGTCCGGGTAGGTATTCGATGGGGTCATCGAGCACGTACATGTTCTTGTAGTTATTACCGACGAGCTTGACGAATATATGTGGGTCATCGTTGGCCTCGCTGAGTATTTTTGCCTTGGTCTGCGGGTCTCCTAGCGCTGCAATTTTTTCATCCCATGGCAATTCGCTCAGCGCTTTGAAGCTGGGCCGGTCATAGAAAGGGCTCATCGAAGCCGGGTGCCCCATCATGATGCCTACGGGTCTTGCCAGAACCTGGCCACGAATATCCAGGCCTTCTGCCTGAGCTGCCTCAATGCGGTCGAGGTGTTCACGCCAAAGGTTTGATGAGCGGCTAATATCAAGCAGCGTAAACGTGCCCTTTGCGCCTGTCTTGGCGGAAGTTTCGCTTAGTATGCTGAATTCATCTTCGGCGTCATCCCAGTCGGCGATAAACTGAAAGACATGTCCACGGTCTCCTGACAGCGCTTCGGCTACTTGTTTCAGTTCGCTGCTCATAGCCTGGTAGGTGGGACCGAAATCGCCAGTGCTGGAGCGATGTACAAGGGTTCGTGAGGTTGAAAACCCAACCCCACCGGCGGCGACACTTTCTGCCAGAAGTCCTTTCATTTTGGCGATGTCATCTGCGGTCGCCGGTTCTCGATTAACGCCTCGTTCACCCATGACATAAACTCGAAGCGGACCGTGGGGTACCAGTGCCGCAAAGTCGATGTCGTGTGGACGACTGTCGATGTAATCAAGAAATTCGGGGAACGTCTCCCATGTCCAGGGCAAGCCCTCGTGCATGGCAGCCTCGGGTATTTCTTCTACGCCTTCCATCAATTTAACTAAAACTTCGCGATCTTCCGCGCGACAGGGTGCAAAACCGACACCACAGTTGCCCATCACAATGGTGGTGGTGCCGAGACTAGAGGATGGATTCAGATGGGTATCCCAGGTTGTCTGGCCATCATAGTGTGTGTGCACATCAACAAATCCGGGCGTCACGATCATGCCTGCAGCGTCAATCTCCCGTGCTGCAGTGGCCTTTAGTGCGCTACCAAGCGCCGCAACTTTCCCATCTGAAACGGCGATGTCGGCATGTATAGCTGCAGACCCTGTGCCATCAATTACCTGGCCATTGCGAATAATAAGGTCGTAATGTGTCATTGATCTGTCCTGAAAGCGTTTAAGGGGCGCTTGAGTAGAGGCGCTCGAGGTTTTGTTTATGCAATTATTATCATAGTTAGCAGGCGGACTCAAATTAGGATCGAGACTTACTTGCCCATGACTCAATAATGACTTACTATTCAAAAATGAGTTGATGATCATTTGTTAGAAACGCAGGTCCTTCATCTTCTGGATTTGCAGGTAATCACTAAGATGCGAGGGGTTCTTTATGTCTATACGATCTAAATATTACGTTCACACTTTTCAGCTTTGGAATAGGCTGTTTAGATTGTCGCGGCTAAGTGTTTTGCTACTAGCAGGGGCCCTTGCTTGGCCACAGCTGGTCGCGGCGCAAGAGCAACAAAGACTAAGGGCCGGTAGCGCGCTAATGGAAGAAGTCGTTGTCATGGCTCGTAAGCGTGATGAAAATCAGCAGGATGTTCCGATTGCGATCACCGCGTTCAACTCGGATCAGCTTGAAGCCTTAAAGGTGAGGGAGCTGGGAGATATTTCTTTCTCAATGCCCAATGTTGCGCTTGATGATGTAGGGACTACTCGGGGTGTGGCAAATTTCTCCATCCGAGGCTTGGGTATCAATGCTTCTATCCTCTCAATTGACCCCACGGTGGGAGTGTTCGTTGACGGTGTTTACATGGGGGTTAATACGGGTATCCTGTTTGACATTCCCGATCTCGAGAGTATCGAAGTGCTGCGTGGGCCCCAGGGAGTGTTGTTTGGCCGCAACGTGGTCGGTGGTGCGGTCCTGATCAATACCAAGAAACCTGGGGATGAGTTCCAGGCCAAGTTCCGCACTGCTTTCGAGAACAGTGACGAAGGCGGCACCAACATGTATTACAGCGCCAGGGTGGCAGGACCTATCAGTGATGGCCTTGCCGCGGGTATAACCGTCTATTTTAATGACGACGAAGGGGCTCACACAAATTCATTTACAGGCAATGAAATGAGCGCGATTGAGCAGTTGATGGTGCGCCCCGTAGTGGTCTGGAATCCTACAGATGATCTGGAATTGGTAGCGCGCTACGAGTACCTCGATACGGACGGAGATGGTACTGCTGCGCAGTCTCATTTAGGTGACTGCGCCCGATGCGTTCCCGGGAATCCATTCAATAATGACGACGACGACTTTAGCTTCTCGATTGATGAGGAAGGCAAACAGAAATTGGAGAAGCATCGGTTTTCTCTAGAGGCAAACTGGTCAGTGGGCGAAAACGGCACCATCACCAATATCTTCGGCTGGCGGGACCAGGAGATTTTCAATCGCATTGACGTTGATGCCCAGCCGTTTTGGGGATTTCACGCCGAGGAATGGAGCGAAGTGGAGCAGATCAGTAATGAGTTGCGTTATAACGTGTTAATCGATGATCGCATTAACCTAACCACCGGGTTGTTCTACTTTGAGAACGACATCGTGTTGCACGAACGCCGTCTTCTGTTTGGTGGTGCTTTTCAGCAGGACGGCGGTGGTGACTACCAGGTGGAGTCGTTGGGTGTTTTTGGCTCGGTGGATTATGACGTTAGTGAGAACTGGAGTTTGTCCGCGGGACTGCGCTACACACGGGAAGAGAAAGAGGCGGAGATCACCTCGCTGGTCTTTAATGTAAATAGTCCTTGTCGTGTGGATCAGGGAACCTGTGTTCCGGACTTTATCAGCGATGACGATTGGGACAGCTGGTCGCCCAAGTTGGGTGCTACCTATCGGATGAACGATCGGACCATGATTTACGGTAACTGGAGTGTGGGACATCGATCCGGCGGCTACAACCTGAGAAACACGACGGCGCTGCCCATTCCCCCGGGACCCTTTGACGAGGAACGCTACGATAGCTTTGAACTCGGCTTCAAAACAGAGTTTGACCGAGGCCGCCTCAATGGGGCGGTTTTCTTCACCGAAGGTGAAGATGTCCAGCGAGTGGTGCTGCGGGTTGACCCCAATGCAACTGGCGGTGCGCAGGTCATTGCTAATTCGGGTGATACGGAGACGGTGGGCATTGAGCTCGATGGTGTGTTCAGCCTGACGGATAATCTTGTGCTAACTGCTAACCTGGGTTGGACCGATCACGAGTACACCGACGTTACGTTTGATATCAACGGCGACGGTGTTGTGGATGGTATCGATAAAGGGCTCGAGTTCACTCGTGCCCCAGAGTGGACATATTCGATTGGACTGGTGCACGACAGACAGTTGGGCAGTTGGTCAATGACTTCGCGGATCAGCTACTCGCACCGAGACGAGGCGTGGTTTGATGACGACAACGAGGGTATCTTGCCGGAACAGGACATCGTCAATGCAGGTATCGATTTCTATTCCAACGACGGTCACTGGGAAATTGGTATCTACGGTAAGAACCTGACCAACGAAGTGTATTGGGGAGGTGAAACAGTCTTACCTGGCAGCCTTGGTGGTGGCACCTTCGCACCGCTGGCAAAACCGGCGCGATATGGAGTGGAGCTAACCTACAATTTATTTTAGTGACTGCGCTTCTGCTGTGCGGGGTCGTTTACTTGACGACAGCGCATGGAATGTATTTGGTGATGCTTTGAAATAATGCGAAGGAGTGAAGTCAGTATGAACGGGCCATATTCCCAGATCGTCTATGAAGTGCAAGGGCCGGCTGCGGTTGTTACTCTAAACAGGCCGAATAAGGGGAATGCGATTTCTATGCGATTAGGCGTGGAACTGAAGCATGCACTCGAAAGAGCCGAGAACGATAAAGAAATCGTTGGCATAGTGATCACCGGGGCAGGATCAGTTTTTTGTGCAGGTGCGGATGTCGAGGAACTTCAGAAGATTGGTCGCTCCGGCGATGTTTCATTTTCTGACCCAAATGCCGGCCGTTCTGCGGAGGTTCTAAACGCCGATCCTGGGCGTCTGGAAGTGCCTGAAGGATTTCGTAAGGGTGCTTACTCTTACTTTAATTCTGTTAGTAAACCTGTCATCGCAGCCATCAATGGAGCGGTGGCAGGTGCTGCAATGTCCATAATCCTTTCTTGCGACATGCGCTTTTTTGCCCAATCAGGGTTTATGGTGTCTGCGTTTTCCAAACGGGGTTTGACTGCGGAGCTTGGTATTTCCTGGATGCTACAGAGAATAGTTGGTATTGATACCGCGTTGGATATTTTATGGTCCAGTAGAAA
>TARA_B110000438_G_scaffold101747_1_pt1 | contig 14468 bp, 12 predicted proteins | sample TARA_B110000438 | Tara Oceans TARA_B110000438 (sample SAMEA4398413) | marine metagenome | biome: Polar Biome; feature: [MES] marine water layer (ENVO:01000295) within the mesopelagic zone...; material: water (ENVO:00002006), including particulate matter (ENVO:01000060) such... | reverse complement strand
CTTGTGCTAATGGTAAGTCATCGGACCAATTAAGTGTATTGGTCTGCCTGCGCATGTAAACTTTCCAAGAATCTGAGCCTGCCTCTCGACCTCCACCAGTATCCTTTTCTCCACCAAATGCACCACCAATTTCAGCACCACTCGTTCCGATATTAACATTAGCAATACCACAATCACTTCCCGCATGTGAAAGAAAGTTCTCAACGGATTGCATATCTCTTGTGAATATAGATGAAGACAATCCTTGATCCACGGAGTTATGCAGAGATATGGCCTCTTCTAATGTTTCAAACTCAAAAAGATATAAAATAGGTGCAAATGTTTCCTCTCGAGCAATCGCTAGATCTTTATTCGCCCGTACTATAGTCGGTTCAACATAAAATCCAGGAGAATCAATACTATTTCCACCACAAAGAATCTCACCACCTTCCTCTTTAACTGTTTTTAGTGCAGTCACAAAATCATTGACTGCAGTTCCATCAACTAATGGACCCATCAGTGTCTTGGAATTCAGAGGATCACCTATACTAACTTGAGAGTATGAAGCAATCAAACGCTCAATCATATCTGAAGCTATATCTTTATGCAAGAATAAACGACGTGTAGAAGTACATCTTTGACCTGCAGTTCCAACTGCACCAAATACTACCGCTCGCAATACTAATTCCGGATCGGCATCAGGCATTACAATAATTCCATTATTCCCTCCCAATTCCAAAAGAGAACGCGCTAATCTTTTAGAAACGGCACCGCCTATTTTACGACCCATATTACAAGAACCAGTAGCTGAAACTAAAGGCACTCTTCTATCATTTACTAACATCTCACCTACATCTCTGCTAGAACCTACTAACAAAGACATTACGCCATTCCAACCCAATGGATCTAAAACTTCATTAACTATTTTTTGAATGGCTATAGCCGTTATTGGTGTCTTAGAAGACGGTTTCCAAACCATTACGTCTCCACAAACTGCAGCTATCATAGCATTCCAAGCCCATACAGCCCCTGGGAAATTAAAAGCCGTAATTATCCCTACAGTGCCTAATGGATGCCATTGCTCATACATACGATGATTAGGACGTTCAGAATGCATAGTATTACCATAAAGTTGTCGGCTGAGGCCAACAGCATAGTCTGCAATATCAATCATCTCCTGAACTTCGCCTTCACCTTCGGCTTGAATCTTACCCATTTCCCAAGCTATTAATTTTCCAAGAGCGACTTTGTGCTTGCGAAATTCATTAGCCAGAAGTCTAACTACTTCACCACGTTTTGGTGCCGGTTCCATTCTCCATTTTTGGAAAATAGTTGAAGTATCCTTCATTATATTTTCATAATCACCAGAATCACATTGTTTAACTGTAGCAATCACACTTTCATCGGCTGGTGCAATAGATTTTAGAGGTACACCTGAGCCTAACCACTTTGTTGAAAAACCCCCTAAATTAACTTCTTCGATACCTAACTCTTGTAGGAAATCTAACTTACTCATAAACTCCTTACTTAGTGCCGAAATAAAGAGCTTAGCATGCACTGTTCATTTTTTAATTGGACCCTTGATAGTATACTATAATGTCTGACACAATAGTCGAACTTCAGGGATACGATAGAGACCAAATCGATATGATGGAAGAGAATTGTATAATCGTTGATAATGATGACAATATTCTTGGGAAGGACACAAAAGTTAATTGCCATCTAGGAGAAGGAAAATTGCATAGAGCTTTTAGTGTGTTATTATTTAATACCGAAAATAAGTTATTAATCCAGAAAAGAGCCTCCGAGAAGATTACATTCCCTTCAATATGGGCTAATAGCTGCTGCAGCCATCCACTATATTCCAATGATGAAGAAAAAGGAATTATTGGAGCTAAAAAAGCTGCCAAAAGAAAATTATCACAAGAATTGGGAATAGATACCTCACTAATTGAATTAAGCGACATTGAATATATTACAAAAATGCACTATCGTTCCAGGGCTGACAAAAAATGGATTGAACACGAAATAGATTATATATTCGTCATAAAAAGTGATGTGAATGTTAATCCAAACCCAAATGAAATTGAGAAAACGAAATATGTCGATCAAAATGAACTTCAATCACTCTTTGATGCTGCAGATAATAAAAGTCTGAATATCGGACCATGGTTTAGATTAATAAAGGAAAACTTTTTGAGTGACATTTGGGATACTTTGGATGATCTGAGCAATGTTACTGATGAAAAATTACATTATATGGGGGATTGTAAATGAATTTAAAAGAAAAAATAGCAATTAGAGCAAAACCAATAGACAATACTCTAAAGAAATACTTAAAAATAAGAGAACCAAAGAAATTGTATGAAGCGAGTGCACACATCCCTCTAGCTGGAGGTAAGCGTCTGAGACCTGTTATGGCACTCATTACTTGTGACATGGTCGGTGGAGATTCTGAAAAAGCAATCCTATTTGCAACCGCACTAGAAACTATACATAATTTCACATTAGTCCATGATGACGTAATGGACGATGATGATTTGAGACATGGTGTTGCAGCATGTCATACGATTTATGGACTGTCAACAGCAATACTTGCCGGTGATACTCTATTCGCATATGCTTTTGAAATGATAACTGATAGCGACATAGACAACCGAATAAAAACAGACTTAGTCCAAAACGTAGCATATGTTGTAAGGAAGATTGCTGAAGGGCAGCAAATGGACATCAATTTCGAAGAAAAAGAAACTGTTGAGCCCAATGATTACATAGAAATGATTCGCCTAAAAACTTCAATTCTCTTTGGGGCTGCAGCATATGGGGGAGCTCGCATTGGTGGAACCAGCGAAAGTGAAGCAAGAGAATTAGAACAAATGGCAACCAATGTGGGTCTTGGTTTTCAGATTTGGGATGATTATCTTGATGCCACTGCATCTGAAGATATTTTGGGAAAACCTTCTGGTTCAGATATCAGACAAGGAAAGAGAACATTACTAGTTATTGAAGCCCTTAATAGAGCAAATTCTAAACAACGTAAACGGTTATTAGAAATTCTAGACAGTGAAAATAATGATGATGATGTAATAGAAGCTGTGAACATAATGGATGATTGTGGAGCATTAAGTGAATGCCACAAACAAGCCAAACAATATCTCGAAGGAGCTCGTAAAGTATTACTAAAATATCCCGAAAGCGAATCACGAACTTTATTTGAAGAACTGCTAGAATATATGGTCACGAGGGGACATTAAAAATATGGCAGATTCCGAAAACTCTTGGAGTTCCAGTATAATCAATAAGCAATTACGTAAAAGACTAGAAAATCACGATTCTGCAAAAGTTACAAACTTAGATTCACAACCATGTATTGCCGTTAATATGCCATCCGCAAAAAATTTGACATTTGATGGAGATGCCGGTGACAATTTTGGAGGTATGAATAATGGAAGCAATATCATTCTAAATGGAGATGCAGGAAGATTTGTTGGAAATGGGATGAATAGTGGTGAAATAATTATTAATGGTAATTGTAGTGAGGGCGTAGGACATTGCTTATCTGGCGGTACTATAGTAATACAAGGTTCAGCAGAAAATGAAGCAGCTCCTTCTATGAAAGGAGGTGATTTGATTATCTCTGGAAATGTTAACGGTGATATTGGAACTTGTATGAGTGGAGGTAAACTGATTGTTTGTGGTGATGTGTTAGGCGATATTGGGAAGATCATGACTGGAGGCAAAATTTTTATTGCTGGAAAGTTTGATGAGAGTAGTAACTTAGATATTTCAAATATCTCACCAAGAGACTGGAAAGCAATACAAAAAACTCTACAAAATCATGGAGTAAATCCAAATGGTCTAAATTTTAGATCAATGAGTAGTAATTATAAAGGAACCGAAATCCCAATATCAAAAACCAAAAATCATTCCATTAAAGACTCTTTAATGCTGGTAAAAGCTACGTTAAGTCGAAGGCCAAGAACTATTGGATTAGACAAAATTAAAATGGATTTATCTATAGGCAATAACAAGAAAGAGCCGCTGAACTTGACTATTCCCTTACTATGGAATGGAGATAATGCACCAATCTATGCTGATTGGAAGATTAACCAAGAATCTCCTTCAAATCTTGATTCGGCAAACATGGCCATAATTAATCTAAAATCCACTGAAATTAACAGAAGATTGGATATGCAACGATCTACTGATTTGGCATTTGTTGTAGAATTAATCAGGCAGAGTACTGCAAAAAGAATACCCATTATGGTAAAACTTGATGCAGGTGAAGTCGAAAATGATTTAGAAATGATTTCTAAATCTGGAGCCGATGGAGTTATACTAATGAGTCCAAATATGCCTCTAGAAGCTTCGGTAACTGCTACACGGAAAGTTAAAAGTAATTTAATTATTTTAGCTGCATGCGACTCATTGGATCCTGAAAATATTACGAAAATTATCTCTTTAGGAGCCTCAGGCATGTTTTTAGAAAATAATTGTTCAAATAAAGATCTAAAGGAATTTGGAACTAAACTAGCAAATATAGTTGGGTCTCTAGGCGTTGGTAATCTATCTGATTTAGGACCTGAACATCTAAGAACCAATGATCAAAATACTGCAGCCATGACTGGAGTACCCTTGGTAGGGTATGAATCTGTATTACCTATGTGGAGACATTAAATACAATCTACATGGCAAATAATGCAATTTATGCTGAGGGTTTATCTAAAAATTACGGAAATTTGTGTGCCGTAAATAATGTTGATTTAGAAATACCTACTGGAATCTGTTTTGGGCTCTTGGGTCCTAATGGTGCAGGTAAAACAACCATGATTCAAATGCTTCAAACATCATCTCCAATTACAAGAGGTAAACTAAGAGTGTTAGGATCTAGCGTAGTAGAAGAAAGCCGTAGTATTAGAGCTCGCATTGGCGTTGTACCTCAAGAAGACAATTTAGATCCTGATTTTACAGCTGAGTATAATCTCCTTGTTTATGCAAGATATTTTGGAATAAAGCATAAAGAAGCAAAGATAAAAGCCTCACAACTTCTCAGTAAGGTAGGTCTTACTGAGAAAGCTGATGAACAAATTTCTAATTTATCAGGAGGGATGAAAAGGCGCCTGATTGTTGCTAGAGGAATGATTAATGATCCCGAACTACTTATCCTAGATGAACCAACAACTGGCCTAGATCCTCAAGCAAGACACAGTGTATGGGACCAAATTAGAATTTATAAAAATGGTGGAAGAACCGTTTTACTAACTACTCATTACATGGATGAAGCTGAAATCTTATGTGATGAGATTGCCATAATGGATTCAGGTAAAATACTAATTAGAGGAACGCCGAAAGAACTTATTACTAAAACAGTAGGAATAAGTGCTGTAGAATTTGTATCTCTTTCATTTGGCAAGGGAAAAAAAATACTCGATTTAATAGAAAATAAAGGTAGGAAAATGGAAGTTAAGTTAAATCGGATAACTGATCGAATTATCGCATACGGAAAAGATATTGAAACCTTGACATCTGAATTCGCAGATAATTCAAATTTAACTGATATCATAAGGCGTAGAACTACTTTAGAAGATGTATTTCTGAATTTGACAGGGAGACAATTACGGGATTAAAATTTGAGAGAAATAAGAAGTATATCTCCATTGATGGTTTATACAGTCTGGAGAAGGCATGCTGAGGTTTGGATAAGAACGTGGAAAACAAATCTATTACCACCCCTAGTTGAACCTATTTTGTATCTATTGGGTTTTGGCTTTGGCGTTGGTGCATATATTAACGAAATGGGAGGTGTCAGCTATGTAGAGTATATTGCCCCTTCGATTCTAGCAATATCTATGATGTTCGGGGCTTTTTTTGAAGCTACTTATGCTGCATTTATACGAATGTATTATCAACGAACTTGGCAGGCTATAGCTGCAACGCCAGCCTCAGCAACTGATGTTTTGGTAGCTGAATTGGCATGGGCTACTACTAAATCGGTATCAAATGCCACATTAATGACTTTTACTATACTATGTGTAGGATTGATTGTAGATAAAACTCTAATATCATTGTCTGGAGCAATTCTAATGCCAATAGTGGCAATTCCAATAGGATTAATGTTTGCTGGAATGGGACTAGTTTTGACATCTTATACTCCATCTATAGATTGGTTCAATATACCTTTCTTTTTATTTGTCAATCCAATGTTTATTTTGGCTGGAACCTTTTTTCCTCTTAGTGAGTTTCCCCCGATAGCTCAGAATATTGCAATGTGTTTACCACTGACCCACGCAGCAATAATTACACGATCCATAGCTTATGGAAATGGGGTAGATGGACTCGCAATATCGTTAATATATATATTTATTATGGCGGGAACTATGGGATATTTAGGTGTAACTTTATGCCGCAAGCGAATAGTTTCATGAATTCACTAAATAAACGGCTGGAAAATTAACCTTTCATTTGAGCTGAACGTATATAAGACCAAGTTGAAACCGAAGTTAGAATAGCTGAAATAACCATTTCTCTTTGATAATCCTCCCAACTAATTGCAATAATTACTAGTGAGGCTAGTCCAATGATACCTGCGTAAAATTTGGCTTTGTCTGGATCGTCCGTAAAAAATGAATGGTCTTTACCAGACATGAAAAACCATATCGTGATATACACCATAGCCGAAATCAGAAGTGCTGTTGATAAAGCACCTGATTTATTAGAAATAACATCACCTGAACTCAGGATTGGAATATTCATTCCTTGCTGAATTACTAAAACCAGATAAACCACTAAAGTTCCGTAACCGGCACCAGCAACAAGATACAACCAACCTCTAAGTGATTCTTCTTCTCTCCATCCATGCCCATCTCCATCGCCATCCCAGTTACTTACAGATTTAGCTTTATTGTTAACAGATAATTCTTCATTCTCACGCCTAATCTCATCACTGAGGTCTTCATCTTTTTCTATATCTTGTCCAGGTAATGTTCCATCTATATCCAAACCATTCATCATTCTTCCCCTTTCAGTGGAACAATATTATGTCCCTTGAAATCGAATTCAACTGAGCGGCGCACTAACCCTTTCAATGTAAGTGAAGTAACTCCCAAATCTCGGGCCACATCATTTGCAAAAGTACCTTCGGAACCTATTAGTTCTACTATTTTTGCTTCCAATGACTTAAACTTCTTTTCAGTCATTAATACTACAGTTAGTAATTCTTGAGTTTCATCAAAAGTTAATGAAGTTGAAATCTGAAATGCATTGTAAAAAGTACGATATCCCTTCTCCGGACGTCCTGTGTCACTATTTACTTCCCAACGTGATTCTACTAACTTAAACTTTTCAAAATAGGTTATTGCCCCGTAAGCCTCTTCGCCATGCTTAGTAACCAAATCACTAATCATAGTCCAACCTTCAGCTAAAGTCGTCAATACGTTTCTTCGACCTTCGGAATCTACAGCCCTAAAAAGTGCGACCAATTCTGCAGGGTCATTGATGAGTTTTACGCGTTTCATTTTTACTACCCTTCCCTATGCAAGTTTCCCTATAAAATAACTATATACACTTTTTTAAAGATCTATTTCACCCTCAAGACCACAATCTGAACATTCAATTTGTTGCGTTCCAGTAATCTTAGGGATGTCCATTTGTGAGGAGCACTCTGGGCATTCTATAGTCATAGTCTCAGTAACTACTTTTCTTTTCATTACTCTTCTTTCCTTAACTGGAGAAACCTGAGGTGATAATGAAGCCATATATTCAGAACCTGAGATTGGCTCTGGCTTAGATGGTGGTAAATAAGCAGTATCTTGATTATCACGACTCCAAAGATATAAGCCTACACTTGCCCCTAATATTAAAATTGAAACAAGCCCAATTAAAACGGGGCCACTAGCTATCTCAGATATTGAATTAAGACCGTCACTTGATGAATCTTGTTTAGGAGTTACCGAACTTGTGTCTTCAATAATAGTTACAGTACAGGTATCTCTACTAGTTAAGCCATCATCATCAGTTACTCTTAAAACTACTAAATAATCAGAATCTAAAGAGGTGGAATTATAGGAATGTGTAGCAAATGCAGAACCTGTTGAATCCACAGAATCAATATCCCCATTAGAACTGTTAAAATCCCACTCATATTTAACTATCTTACCTGGAGGTTTGTCACTAGCAATGGCATTGAATAATAACTCTTCGTTGAGTGTTGCTTCGTCTTGACATTGAGCTGAAACAGAAGGAGGAGATAGTATTTGTAAAATAATAATCGTAGATTCACTATAGGCCCCAAAAGAATCGAATACCTGCAAGTAAATTTCGTGCTCACCAGTGTCTGAAACTAAAGTGACGACACTCGAACCATTCTCAGAACTCTCATACAACATTTGTCCATTAGCAAAATATAAGCTGTTTGTAGACCAGACATATAGTAAAGAATCCTCGTCAGGATCATCTGAATCTGCAATTAAAAAAACAGCCGAGCCTGCAACGACAGGATTTGAATCCACATTTATATTGTTCAATGTAGGAACTCCATTAATACGAAGGTTTACAGTTATATTTGAGGACCAAAAACCAATATCATTGATTGCTCTAAAAACTATTTTGTGATAACCACGCTCTAATGAAGAAATACTAAATGAAGCAGATTCAGAAATTATGGTTTCATTACCGCTAAAATTAGATACCCATTGATAGCCCACAACCTCGGTTTCTTCTGAAGCTTCAGAAACTGCAGAACCTAGAAAATCAATAGTAATACCTTCACTAATTATGCAATCATCAAAATCGGTACAGCCACTTATTGAATCTATAGTAGCTTCAGGAAAATCCCCAACGCCAATATTTACGGCCTCTGTTCGACTCCACCGACCCTCGTTGTCTTTAACTTTTAATGTGATTGTATGATAACCGGTAGTTAAATTTGAAATTGTAAAATTTGGTAAATTTGATAAATATCCATCGATGCTTGAATTCCACCTATAATCTACAACAAAACCATCTGAGTCCGATGCAGACCCATTAATGGTAATCTGCGTACCTGGTAATGCAGTAGTTGGACTCACAAATTCAATTATACCTACAGGAGCTTGATTGTCTAATTGTTGCTCGTAATACAATTCTAACCCTGCTGAAGTACCTACTAGTATGTTTTCACCTCGGTATGACATAGATACACTTGTAACCTCTCCAACGGCTGTAGTTCTCCACACCTCATCTCCATTGGTTACATTTGTCAGTAGTATTTTCTTGTTCGTTGAACCTGCAATTAAATAAGTGGCTCGGCCATTAAAATCAATTTCGCTTATCTCCCCATTAATATCTTTTTCCCAAATTGAAAAATCAATACTTAAGTCAAGAATTGAGACTAAACCTTGATCAGTTCCAAACGCATAAAAATTGGGATTTGAACTTCCTGATACACAAGTTACCTTGTCAGGTTGGGGATAATCCATCTCTACTGATCCATCTAGAGATGCAAAAATGTAAACTTTACCATTTTCAGTACCAACAATTAAATGGTTACTATCTTTAGAAAAATCTAAATCCATTATCTTTCCATCTAAAGTCCCTGAATGAAACCAAATATAATCATCTGGAGTTGAAGTATCATAAACATAAACATTTCCATCCTCAGTTCCAGCTGCAAGATATTGGGAATTTGAAGAAATCGCAACTGAAGTCATAACGTCACCTACAAAATTATCAGACCATATTTCTTCATTTGAAGACCTACCAAAATAATAGACATTACGATAGTCAATTACTGCAATGTGAGTTCCATCTGAAGTTATATCAACGCCATTAACACTCAGAAAGAAATCCGATTTTTCCCATTCTTTTATTCCCTCTTCGTAAAGAGTTAGTGTTGTATCACTCTCTTCAGCTATAACCACATATTTACCGCTTGAAGACATGTCCATCGAAGTAATTCCAGTACCCACAGTTTTACTATTATAAGGGGCCGAAGTTTGATTTAACCACAAAGAAACAGTCTGCCCATAAGTGGCAGATATATTTCTGGAATCATCTGAAATTGAAACATCAGTAAAACCATCACCTGAAGTATAAATCCACACTGGCTCCTTCTCAGCATTGGCGCTAGAAAGACTAAACAATATGACAACAAATAATATCATTAGAGTAAATTTCTTCATTATATTTTATACCTCTATTTCTATTTTGTTAGTAATGGGGGGATTATTATGATGACCCTAGCCTCTCATTAGATTGTAACGCCCTCTTAATTCTAATACTTTTAAGGCTTCAATGACTGAGGCTGAATTACTCCACTCGGAGTAATGAGACAAAAATATATCTCTACCTGAAATCTCAGAATGGTGTGAATCTAAAGATTCCAAAAATACCCGTAAGTCTGAGGCTCTGTCCTCATTGTCATCCGATACAGTTGACAATCCAAAATCAATAGCATAAATACTATTTGCAACCATAAAATTGCTAGTGGTTGGATCTCCATGAACTACATTAAGTGAATGAAGTAAAGACAACAATTTAGCTGTCTGAACTAGGTGTTGTTCAAAATCTTCACCTCTTAATGCCTTCTCTAAAGTTATTCCATCTATGTATTCCATAATTATACAATTATTCGAAATATCCACCCCATATACCGCAGGAACATTTACACCACTCGAAATCAAACGTTCAATAATACGAGACTCGCTACGCAATCTTTCTTTAACTAATTTCTTTTCAAGAGAAGGGTGCCTATACCCACGTTTATTTCTAGTCTTGAAAATAACTTTTTGTCCAAGCCATTGACGTGTTTCCACAATTGCTTCAGCCCCTCTGTAATTTATCTCCATGTAACCTCCACCATATCAGTTCGATATTTTTGGTCAACAACATTGTCCTTTTCGGTTATATTATAATCAGCCTTCATCATCTGAAGCCCTAACCAAGCAATCATGACTCCGTTGTCAACACAGAGCGCTCTTTCTGGAACAAAACACTTGACTCCACGTTCTTCAGCCATAATATTTGCCATTTCTCTAAGGCGCGTATTGCAAGCTACACCACCTCCTAAAACCAACTCTTTTTTCGCAGTATGGGCCAAAGCTCTTTCTGAAACCTCACAGGACATTGCAAATGCAGTCTCTTGAATTGAATATGCTACCGTGCTAAGAGAATGCCCGGAATCCAATTTTTGTTTAGCCGCAGTCATTAGACCTGAAAATGCTAAATCCATCCCTTTTACAGAATAAGGTAAATCTAAAAGTTCATCTCCCTTTGCTATTTTCTCAAGTTTAGGACCTCCTGGAAAACCCATTCCAGCCTCTCTAGCAAATTTATCTAAGCCATTTCCTATACCTATGTCTATTGTTTCCCCAAATACCCTGTAACGCCCTGCAGCATACGCTATTACCTGCGTATTAGCACCCGAAAGATAAAGTAAAACGGGATCAATTGCCCCTTCAAGAAGACCTATTTCTAAATGAGCAACACAATGGTTAACACCTAAAAGTGGAATATCATGAGAATATGCAAAAGCTCGTGCAGCTGTAGCTCCAGTTCTCAAGCAAGGTCCAAGGCCGGGGCCTCTGGCATAAGAAACCAAGGAGATATCTGCTGGTGTTAAACCAGCCTCTTCAAGAGCTGATTTAAACAAATCAGGTAATTTCTCGGAATGATGATTAGCTGCTTCTCTCGGATGTATTCCACCTTCTTTAGGAACATAAAGGGCTCTCTGATTAGAAAGTATTTTACCTTCTGAAGTAATCAAACCAACTCCAGCTGTATGTGCAGTAGATTCAATACCTATTGCTATTTTATTCAAGGTCTTTCTCGTCTTCTATTTCTTCAGATATCGCAATTTCCCTTAAGTCCACATCTTCCGAAGTAGTATCCTCGGTACCTGAGCTATCTACCAAATCTGACACAATTGTCTCTTCTTCCATACCTGTATAGATAATGTAACTGCACAAACACATTAACGCAAATATTGCCAATAATGCAGTCCAAGACCCCGAGGATTTGGCATTTATCTCAGAATCAGCTTCAACCTGTAAAAAACGGTACACTGTAATAGAATAATTAGCTAAAACACCAGAGGAATCAATCACTGCAGCTTTAACCCCAAAAGACATGGGACCTTCTATTGATGCAGTCCAAGACACATTTGCTCTTTGTGAATTATTAGAGTTTAATAAAATAACAGTTGTAGAATAACCTGTATTACCATTTATTAAAAGATTTAAATTGAAATTATAAAAATTTATATCAGTTGGATTATTAACTATAACACTAAAATTAACTTTAGACCACTTTGAAGCTTTCTGACCCATTTCTAAAATTTTATCGTCTGCAAAAATTATTGGATAATCTAAGCTAATCAAAGTATGATTTAGATTAAAATCTTGACTTATATCTGTATTTTCAAGTATCCTACCTTCCCAAGACTCATCAATATATCCAAAATAAAGATTAAGATAAAATGAAAGATGTGTAGTATGATTTATCCTCTGACCAAGATGATTAATTTCATATTCTTTAGCCCAATTCCAAGTCCCAATCATGCGCCCACCTTCCCACTGTCTTACTTCAAAATCGGAAATTGGAAGTCCAGTAGAATTATCAAATGGGGAAAAAGTAAGCCACCACTCTTGCGTCATTTGCATACTACAATTATAATAAAATATAGACTCGAGATCCGGAGAATCACCTATAGATCTCATACCTTGAGTATAATTCCTAATAGAAACACTAGAAGCTTTCAAATTAGTATCTTCTGAAAAAATACCATAATTAAGCATATTAAAGCCATCAAGAACTAATCCTGTAATTTCAGCATCTCCGCCCACTAGCCAAATCATCCCATAATAAATTCTTGAATCATATATTGAGAGACTACTTTCATTTAGAACTAAAGTGTAAGGTGAAATAATAGTTTCATTTTCAATTCCGGAAGGGCTAGGAAACTCCATAGTACTAACAGTTGTATTAAATAAATTTAATTGACCACCTGGTTTAACTCTTATTTCTGAAGTAGTTAAATCTAGTGTCCTATTAACATTCAAACTGCAATTCTCAAATGTTATTTTACCATCAATTAGAATATCACCTTGGAGCCAAATCTGATCATCTGTAAATGTCAGTATATCATCTTCAGCTACAGTTAAATTATCAAATTTATGAACCTCTGAAGAAGCATTCAAACTCAGAAAAACAATCGTACAAAGAAAAAAAACAGATACTAGACCCAATCTACGCATGTAGTTCCAAAGAAAAGTCCATATAAATCCAACCTCCCTACTGTTTGGGGTGATATTTGTTTTAAAGGGAGCCTTATTTGACATAATAATGAAACGTCTTTTAGGAGTGATTATTGCAGTTGTCATTTTTTCGTTACCTTTAGCACAAAGTGAAATTGATATGTATATTAGTAATCCTGGCAAGATTCCTGATTTTCATAATTTTAGTACCCCACAATTAGAGCCAGGACAGAATGGAGAATTTTCTTTAGATATTCTAAATAGATACAATGAAAGTCTAGAAGAAATAACCATATTTGCAGAAATTTATCACAGAGCAGATATTGATGAGTCAGAGAGTTTGGATTCAATTCCAAGCACTGAGAGGCCATATATCCAAAATACAATGTGGAGCTCAAATATTATTGAAGAAGATAACAACCTTAAGACCACTGACCTCAAAAGAGCCACTTTTGAAATTGACACTATTCAATCAAATGAAACAATAATTTTAGAATTCGAAATAATAACCAATGAAGACACAAAAGAAGGTACCTATTTTGTCAGATTTGAGATGAACTTTATACACAATGGAACTGAACGCCAGATGCAATCCCGTGGACATTGGAGTATGAGTGAATGGGAAGATGCTACCAATAAAAGCAATGTTCCTACTGGCTCACCAGGAAATATTAATCTAACTATATTAGATGTAGACGGGATTATACCTGATTCTTCTTTCGGAGTAAAAAAACCAATTCCTAAATGGCCATTGTATGGACTCATCAGCTTAACAATAGTTTTCGCAAGTCTTTCCGTAATTTTTTATCTTGAGGAAGAAGGAAATTATCCTGAATTAAATAAATGGCTTCAAAAGCAAAGGGGCAAACTTAATCAGCTTAGGCTGCGCTTTAAGTACAGAAAAAGCCGCTAAAGAAGCATAATCTAAATCTCCTGTTTTCTCTATCACACTCTTAACCTTAGGCTCACCAAGTATTGAAATAATTTCAGCCAATTGATCATCATTAAGACTCAAAAAAGCTCTACGCAAATGATAACCTTTAGACAATTCTCCACCAATACGCTCTTTTAATAAATTTTGATAGGGTTTCAATGTCTTAGAGTCAAAATTTTCCCTATCGTGAGCAATCTCAATAACTTCAGATGCTGCATCTGCTGAAATTAAACCTGAATATATCCCACCACCTGAAGTGGGTTTAGCCATACCGGCTGCATCACCAGTTAATAGAATATTATCAGCATAACTAGGATTCCTAGTTC
>TARA_B110000438_G_scaffold75409_1_pt1 | contig 14480 bp, 16 predicted proteins | sample TARA_B110000438 | Tara Oceans TARA_B110000438 (sample SAMEA4398413) | marine metagenome | biome: Polar Biome; feature: [MES] marine water layer (ENVO:01000295) within the mesopelagic zone...; material: water (ENVO:00002006), including particulate matter (ENVO:01000060) such as...... | reverse complement strand
CAGATCGATATTAGTGATCGTACGTGGCCGGCTAATGTGATCAAAGAAGCGCCGACTTGGTGTAGCGTTGATCTGCGTGACGGAAATCAGGCATTGATCGAGCCTATGTCTGTTTCCCAGAAAAAAAAGATGTTTAGCCTGCTAGTTGAAGTTGGTTTCAAGGAAATTGAAGTTGGATTTCCCGCAGCTTCGCAGCCTGATTTCGATTTCGTACGCAGTCTTATAGAAGAAAATAGAATTCCAGATGATGTCACCATCCAAGTATTGACTCAGGCCAGAGCCGAACTAATACAACGTACTTTTGAATCATTAAAAGGGGCAACTAAAGCAATTCTTCATGTCTATAATTCCACTTCCATTGTACAAAGAGAGAAAGTTTTTAGAACTGACAAGGCTGGTATTATAGAAATTGCAGTTAATGGTGCCAAAGAAGTTAAAAAGTGTGCAGCGCTGCAAGCAGAAACAGAATGGACTTTTGAATATTCGCCGGAAAGTTTTACTGGCACTGAAGTGGATTTCGCTGTTGAGGTGTGTGATGCCGTAAATGAAGTTTGGCAACCAACACCTGAAAAGCCAAGTATTATTAATTTACCCTCTACTGTAGAAATGGCTACGCCTAATATTTATGCAGATCAAGTAGAGTGGTTTTGTCGTAATATTAAAAATCGCGATTCGGTTATCATATCTTTGCATACTCATAATGATCGTGCCTGCGCTGTGGCAGCTGCTGAACTCGCAGTAATGGGAGGAGCTCAGCGAGTCGAAGGCACTTTGCTGGGCAATGGAGAGCGCACCGGTAATATGGATATTGTGGTAATGGCAATGAATCTCTATAGCCAGGGCATAGACCCTAAGCTGGATCTGCACGACATGGATCGCATCGTGTCAATAGTTAGAGAGTGCACACAAATAGATGTGCATCCTCGTCAAGCTTATTCTGGCGACTTGGTCTTTACTGCGTTTTCTGGTTCGCACCAGGATGCGATTAAGAAGTGCTTAGATATCTATGAAGAGGGTGCTCCTTGGGAGATCGCGTACCTGCCAATCGACCCTCGAGATATTGGTCGTACTTATCAAGATGTAATCCGAGTAAATAGTCAGTCAGGCAAAGGTGGTGTCGCTTATGTGTTAGCAAGCAAATTTGGCTTCCAATTACCCCGCTGGCTGCAAATAGAATTTAGTCGTGTCGTACAAAAAGTTACAGAGGAGCTCGGTGGTGAAATTAACCCAGATGAAATATGGGAATTGTTTAATAGCCACTATCTGAATAATGAGAAAGTCATTAGCTTGGAAAATTTCACCATCGAAAAGCAAGAAGGGCGAGAGACTTTCAAGGCGAATATAGATTACTTCGGCAAAGATATTGCTATTAGCGGAGAAGGTGATGGTGTACTTGATGCCTTCGTTGAGGCATTGAAAAAAGCAATAAATATTGACTTTGAAATCATGGAATATGGCGAACATGCCCTGGGTCAAGGCGCAGACGCTGAAGCTGCAACTTATATTCAAATACGTTGTGAAGGCCGACGTTATAGCGGCGTCGCCATAAGTAAGGATATCATCGCCTCATCCCTGAATGCGTTTATGAGCGCCGCAAGTCAATTATTGCAGGAACAACAGGCCGCTGCTTAAAAGCAGGAGCTAATTTATCTAGCACTATCTGCGTCATGCCCATGGGGACTAGTATTAACCTTCACAAGGTGGCTGTTAGTAAGGATCGGCTGGGCCCACAGTCTGTCGCCAACTCCCTTTCAAATATATGCAGAATGCAAACTTTTTAGTAAGTCCTTGCGACTAAGTCTTCAAAACCAGTATTCTTCGGTTTTTCAGACACTTACTCTGCCAGTGTATTCTGGCACGTAAGCTAATTTTTCGTAGTGCGGGAAGCTATGAGTTTAATCGATGAAGACGAAGCTTTAATAGCTGCGGCTCTTAATGGATCGGCGCTCGCCTGGGAAAAACTAGTAAGGCGCTATGAAAGCAAGATTTATAATCATGGTCTCCGCCTTATGGGGAACAGTTCTGATGCAATGGATCTAATGCAAGAAGTTTTTCTCGGGGTTTATCGGAACTTACATCACTTTCGAGGTGACGCGAAATTTAGCAGTTGGATTTTTCGGATTGCCCATAATAAAGCTATCGATATGAATCGTCGTAAACGTTTGATGACAACACAGACCCGAACAAACGATCAGGAAGAGTTAGATTTTCTCGACTTGGTTCCGGGTGAAACAAATATCGAGCCAGATAATATGGTTAGTGAGCAGCAGCAGAATAAGCAAGTCATTTCAATGCTCGCCAAATTGCCTCTTGAGCAAAGACTAGTCGTTGAATTAAAAATGTTTCAATCACAAACCTTTGAAGAGATTGCAAACCTGCAAGATATATCGGTGAATACAGCGAAGACCCGTTTTTACACAGCACTCAAAAAATTGAAAGTTGTCTCGGAGGAAATTCATGTCTTGCCCTAAGACTCAACATATATTGCGGGAGTATTTTGCCGATGATTTAGCATCCTTGGCGAAAGAAAAAATAGAAAGCCATTTGTTTGTCTGTGAGCACTGTAGCGATGAACTGGAATCATTGCTTCTGACTCAAAGTACTCTCAACCGATGGAAAGATGAGCGGGCCCCTCATTGGAATAGAGGAATGGAATTATTTCGACGTGAGCATCAGACCCCCATCTCAGGGTTTAGCCTTTGGCATCGTTTGCAATGGGCACCTACAATTGCTTGTTTTGCAATGATGGTAGTGCTATTGCTGAATGTAAATTTCGTTTCCAGCCAAGAAGGTTTCTCAGTTTCATTCGGTTCCACTAGCAACGATAGTTCTGCAATTGAAGAGCGTTTAGTTGCCTTTCAGGAAGAGCAGCGACTGGCAATGGATACATTAGCTGGGCGAGTAGAAGATAGACAAAGTAGTAATAATATTGAATTGCTACAAACAGTTTTGGATCAAAATCAGCAAACTACCGCTGAGAATTTAAATCGAATCTATGCTTTTTTTGAGCAGCAAAGATTGCGTGACCTTGAAGATATGCGAGTAGGCTATCAAGATCTAGTGGATAATGACTATGAAACGATTCGTTCACTGCAGCAACTCGCTCAATTTGTAAGTTTTCAAAGCCCTGAAAGATAGGCAAAAGGTAGATAGAGGCAATGAATAAACTTTCGGTTGTTTTTAGTCTGCTAGTTGCTTTTTCCTCAGCATCATCAACACATAGTCAGGATGTCAATTTTAGTGATCTTCAAGTAAACATCGGTATCTTTACTGGTGTCATGGAAGATGCGCTAGAACTTGATCAAAATACAGGGTTGTTCGGAATGCGTTTGGGCGGTATTTATGCAACCTATCTAGCAGGACAAGGTGTGCTCTTTGAGGTGCGGACACCTTTGGCTAATGAACGCAACCGTTTAAGTTTGGCGTCCTTAAATTCGGCCATGCAGCCACTACAACCAGGCGAAAACCCATTTGAAAGGGTTAGACGACAAACTAGCCCTCTAACTTCACTGCAGCAAGAAACTGATAGCCCAGAAGCTTATGGTTTGTATCAGAATATGATGGAGCGTATTTCCAAGGTTGATTACTCTATTGCTGTAAGTAAAGCGATAGAGCAAGCTTCGCTCTCTGTGAGATCACTCAGGACACTAGGTAGCGTAGATGATGTTGAGTACGAAGAATTACAAGTTGAATTAGAAGTAATGCGAGAGAACATGCAGGAAAATATTGATCAATTCGGAGCATTAGAACAAGAAATTCGTGCTGCTAGCGCTGCGCTTGATCAAGCTGGTAGTGACGAATTAGAAGTAAGCTCACGGCTAGATCAATTACTTGGGAAGATAGAACCCCTTAGGCAGCGCGCCATGAGCAGAGCTGTTGAATTAAAAGCAGAAACTGAGCTTGCTGAACAGCGTTATATTGCTCGTTGGCATGATGAGGTCAGTGAATTTGAACAAAATTTGTATATAGTTATGTGTAATTACGGATCAACTCTGCGTGCTTTACCAGAAGATGAAAATATCTCAATCATACTAAAAGGGTTGGGTGAAGATTCGGAAACAACAACGCGACGGCCTGATAAGATTCACATATTGCTTAAGCAGGATATTCAAGAGTGTCAACAGGGTGAAATTGATATTGCCGAATTAAGAGAGCGCTCTGAGCATTACAGTTACTAGAGTAAAAGAACTTAGAATGTACCTGCCCGTTCAGCATACTAAAGACTCGATTAGCCGATAATGTCTTTGCTGTGGATGCTAGAATCATGAATGTGAAGCAAATACCAATAAATGTGAATTTTTTACACACTGTAAGAAAGCAGAATTTTGGCTTGGTCTTCCCTTGGAATATTAGATAAAATGCGCATCGCGTGGTTTGAGGGATGGCGTTGCTTTTGATTTATGTGCACGTTCTAACCAACAACTAAAAAGCTCTAAGAAGCTTGGATTAAGGGGATGTAGATGGACTGTCCGAAGTGCAATTCTGAAATGCAGGAAATGAAGATCGAGACCCTTCACGGTCAGGTGGTCATTGATAAGTGTAATAGTTGTAAGGGTCTATGGTTCGATAATGGTGAAGCTGAGCAGTTGAAAGGTGGCTGGATGGCGGATTTTGCGGATAGCGGAGACCCCAGCGTTGGTAAGACTTATAATACTGTTAGAGACATTAAGTGCCCCCGTTGCGGAAAGCCAATGACGAAATTAAATGACCCAAAACAAGGTCATATAGAGTATGAGGCGTGTGCAGAACATGGCATGTTCATGGATGCTGGAGAGTTTACTGATTATAAGCACGAAACATTATTGGATATTTTTCGTGATGCCGTTGCCTCACTAAAACGCAGCTAGGTTTTAGCTTCTGATAATTTAGATTTAGAAATGCCATCTGGGGTGATTCCAGATGGCATTTTTTATGGCTGCCGAACTCGGTTTAGGGAATTTGCCGATATCAGTCCAGTGTGATTCTGCATTATGGAAGTCTGACCCCATAGAGATGGATAAAGACGCAGATTTTGCGAGTTGCTCCAAGTACCTTTGCATTAGCGGATCAATGCCGCCATAGCTCACTTCCATTCCATCACCCTCATTAGCGCTGAAATAACTAACTAGCGCTTCTAACTTGCGCTTGCTCAAGCTATATCTTCCCGGGTGGGCAAGCACTGTCAGTCCTCCAGCATTATGGATGGCGTTGATAGCCTCAGAAAGTGGAATCCAAGTAAAGGGCACATAAGCTTTGCCCTTTTTGCCTAAGTATTGCTTAAAAGCTTTTTGTTTGTTCTTTGCATGCCCAGAGAGGACTAAGAAGTCAGCGATGTGACTTCGAGTAAGAGTGGTTGAGGTTAGGGCGTCGAGATAATCTAAGAGCCCTTCAACTCCATTAGTCTCAAGTATTTGATTAATCGCCTCGCAACGGGATCGCCTCGCCGTTTGTTGTTTGTACAAGATGTTTTTTAATTCAGCATTTTTCCAATCAATCCCTAATCCAATAAGGTGTATTTCTTGTGTTTCCCATTGACAGGATACTTCAATGCCGGAAATTAGTTGTAGGCCATAATAGTCGCCCAGAGGTTTTTCCAGAGCTGTTGTGCAATCGTGGTCTGTAATGGCGAGATGAGTAACGCCATTTTCTGCAGCACGTTTTAGCAAGAAATCAGGGGAATGATTTCCGTCAGAATAATAGCTGTGACAATGTAAATCGGCTTTCATTTCGGGTACTAATTTTCTTTGCTTTGATGCATGAGAGGCAGTTTTTGCCGTTTTATTGAATTTTTAATCATATGATTAATAAATTATTAAATTAAGAGTAATAAACCAGTTAACTAATAGTCTAGTGATCATACCGTTCATAGCTAAACCTTTGGATAATAAACTCGACAAAGAATTTCATAAAGGTACCCGAAAATCCCCCACAAACACTGCTAACTACCTGAAAAATCTCTGGAATATATACTATTTAGCCTCGGTGCTGCGCCCGCTGATCGTCTTGCCAATACTTGACTATTTTACTTAGGTATTCGATAATTTGCCCCAGAAATCAGACGAGTTGCAGGCATTATTAATGCGTTTAACAACTAAAGGCAGATATGCGGTGACAGCAATGCTAGATCTTGCATTGCATAATAACCAGGGCCCGGTCAGTTTGGCAGATATTTCACATCGGCAAGCAATCTCCTTGTCCTATTTAGAGCAATTGTTTGCCAAGTTAAGAAAGAGCTCTTTGGTCAATAGTATTCGCGGGCCTGGTGGTGGTTACGAACTAGAACGTCAGTCAGGCCAAATTTATATTGCAGAGATTGTCGATGCCGTTAATGAGTCCGTCGATACAACCAAGTGTCGAGGAGCCGGTGACTGCCAAGGCGGAGAAATTTGTTTGACACACTACCTTTGGGAAGATCTAAGTGAACAGATTCATACGTTTCTTGGAGGTATCAGTCTTGCGGATTTAGTTTCGAAGAGTGAAGTTAAACGCATCGCGGAAAACCAAGATAGAAAGCAACAGCTTATGAATGATATTCAGGAAATGAGCGATCAAGAGATGCGGGTATCGGTAAGCAGTCTGTAATGAAGTAAAGGCGGAAAATTAAATGCAATATCCAATTTATTTAGATTATTCATCAACTACTCCAGTTGACCCCCGTGTATCTGAGAAAATGGTCGAATGCCTGACCCTGGAAGGAAACTTTGGAAATCCAGCTAGTCGTTCTCATTTGCTGGGCTGGAAAGCAGAAGAGGCAGTCGAAACCGCAAGGCGTCAAGTCGCGGATTTAATCAACTGTGATCCTAGGGAAGTGGTTTGGACCTCTGGCGCCACAGAAGCTGACAATCTTGCTCTAAAGGGCGTGGCTCATTTCTATAGTAAGAAAGGCAAGCATATTATTACTTCGAAAATCGAACATAAAGCCGTTCTTGATAGTTGTCGTCAATTAGAACGTGAGGGATTTGAAGTGACTTACTTGGACCCAGATGAGAATGGGCTAACAACACCAAGTGCGGTTGCTGGCGCGATACGCGAAGATACAATTCTCGTGTCATTGATGCATGTGAATAATGAGATTGGCGTTATCAACGATATTGAAGCAATAGGCCAAGTGACTCGAGAAAAAGGTGTCTTATTTCATGTTGATGCAGCCCAGGCTACTGGAAAAATAGATATCGATTTGGAAAAGATGCAAGTGGATCTTATGTCCCTGACTGCACATAAAACCTACGGACCGAAAGGAATAGGTGCGCTTTATGTTAGGCGTAAGCCGCGAGTTCGAATCGAGCCTCAAATTCATGGTGGCGGCCATGAACGTGGTATGCGCTCCGGAACTTTACCAACTCATCAGATAGTAGGAATGGGCGAAGCTTTCCGTATTGCCAAAGAAGAAATGCAGGATGAGAGCACCCGAATTCTTGCGCTGCGCAATCGGCTTTTAGATGGTTTTAGCGACATGGAAGAAGTTTACGTGAATGGAGATATTGATCACCGTGTCGCAGGTAATCTAAACATTAGCTTCAATTTTGTTGAAGGTGAGTCGTTGATGATGGCGCTCAGAGATCTCGCTGTTTCATCTGGGTCGGCCTGTACATCAGCAAGTTTGGAACCGTCTTATGTGCTAAGAGCTATAGGATTGAATGATGAGCTTGCTCATAGTTCGCTACGCATGACAATTGGTAGATTCACTACAGAAGAAGAAGTTGACCATGCTATAGGAAAAATTCATGAAGCAGTTGCCAAATTAAGAGAGTTATCTCCATTATGGGATATGTATAAGGACGGGGTCGATTTAGATCAAGTTCAATGGGCTGCACATTAAGTTAATATAGAGAGAAGGTTTGCTGTAAACCACAATCAGCCCTACGGGGCAAATGAGGAAAACATGGCTTATTCGGACAAAGTGTTAGATCACTATGAAAATCCACGCAACGTTGGAAAATTGGATGATGACGACGCTAGTGTAGGTACAGGTATGGTAGGTGCACCTGCTTGCGGGGATGTAATGCGTCTCCAAATAAAAGTTGATGACAATGGTGTTATTGAAGATGCAAAGTTTAAGACCTATGGCTGCGGTTCTGCTATTGCATCCAGTTCATTGTTGACAGAATGGGTTAAGGGTCGGTCTTTGGATGAAGCAACAGAAATTAAGAATAAGGATATTGCCGATGAGCTAGGTCTTCCACCGGTAAAAATTCATTGCTCAGTGCTTGCCGAAGATGCAATTAAAGCAGCTATAGCCGATGTAAAGTCTAAGAGAAGCAATGAAAAAGCCGACGCCTAAGGGCTGAGGTAAATATTTTAGAGATTATTTAATTACAATGACAGTCTCCATTTCAGAAAATGCAGCGAAGCATGTCACGGGCCAATTGCAGGCTCGGGGGAAAGGTATAGGTATCCGAGTGGGTGTAACAACGACAGGCTGTTCAGGAATGGCCTATGTTTTGGAGTTTGTTGACAAGGTAGATGTTGGTGATCAGGTGTTTGAAGATCAGGGTGTTAAAATAATTGTTGACCCTAAAAGTCTGGTTTATATCGATGGCACCGAAATGGATTTTGTGAAGCAAGGTGTCAACGAAGGTTTCGAATTTAAAAATCCAAATGCCAAAGGCGAATGTGGCTGTGGAGAGAGTTTTAGCGTATAGCCATAATCCGTTGCTGATAGAATTATCGGCTTTCTCTACTTCCGACCAAAGAACTTACCTCAACCCATCAAATCGTGCAGCAAATCAATCAGAATTATTTTCAGTTGTTTGACCTCTCTGAGTCCTTTGACTTGGACCTAGGAAAATTGTCAGAAAAGTATCATGCACGGCAGGTTGAAGTGCATCCAGACAAATTTTCAGGGGCGACAGAAAAGGATAAGTTGCGAGCCGTGCAATTAACGAGCTATTTGAATGAGGCTTACAGTACTTTAAAGGCACCTATTAAGCGGGCAGCTTATTTGTTAACAATTAATGGTCTGAATGTTGAGTCAGTAAGCCAGAACGATTTAGGTATGGACTTATTGCTTGAGCAAATGCAACTACGCGAGTCTTTGGATGCCTTGCCTAAAGATGAGTCCGCTTTAAAGGCGTTAGGTCACTTAAAATCTGAGGTCGGAGAGAAGCTTAATCTCAAGCAAAATAATTTTTCAAGAGAGTTTGCGTCGGGTGAGCTAACACAGGCAAAGCGAATTTTTCATGAGCTACAGTTTCTACACAAATTGCTGTTAGAAATTGAGGCAGGTGAAGAACAACGACTAGGGTATTGATTTAACGACAGCTATGGCATTACTAAAAATCTCAGAACCTGGTGAGAAACCGGCCATACCAGTTCATCGTTTTGCTGTAGGCATTGACTTGGGAACAACAAATTCTTTGGTGTCCGCAAGCTGCGGTCAGAGCATTGAAGTGTTGCCGGATAATGAAGGGGAATGCTTGTTACCCTCAGTTGTTCAATATTCTGCCGAAGTTGATCCAGTGGTTGGAAAAATTGCTATCGCTGCAGCAATAAATGATCCCAAAAATACTATTAGTTCGGCGAAGCGGCTTCTTGGGAGATCAATAGAAGAGGTTTTAACTGTACCGCAATTTAAACATTATGACTTCGATTCACAAAGAACAGATAGCATCCCGGCGATCATAACGGCAGCTGGAATCAAAGATTCCGTGCAAGTTTCTGCTGATATTTTAAGAACTTTAGTAAACCGTGCTGAAAAATGTCTTGGTGGAAAGTTAGAAGGAGCGGTTATTACTGTGCCTGCTTATTTTAATGATGCACAACGACAACAGACTAAAGAAGCCGCCAGGCTCATTGGTTTAAACGTGCTGCGTTTGCTTAATGAGCCGACTGCGGCGGCCGTAGCTTATGGCTTGGATAGTCGCGATGAAGGCAATGTAGTTGTGTTTGATTTGGGTGGTGGAACATTTGACGTGTCGTTGCTGAGTTTGAAAAAAGGTGTTTTTGAAGTGCTTGCGACCAGCGGAGATACGTTGCTTGGTGGTGACGACTTCGACCATCTGCTGGCAACCTGGATAAAATCTGAGGTTTCACCAACAACGGAATTAAATTCGATGGAAGAAGCTGAGCTGCTTAGGCTAGCGAACTTCGCAAAACATCGATTGAGCGATCAAGATGAAGCAAGTCTTAATTATTTAGGTTGGTCTGGTGTTATTACTAGAGCGAAATTCGCGAAGCTTTGTGAAAGCCTGATTACGAGGACGATTTCCACCTGTCGCAGAGTGCTGAGGGATGCAACGCTTAGTGTTGAGGAAATTGACAATATAGTCTTAGTCGGTGGTTCTACACGTATGCCAATAGTTCGTGATTCGGTTGGAGAATTTTTCGGTAAGGTACCATTGACAGATTTTGATCCTGATAAAGTTGTAGCTATTGGAGCCGGTATTCAAGCTGATGTATTAATAGGTAATAAGTCAGTGGATGATTTTCTACTTCTCGATGTGAACCCGTTGTCATTGGGAATAGAAACTATGGGTGAATTGGTGGAAAAAATAATCCCAAGAAATACCACTATCCCTGCGGCAAAGGCGCAAGAATTTACAACTTTTAAAGATGGTCAGACTGCCATGTCTTTGCATGTAGTGCAGGGAGAAAGAGAGCTAGTGAGTGATTGTCGCTCTCTGGCTAGATTCGAATTACGCGATATACCGCCAATGGTTGCAGGCGCGGCCAAGATTCGGGTCACCTTTCAAGTAGACGCCGATGGCTTGTTGAGTGTTATGGCAGAAGAATTAAGTACTGGGAAAACTGCAGAAGTTCAGGTTAAGCCGAGCTATGGTTTGGATGCAGATTCCATCGAGAAGATGTTGAGTTCGTCTCATGAGAATGCAAAAGCAGACATGGAAATTCGGGCATTAAGAGAAGCGCAGATAGAAGCCAGACAATTGATCGATGCGATAAGTTCTGCAAGATCTATAGATGGTCAACTATTGATTGCTCAGGAAGCTGTGCGAATTGAAGAAGTTGTTGCCCAGTTGCAACTTCTTATGGAGCAGGGCACCAGTGTGCAGATACATGAATTAACCGAAGAACTAAACCGTCTCAGCAGCGAATTTGCTTCACGCCGCATGGACTTGCATATAGGTGAGGCTTTGCGCGGGGAATCGATTGATGAAGTTGAACAATAACTACCAAGTGAACACTACGTAATGCCAAAACTTAAAGTCTTACCCCATGAAGTGATTTGTCCAGATGGTTCTATTTTTGAAGCAGATACTGGTGAAACTATTCTTAATGCTGCACTTGCTAATGGTATTTCTATAGAGCACGCATGCGAAAAGTCTTGTGCATGCACTACCTGCCATGTTGTTGTTCGTGAAGGATTCAACTCCCTGGAGGACGCAGAAGAGAATGAAGAAGATTATCTCGACAAAGCTTGGGGTTTAGAGCCTGAATCCCGATTGAGTTGCCAGGCCAAGGTCGCGGACTCAGATCTTGTTATTGAAATACCTAAATACACAATTAATATGGTGTCAGAAGAACATTAAGGAGTCAGGCTATGAAGTGGACAGATGTATTCGATATTGCCATGGCCCTAGCAGACCAGTATCCCGACACCGACCCCCAATATGTCAATTTTGTCAATTTGCACCGCTGGGTCTGCGATCTTGAAGAATTCGATGATGACCCTGATCGCAGCGGGGAAAAGATTTTGGAAGCCATTCAGGCTACCTGGATTGAAGAGGTAGCCGACTAGCTCACTCCCTGAGTACTGCGATCATCCGTTATTTTAAAGGTTTCGGGGATCTTCAGCGAAGTTACATTAGGTGGCTAAAACCCTGAAATTTCGGGTTTTTTTTGGAATTATTGATCCTCAGGCGTACAAAATTGCAGAATACTCACGTATAATGCGCGCACTTTTTGAATACTGATGTAGGAGTGAAGATGGCGATCGAACGTACTCTTTCGATTATTAAACCGGACGCCGTAGCCAAAAATGTTATTGGTGAAATTTATTCTCGGTTTGAGAAAGCTGGACTGAAAATTGTAGCAGCCAAGATGCTGCAACTGAATGAGGAATCGGCAGGCGGTTTTTATGCTGAGCACCAGGGTAAAGGATTTTACACTGATCTTATCGAATTCATGACTTCTGGACCTGTTTTTATCCAGGTCTTAGAAGGTGAGAATGCAGTTTTGCTTAATCGTGACTTGATGGGAGCTACCAACCCCATCGAAGCAGAATCTGGAACTATTCGCGCTGATTTTGCAATTTCGATTGACGCTAATGCAGTCCATGGCTCTGACTCGACGAGCTCAGCTGCTCGAGAGGTGGGTTACTTCTTTAACGATGATGAAATCTGTTCTTAAAATAGAGCATTCTCTCAGTTGGAAAACATGGTGGCAGCTGAAAAAATCAATCTGCTAGGTCTTAGCAGAGAAAAATTGAAAGCCCTGTTTGCTGAACTTGGGGAGAAACCGTTTCGGGCTGAACAAGTTATGAAATGGATTCATCAGCGTGGTGTATTAGATTTTGATGCTATGACTGATATCAGCATGGCGCTCCGAGAACGCCTAAAAGAATGCACGGAAATCTCCCCACCAAAAATTGTTGAAGACTTTGCTTCTGAAGATGGAAGCCATAAATGGATTATTGCGGTTGCCAGTGGCAGTAAAGTCGAAATGGTATTCATTCCAGAGTCAGACCGAGGGACACTTTGTGTTTCTTCTCAGGCAGGTTGTATTTTAGATTGCAGCTTTTGTGCCACTGGGAAACAGGGCTTTAATAGCAACCTGAGTGCCGCGGAAATCATTGGCCAGCTTTGGTGGGCAAATCATTATCTTGGTGGTTTCAAAAATAATATGGAGCGACCAGTTAGCAATGTAGTGATGATGGGCATGGGCGAGCCGCTGCTAAATTTTGAAAATGTCATGGACGCAGTAGGCTTAATGATGGATGACTGCGCGTTCGGATTATCCAAACGAAAAGTTACTATCAGCACATCCGGCGTTGTGCCGGCCATTGAAAAGATGAAGGATTTTACCGATGCGTCTCTGGCTGTATCACTGCATGCACCAAACGATGAATTACGCAGTCAGATAGTTCCTATTAACAAAAAATACCCGATTGCAGAATTGATGAGAGCGGTTAAAGATTATATGGCAAGTTTGCCTGATCGGCGCGTACCGGTTATCGAATATACCTTGATAAAAGGCGTAAATGATCACCGCCAACATGCACGTGATCTGGCTGTTTTATTAGAATCCTTACCCTGCAAAATAAATTTAATTCCTTTCAACCCTTTCTCCCTAAGCGACTATGAGCGACCGAGTAATACGTCTGTAAGCAATTTTCGGAAAATACTTCAGGAAGCAGGCTATACTGTTACTGTGCGTACCACCCGAGCCGATGATATTGGTGCCGCTTGCGGGCAACTGGTTGGCGATGTTGTAGATCAGACTCTGCGCAGCGATAGACATAAAAAGAATGCAAAATCCAAGTTAGGAAAGGTTTTTGACGGGGCTGATAATCTGGCCGTAACGGCCGACAGAATATAAAGTAGTGCGCTAATTCGATCAGGAGCACATCTTGTCACGAAAAAGAATTCCAGTTTTTCTTGCCGCTATGGTTGCTATGCCATTTCACGCCTCCTGCCTTGACGCCAATTCGGAATATTTTCCTAGTGTTTCCTACACCACAATAGCATTGTTGGTAGGAATTCAAATAGAAAGAAGGTTTCAGAATATAGAATTAGTGGACAACCCTCTTCTGGTTTCTAATACCCTCTATCAAACTTCTCTAGATTATGATGGTTACGAAAGGGTCTCGAATGCAAAGTGAGAAATTTTCAGATAATGGGTCTGAAGAGGGGGGTGCAAAGGAATTCTTGACAGCGGGAGATATGTTACGGGAAGAACGCCTGCGCCAGAATATTAGTGAGAAAGAAGTAGCTGATCAGCTACACATAACAGTACACTATGTTAGGGCATTAGAATCCAATAATTATGAAAAGCTACCTGGCGCTGTTTTTGTAAAAGGATATCTTAAAACTTACGCCGCATTGTTAAATTTAGATGAAGCTGAGCTGCTTGGTAAATATGAAAATGCTTCTTGGCAACAACATGAAGAAGAAAAAGAAAGAGCTCGTTTGTATGTGCGTCGCCAGCGAGGGAAAAACTTTCCTTGGGTAGTGCTTTCGGTCCTGGGATTTGCTGGCGGTTTCGCAGGGCTATGGGCTTATAACAATTATTTCGGCGAAAATGGACAGCCAGTAACAGTGCCAGATAATTCGATGAGTGAATCTGTGGAAGAGGTTTCAGCACTAATACAACCTTCAGTTACTTCTCCTTCAGGCCAAAGTCAGACTGAAATTAATCTGATTCTCAATGCAAGTGAATCAAGAGAAGAGCAGGTAATAAGTAACACACTTCCAGAAATAACTGATGAAGATTCTATTAGTACAAATTTTGTATCGACCACTCCGGCCCTAACAAATCTTCCAGCAACGCTTGGAAATAGCCAGGGACAAGAGATGTCTGCTCAAGCCGCTACTGATTTTACGAGT
>TARA_B110000438_G_scaffold214996_1_pt1 | contig 14503 bp, 14 predicted proteins | sample TARA_B110000438 | Tara Oceans TARA_B110000438 (sample SAMEA4398413) | marine metagenome | biome: Polar Biome; feature: [MES] marine water layer (ENVO:01000295) within the mesopelagic zone...; material: water (ENVO:00002006), including particulate matter (ENVO:01000060) such... | reverse complement strand
AGTAACATTTTGCATAAAATTTAGAAGATTAAGGTTTTTAAAAATCAATGGATAGATTGTGGTGTAGATAGATATTTTATCATAGATATAAAATTAAGATTGATGGATATTTCTGATTTAGAAAAATATGATTCAAAAAAAATGTATGAAATTTATGATGAATGGCCAAAAATTGCACGTAAATCATTTGAATTAGAAGAGGAATCCATATATTTTGAAAATATAGATCATATTGTTTTTGCTGGAATGGGAGGATCTGGAGCTTTAGGAGATGTTTTTGCTGCAATATTATCTAAAACAAATATTCATGTTAGTATTGTAAAAGGATACAGCCTACCGAAAACAGTCGATTCAAAAACTCTTGTAATTACTAGCAGTGTTTCTGGAAATACTATTGAAACACTAACTATTTTAAAATCTACAATGAATTTATCATGTAAAACAATTTCGTTTTCATCAGGAGGACAAATCGAAGATTATTGTAAAAAAAATAAATTAAAATATAGAAAAATTTTATTTTTTCATTCTCCAAGAGCATCATTTGTTTCATTTTTATTTTCAATGTTAAAAATATTAAAAAATATTACTAAAATAAAAAATCAAGATATTGTTGAAAGTATAGAATGCTTAGAAAATATTCAGAAAAAAATTTCTACAAAAAATTTAATTAAAAGTAATCCAGCATTGGAATTAGCAGAATGGTTAACAGAGTTACCCGTTATTTATTATCCACATGGATTAGAATCTTCAGCTATACGTTTTAAAAATTCATTACAAGAAAATGCAAAAATGCATGTAATTACAGAGAATGTTGTAGAAGCATGTCATAATGGCATAGTTGCATGGGAAAAAAAATCAAAATTAAAACCAATTTTAATTAGGGGTGAAAAAGATGATGTTAAAACAATAGAAAGGTGGGAAATATTAAAAGAATATTTTAAAAGTAAATCTATAGAGTACTATGAAATAAACGCTGAAGGAAATAATATAATAGCAAAAATTGTATATTTAATATATTTTTTAGATTATGCTTCGCTATACAAAGCAGTTTTATCTAAAATGGATCCGTCACCAGTAAAAGCTATTGGTTTCATTAAAGATAAAATAATTGAGAACGAAATTATTAAAAACAAAAAATTTAAGAACCCATAAAATTGAGCTACCATATGGATCAAATAAAGAATACTAACATATCAATCAAAATATATGAAAAAATTGAGGAGAGGATAAAAGATCCATTAGTAGGTTGTGAAAACGTTGAAGAATATATCAAACTTATTCTTGAAAAAGCATTAGGTATGGATTCAGAAGAATCAGATCTAACAAAATCTGAAGAAGAAAAAGTTGAAGAGAAACTCAGGCAATTAGGTTACATTTAATAAAAAACTCTCAAAATAATTAATTCTGAATGTCAGAAAATGATACAGAATTAAAAAAATTGCAATTGCAATTACGAAAACATGTTAATGAACAAATGTCAAAATGGAGCAGTTTTGTGTATGCACAAAAAAATGGATTTTATCAAGGATTTGACAAAATAGGTATTCAAGGATGTAGACCAACCGAAAAACGATTTTTAAGATATAAAATTGAAAAATATCTATCTAAGGACAAAATAGCTCTAGATATTGGTTCAAATTGCGGGTTTTTAACAATTCATCTATCTACATTTTTGAAATATGTAGATGGAGTGGAGTTGAACCCATACCTAACAAGTATTGGAAATGATACAAAAAAATTCTTAGATGAAAAAAATGTAGATTTTCATACTACTAGATTTGAAGATTATCAAACAGGGAAAAAATATGACATAATTTTTTCATTTGCAAATGATGATACAATAGATGGTAACACACAGTTTACATTTGATGAATACGTTAATAAAATTCAAAAATTACTACAACCAAGAGGATTATTAATGTGGGAGACAATATCTCCAGACACATATGATCCAGAATTGTTTGAACCAAAACGAAAAATTTTAGAAAAATCATTTAATTTGTTAGAAGAAAGAATGGTTAAATCAGAATATCCAATAAATGTCCCAGAACGAAGATTTTTAGTGTTTCAGAAAAATTAATTTTTTCTGCAAATAAAATTTGGTGAACGTTTCAATATACCAAAGAATCCTTTTTCATCTACTTCATCTTTAACAATTTTAGCCCATTCATCATAAAATGATTCTTTCAAATTCATTTTTCTGGGTTCAGTTGTAGATTTAATATATTCAAGCATAAATTCTGAATCAGTCACTTTAAGAAGATCTTCATAAATTTCTTTTTGATAATTTTCAAAATGAGAAGGTAATATTTTATCTGCATCTTCTTCTGTAAACCCATCAATATTTCTAACCATTGAATAATTATCATCAATAGAATGAGAAATAGTGTAAACATTTAGCATGTGTTTTTCACTATTGGATGTTATAGATATAGTTCCACCTGACTTTGTTACTCGTTTTAATTCAGAAATAGCTTTGTCTTTATCAGAAGAATGGTAAATCACATGATGTGCCATAACTAAATCAAATGTATTATCTTCATATCGTAAATCTTCTATGTCAGCAACTTCAAATGTGATATTACTGTGTTCTAACTTTGAACTAATTTTTTCTATCATTCCTTCAGAGAAATCAGTCAAAGTCAAATGGGAATTTGCAGGTAAACTAGAATAATTTTCAACCCAAAATTGACCAGTTCCACATCCAACTTCCAGCACCTTTATTGGTTTGTTAATTTTTAAATTATTCCATATCCACTTATGAAAGGATTCAGGATTTGTTCTAAATTTCTGATGAATTGCAATTCGCGCTTCTAGATTTCCACTGCTTTTATACTGGTGATCTTTCAAATATTTTTTATCAACGTCTAAAACCATTTTTTATTTATCTCCAATTTTGAATGTCTCTATGTCTTCACAGCCTATGTGTATAATTTGTACTTTACTACCATCATAATTAATTTGATAAATATCTGGCATCGTCATAGATTTCCATTGATCAAACCCAAATGATGGATCATAGTGATGAAGTATTAATGCGATAAGTGTTCCATGACACTGTACAGCTGCAGAATCATTTTCAGATAACTCTGTTAAGACAAAGTTTAAACCAGAAAGTGCTCTCGTTGTAGCATCAGAACTGGATTCACCGCCAGGTAATTTAGAATCAAAATCTATCCACATTTTCTTTTTTTCCTCATTTAGATTTTTTCCTTCAGTGTTGCCAGTAATTTTTTCATGTAGTTCTTCAACAACATTAATTTCTAAATTAGTGGATTTAGAAAATGGTTCTATTGTCAAAATAGCTCTTCTTAATGGGCTTGAAAAAATTTTTTGAATTTTAGGTTCAATTTTTAGCAATATATCAGATATTTGGTTAGCATGATCAATACCCTCACTTGTTAGTCCACGTTCACGATCAGTACCATCAAGACTAGCTTTCCCATGTCGAATAATAAAAAGGGTTTTCATAAAAAATGGTTGAATTATTTCATATTTTATCTTTATGATATCTTAGTTAGGATATTATTTGATTCAAGATGTGCGATCAATTTTGATTTTAAGATTTTAATTTCATTACTTTCTTTATCATAAACATTTTTTTCTTCATTTGGATCAGTATCTAAATCATAAAATTCCCATGTTTCAGGAGTATCGTTAAAGATTAGTTTTTTCCTATTAAAACGAATTGCGAACACATTGTGTTTTTTAGGAGAAGGCCAAGGACCGTATAATCCACCAGTTTCAATAAAGCTAGGACGTTCAATTTTTTCAGTTTCTTCTATTAATGGAAATAATGTTTTACCTTGTAAACGTGGATCAAGATTCTCTTTAGGAAAAGATATCATTTCAGCAATTGTTGGGAAAAAATCAATATTTTGGCATTGAGAAGATATTAGACGTGGTTCAAATCCAGGTATGTGTATCATTGAAAAGACATTAGAAGTTGAATCATATGTAAATGCACCATAAAACATTTCTCCATGCTTTTCTCCAACCCCAGTTCCATGATCTGCTTGAAGAATAACGGTAGTATTTTGTTTAAGATTACATTCATCTATAGTTTCAAGAATTACTTTTACATAATCATCTAGTTGAGGCATATAAGATGTATATCTAGAATCATTTTCTTTTTTTGCAAGAAAGTATTCATCTTTATTTTCTTTATCTTTATACTTTTGAACTATATCAACTACATAATTTTTGTGTGGTTCAGTATAGTGTAAAAATAAAAAAAACTTTGGTTTAGAAGATAATTTTTTAATTAGTTGAGAATGACGAGATTTAAAATCAACTGTTTTCTCATCAAAAATATTTACTTCATCAAATCCTTTAGTGGGTATCACAATATCATTAATTATGTCACAGCTTGTATAATATTTCATTTCATGTAAAAGTTCAGGTAATGTTTGAATTTCATTTTTTTTGAAACGAAACATGTTATAGTATGCATTAACACCATTTCTAGAAGGATACATTCCAGAAAACATAGCATGATGTGCAGCCAATGTATACGGTGCTACAGTAGTCATGTTAGAAAATTCAATAGAATTATGCACATAGTTTTCTAGAACAGGACAGAAAGTTACTTTATCTTTTCGAAATCCATCAAGTGTAATAAATATAATATTATTAAAAGAATTTTTTTCCATACAATTGTTTTTAATATTCATTTTTTAAATTTATCCAATTTTAAAAAAATTAGTGAAAAAATTTTTTGGTTTCATCTTTCATCTTAAGATTTTCATATAATTCATAGTCATCCATTGAGTCCAATTCCAACCAACCTCCATTAATTTTTATAGCTTTGATTTTTGAGCCATTTTTAATTAAATAATTAAGTAAATCAGTCATATACGATTTTTCAAAAGTTATTTTATGATTAAGGGGATTTGATTGTTTTTTTGAAATTTCTTTAGCTTTTTGATAAGACGATTTTAGTTTAAGAATACCCTCATTTTGGAATTTCATTAGACCTATGTATTGAGATTGTATTTCATCAATTTTTTTCACAGGTTGTCCTATACTTTGTAAAAATAAATTATTGTCAAATTGTAAACTTTCAGCATCATCAAGAGGATTTTTGAATCTTAATTTCCAGAGATCATACCAATTTTCATCAACAATAACTGAGAAATCATCTGTATTATCAACAAGCTTTTTTAGAATTTCTTCATTGAATAATATATCACCATAACAAACTATGGTTGATTCTTTTAACTCACTCTGAGCACAAAATAAAGTTTCAACCATATTAGTTGAATCATAATTTTTATTTTGAATTTTTTTTAATTCAGGGTATTTTATTAAATCTGATTTATAACCAGTGACAATTGTGATATCATCTATTCCCTGATTATGAAAAGATTCTATTTGCCATTCCAATAATGTTTTTCCAAATAGAGAAACTAAGCATTTAGGTTTATTTTCAGTTAGGGGTCGTAGACGTTCCCCTTTTCCTGCAGCAAGAATAATAGCATTCAAGTTAATTTATTCCAGAAATCTTGATCTTTAAAAATTTTAGAAATGATGTGTTTATTATTTTTATTTGGATTTCTTTCAGGATGCCACATTACTCCAATTATGGGTAATGATGAATGTATAAAACCTTCAATAGATTCATCTTTTTCAAAAATTGCAAAAATATTAAGATCATTTCCTAAATTATCAATATTTATTATATTTTTATGAAATGAATTTACCTCAATTGTTTTTGAATTAAAAATTTGAGAAATTTCATGATTAATTATTTTAATTTCATGATCATCACCAACATGCTGATTATTATTATCCATTATTTGATTACCACCAAAATAATTATTTATTAATTGCATACCTCTGCAAATTCCCATTACAGGGATTTTTTTATCAATTGCATAATTTAATAAGAAATTTTCGGTTTTATCACGATCGTCATTATCGCCAATATCATCTCCACCAGATAATACTATTCCATTTAGTGATAATTCATCTAAGAAACTTTGAATATTTTTTAATGTATTAGGAATAAAAATAGGAATAAGTTCAAGTTCATCAAACAATTTAGGCCAATCATGACTAAGCGCATCACGTTTTTCAACATAATTTAATGCATCAACAACTCGAAGAGAAATACCAATTTTTTGTTTCATCATCATATTAAAAAAAATCTTTTATTTAATATATCCAAGAGACTTCAAAATCTTTTTTTGTTCAAAAAATTCATCTTGTTTTTCATGCTCAAGAACAATTATCTGATTATTTTTACAATCTAGCATAATTTTTGATGCATTTTGAAGTTTTTCATAAATTATTTCTCCACATCCAATAGCTGCAGGAAGACTAACTTCAGAGCAACGAATTGACATATGGGAAGCAACTCCACCATATTTTGTAATTAATCCAGCAGGATTTCTTGTAAAAATCCAATCATATCCAGGATCAGCATGATCTAAAAGAATTATTTTATTTTCAATATTTTGAGTATTTTTAAGATCATTTAAAGAGATTAATTCAGATGTAGTAATTTTAGTTGTAATATAATTTGGTTTTGCATCATGATACTCAATTAATTCAAAATCATCAATTGATGAAATAATAGGAGGTAAAACTAAAAGATCATTTATTTTTTGAGATTTTTTATTAATTTTTATTTTTTTAGATAATAATTTTTTTAGATTTAATTTTGATAATTTTTTATAATTTTTTAAAATTGTTTCAATTTCTAAATAAGATAAATCATCTTTAAAAAATCCTAAATCATTACCGGATTCAGAAATTAATTCTAATGCATCGCTTAAATTATGAGTGAATTCAAATTTTAATTCTTCACGAAGAGTTAACGAGTCATGAATAAAACTAAAAAATTCTTTGGAAGTGAGATTAAAACCATTTAAATTTAAAATTTTTTCAATACTATTTTTATGATATTTTATTTTATTAGACTTGGAATTAGTAAATTTAATATTTTTTAGAAATGGATTGTCTTTATCATATCTTTCAACAGTGATATCATAGGTACCAGGACGCAGATGGCCAAATTTAGTTAAGAAATCTTTTTTCGATAACTCCCCATTAGAAAATAAAATTAATTCATTTTGAAACTGAGAAAGAGGAGTGTTTAAGGAATTCATAAAATTGTTCATAAATTTTTGAGTCAAAAATCCTTTTTTTACAAAACTTTGTAATAAAGCAGTAGCCATAAAGGCTATTCTAGCCATTGTAGAAAATGGAATTGTTCCTAGAGATTTACAATCTGACAACAAAATTTCAGCTAATTCTAATTTTTGTTTGTAATTTGAAGAATTAGAAATTAATTTTGACTTATTAATACGATTTTTAATCATTTGTAAAATTAATACATTGCAATTTTTTTTAATAGTAGGAAAAGATTCCAGTATATTTTTAGTAAATTTTAGTAACGAGTCATGAATTTCTTTAATTTCTTTTTTTGAAAAATTTTCTGAAGATAGTTCTTTCAAGTTATCTTTAACTGAAAGATCATAACATGTGAATAATATGTCAAATTCAACTTTGTCATGTAAATGAGGATTTTGATTTAATTTTTTTAAATAATATTTCATTAATTTTTTTGCCAATTTAGTATCAATTATTTTTGGAATCATTGATGCAAAACTTATGTTTGTATTCACATAGGGTTTATTTCCAAATTTCATCATTAATGAATGAGGTTTAAAACTACGATAATCTAAAAATAACCTTCCAGCAAACCAAGCATTTTTCATTATTAAATAATCGTATAGAGAATAATCCAAAGGGTTAGGATTACTGCCAATAATTTCAGCAGGATTCCAATCAGCCATATCTGAAAGAATTAATGGTTTTGATAAAATACTACTAGAGTTTTGTAATTTAAGATATTTTTTTTGATTTTTTAGGACTTGATTGAATATTTGAGTATCAAGGTTTTCAACATTAGAATTTTGTAATGAAGTAATAGGTCTAACTTGGAAAATAATTATATCGTTACCTTTAGTAATTCCAAATTCAATATCCAGTAAGGTAGTTTTTAAAATTAATTCAATCTCACCAATGGATGAAATTAATAATTTCCATTTTTTTAAGATTTTTTTATTTTTGGAATTTCTTAAAATTTTAATTGTTTGATTGACTGATCCATGAGTTACGCCTACGGTAGATTCACCATCTTCATAATTTATTACATAATAAGGAGAACCAGTATCAGATGTTCTAGTAAAAACAACACCACTTGAAATTATATTTTGAGTTTGGGTTTGTACTAATATTTGATTTTGAATATTATTATTACTTTTATCAGTATATGATTTTATAACTTTAGATATTGATGAAATTAAATCAGATTTTGAATTTGATTTAACATTCAAAATACTTTCATAGCTACCAGCTTGTGAATTTTCTTCAGAATCCTCACCCATTGCAGAGCTTCTAACAATAATTTTTTTATTTAAAAAATTATTATGAATTTTTGATAAAATTAAATTTCTATCAAAATTCCAATCTTCAACTGTAAAAACAAATATTTTTTCAATGTGAGAACATTTAACTTTTTTTTGTAAAAATTGTAAAACGTTTGATTTTGATGTAAACAATGATAAATTTTTCTTATGAGAAGTGGAAGTCATACTAATTGACTAAAAATCTATCTTTTAAAATTTTAGAATCATTTGAACTAAATATATCCTAATTTTTTTAAAAGATCTTCGGCTTTTTGTTGTTCTTCCTTTGTTAATTCATCTGTTTGAGAAGGATCTTTAGAATTTAATATATTTGATAATTTTTTTTCCATTTCTTTGACAATTTCCGGATTTTCTGATGAAATATCTTTCATTTCTTTTGGATCATTCTTTAAATCATACAATGTAGGATTCCCAGAATTATCACGTTTTCGTAAATATTTGTAAGATGATGTTCTCAATCCAATTACATTACCTTTAGAGTCAGGATTGATTTTTTCAGAAAAATCACCTGCAGAAACGCCAGTTTCAATATACGCAGGAAGTTCTTCGAATTTTTTATTATTTAGTAAAGAAACTAAACTTTGACCATCCATTTGAAATTCCTTAATATCTAAATTTGTGATTTCTGAAATAGTTGGAAAAATATCAATGTGTCTAACTAAATTATTCAAAATTTTATGTTCATTGATTCCAAATCCAGTAAAAATTAATGGTATACGGATAGTTTCATCAAATAATTCAGATTTACCTCTATTACTTAATGATCGTAATTCATATTCAGAATATGAATTTTTTAATTTTTTCATTCTTATTTCTTTAGCTAACTTTCTCAGAAATAATAAAAATTTAATTCCCAAAGGTTCTAATTTTGGCACTGCTTTTTTACCACTTTTTAGAAATTTTTGTATTGTTGGTATTTCATCAGGATTTGTTTGAGTTAATGGAATGTAAGAACCATGATCAGAACTAATTACGATAAGAGTATTTTTTAAATCAACATGTTCTAAAAATTTACCTAACCAAGAATCTATGAAAGATAACATTTTTTCATAACTATTCGTCCCATACTTTTCATAATCATATTCTTTAGGTAATGCAAAAAGATTATGTAAATCCATAATGTGTACAGAAAATAACCAAGACTTGTGTTGCTTTAATAATTTTAATTTATTAATTATAGTATCACCAATTCCCCCAGATAGATTTTTCCATGATTCTAATTTATTATATACATAAAAATAATTTTCATCTAAATTTGAAGCTAAATTCATAAAAAAATTATGATCAGGAAAACATCCTGATGTATAATATCCATTATCTTTAAAATAATTAAAATATGTTTTGGTATTTCTTGAAAAATTAAAATGAGTTAATCCAGTGGAGCTAGGGGATAAACCAGTATAGATACTTGCAAGACTTGTTCCTGTTTGATCAGCTGAACTAATTGCCTGTGTAAAATATGCTCCATTAGAAATTAAATTATCAATATTTGGTGTCTTGACTGTTCTATCATCTCCAAAACAATGATCTGAACGTAAGGAATCAATAGTAATAATAAAAATATTTGGTTTTTCAACAACCATTTTTAATCATCTTTATAATTTAATAAATTGGATTTTTGTATAATTTCTATTAATTCATCTTTAGTATGATGTGTAGCAATTTTTGAAGAATATTCATCGATGTCAACGATTTTTTTAATTTGATCATCGTATGATTTGATGATTTCTTCATCATTTCTGGTAGGATTAGAAATCATAAATTTATTTTGAAGATCCCAAGTATTTCTTATTTCTTCAGAATTTATTAATGTCTCATGTAATTTTTCTCCAGGTCTAATTCCAACTTCCTCAAAATCAGTTTTCCCAAGAAGTTCAAATAATGCATCTTTAACATCCATAATGGAGTACGATTTCAGTTTAGGTACATAAATTTCAGACGATTTTCCATTTAGTGTGCAATCAATAATAAAATCTAATGCCTGATCCATGGTAATTGAAAATCGAGTCATTTCGGAATCAGTTATAGTAATTTTTTTTCCTTCATGTATCATTTTGATAAATTTTGGGATTACTGATCCACTGCTCCCTACAACATTACCATATCTTAAAGCAAGAAAACTTGTTTTATGTCGTTCTTCATTTCCTGTATCTCCTGCACTCACAAATAATTTTTCCATTAAAAGTTTGGTTGCACCATATGTATTAAGAGGTGAAACAGCCTTATCAGTACCAATACAAATAACTTTTTCAACATCTTGAGAGAGAGATGCGTTAATTACATTGTGAGAACCATAAACATTGGTTTTGATAGCTTCAAATGGATTGTATTCGATTACTGGAACATGTTTTAATGCTGCAGCATGAAAAACTATATCAATATCTTCAAATGCTGCAACTAGTCTTTCACTATCTCTAATATCACCAATTAAAAATCTTAAACGACCATCATCAAAATATGATTCCATTTCAACCTGTTTACTTTCATTTCTACTAAAAATTCTGATTGTATCAGCATCTGTTTTTAGGAGTCTTTTTGTTAGTGATTGTCCTAAGGAACCTGTTCCTCCAGTTATGAGTATTTTTTTTCCTTTAAACATGATTAAAAAAAGTAATTTTTCATTACTTTTATTCTTTAGTGATGATAAAAACTATTTTTCTGACTAAGTTTCTATTCGAAGTATTTTTAATTTGGTAAAAATTGATGTGTTCATGAATGATAAAATTATTTTTTGGTTTAGTGCAGATTTATTACCTTATTGTTTATCATATTTTTTTCAAAAAAAATTTGATGGGGAATTATTTGGAATTTATGATTTAAGTAATAAACCAAAAAAGTTTTTTAAAGAACAAAATCTTGTAAATTTTTCTAAAATTTGGTTTTATCATGATCACATAACAAGTAAAAATAAAGCAAATATGAAATACATTACACAAATTAATGAAAAATATGATTTAGATCTACAAGAGTTAGCAAAAAATGATCGTATATTAAATAAATATAATGAATATTATGATTTTTCAGACGATGAAATTAATTCAATTCTAGAAAGTGAATGTAAATTTTTTGAAAAAATTTTAGACGAAATTAAACCAAAATATTTTATCACAACTGAAACAACACTTCAACCACATCATTTATTTTATAAAATGTGTAAAAAAAGAGGAATTAAAATTTTAATGTTGAATCATGCAAATTGGAAAAAACTATGCTATATTTCTCAAAAAAGGCATAAAATTGATAATGTTTATGAATTAAAACAAACAAATAATCAATCAGTTTCATTTAAAGAAATTCAGAATCTATTTGAAGAATCGCGAGTATCTAAACATCATAAAAAATTTTACGATGAACAAAAAAATTCACAAATTACATTAATTAAAGCTGCCATAAAATTTCTTTTTTCAAAAAATAATAATAATAAAACACATTATACATATTTTGGAAGAAATAGATTCAAAGTGTTAATTAAAGAATGTCAAGATAAAACTAAAAAAAACAGTAGAAAAAAATTTATCGATAAAAAATTACTTAAACAAATAACAAACAAAGAAAATTTTGTTTATTTACCACTACATCAAGAACCAGAAAGGTCATTACTAATTGCTGCACCAAAATTTTCAGATCAAGTATATACAATTAAACAAATTTCTAAAAATTTACCAAAAGATTATCAATTATACGTAAAAGAACATCCAACACAAGGACCAGGAAGAAATTGGAGAGAATTATCATTCTATAAAGAAATTATGAAATTAGAAAATGTGAAATTATTTCATCCAGATTTTGATTCAAAATTATTATTAGATAATTGTAAATTAGTGATATCAGTGGGAGGAACTTCAAGTTTTGAAGCTGCATTTTTTGGTAAGCCTTCATTAATTTTTGCAGATTTGGGATATAAAATAATGCCATCAATTAAAAAATTAAATTCATATTTAGAATTAAAACAAGGAATAATAGATAGTCTAAAAATTCAAGTTAACCCAAAAGATGTAATAAATTATATAACAATGTTAGAAGAAAATTCTTTTGAATTTGATGTACTAAATTTTGAAATAAAATATCAAAATACATTTTATATGAACGGTAATCTTGTAGATGTTAAATTTAATGAAGGAGTTATGAAAGAATTTCTCATAGAAAATAAAGATGAATTAGAAGTGGTAATAACAGAATTTATTAAAAAAATTTATCAATTCAAAAATAATTAAATGAATATTATGAAAGATAGAAATATTACGGCAATTATTTCAGCCAGAACGGGTTCTTCTCGGCTTCCAAATAAAGTTCTGCTTGACATTTTCGGAAAGACGGCATTAGAACGAATGATTGAACGCGTAAAAAATGCCAAAACAATTGATAATATTATCATTGCAACTAGCGACAAAAACAGGGATGATCCTATCGAAAAATTATGTAAAGAAATTAACATTGAATGTATTCGTGGTTCAGAAGAAGATCTTTTATCAAGATATCAACTTGTTAATGAAAAGGTAAAGCCAGATATTATAGGAAAAATGGGTGCTGATTCAATTTTAATTGATCCGTTAGTAATCGATAAGGTTGCTAGTACTTTTTTGACCAACAAATATGATTATGTTAGTAATTATGGTATTCCAAAAACATATCCTGAAGGCTGTACTGTAGATTTTTTTACCTCAAAAACTTTGACCGAAGCATTTCTTGAAGCAAAGAAGCCATCTGAACGTGAACATATCAATCCCTTCATTTGGAATAATCCAGAACGATACACTTCATTTCGTGTTGATTATGAAAAAGATCTTTCCAAATATCGTTTAAGTTTGGATTACAAAGAAGATTATATTGTAATCAAATCTATATTTGAAAACCTATATCCAAAAAATCCTTGTTTCACATTAGAAGATATTATATCATGGCTTGAAAAAAATCCTGAAATCCAAAAAATCAATTCTCATTTTAGACCAAGTGAAGGCATATTCAAATCATTCAAACAAGACAAAGAAGCAGGTTTTTAAAATAGTTTAATAAAAAAATTTATCATTTTATGCAATTGATGGTTGTCTTTAATTGTTTGAGATATGTAAATAATCAAATTTTTTTCGAGTTTTTGTTTGATAAATTGATTATAATAATTATTTAGTTCAAATGAAATAAAATCATCTGAAGTTAGATTAGGAAATATGTCTTGTATCACATTTTTATCAGAATATTCTCAACTAAGCCTACATTATTTTCTTAACTTACATAATAGATTTTATACTTAATCAATAAAGAAAATTTATGGAAATATTGGCCATAATTCCTGCAAGAGGAGGTTCAAAAGGAATTCCGTTTAAAAATATCGTTAAAATTGAAAAAAAACCGTTGTTATATTATACAGTTGACGCTGCATTAAAATCAAAACTAATCACTCGAACTATCGTTTCTACTGACAATGAAAAAATTGCAAAAATTGCAAAATTTTATGGATCTGAAGTAATTAAAAGACCAACAAAACTGTCTGACGATAAAATTGGTTTAGAACCTGCAATAAACCATGTTTTAGATTCTTTGAATAAAAAAGAAAATTATGTACCTGATTTAATAATTATTTTACAGAATACTTCTCCACTAAGAAATTCATATCATATTGATGGTGCATTGAAACTGCTGATTAAAAATAAATTTGATTCTGTTTTAAGTGGTTTCTCTTATTACACATTTTTATGGAATTATAAAAATAATAACAGTGTTAAATCTGTTAGTTATGATCCTAAAAAAAGACCCAATCATCAAAATATGAAAGAACAATTATATGAAAATGGGGCTCTGTTTGCAAGTACACTTGATGCATTTAAAAGAAGTAATTGTCGAGTATCTGGCAAAATTGGATTTTATAAAATGCCTATTGAATTATCATATAACATAGACACATTTGACGATTTAAAAGATGTAAAAAGAATGATGAGTTTAATGAAAAAATGATTTTTTCTAAATGTACGTCTAAATTATTACAGATAGTTAAATATTGTCTGAGGACTTAAGAAAATAAGAATGTCATTAATAAAAATTGATTCTAAACATGATGGTGTAAAAGAGAA
>TARA_B110000438_G_scaffold180173_1_pt1 | contig 14565 bp, 16 predicted proteins | sample TARA_B110000438 | Tara Oceans TARA_B110000438 (sample SAMEA4398413) | marine metagenome | biome: Polar Biome; feature: [MES] marine water layer (ENVO:01000295) within the mesopelagic zone...; material: water (ENVO:00002006), including particulate matter (ENVO:01000060) such... | reverse complement strand
TATCCCTTTGATAGAACATAATATTTCTTTTGCTTCTTTTTCTTCTAACATGGATATATTTTTTAAGTTTATAGAATCCTCTTTAATTAAGTATGAAACTTCTAAGATTGTATTAGTTTTTGTTTTTGATAAACCTAAAGATAATAAATCTTCAAACAAGTTATTTTCTATATTTAATACCTCTATATTTTCTCCATATTTATTAGTAAATCTAGAAAATATACTATTTGCAGCACTTATACTTAATTGTTGACCAATTATTATTCTAACTAATGATAAAAACTCCGATTCTTTTTTATAGTCATCGTTTAATTCAAAATTATTTTTGTTAAAAAAATCAATAAATCTTCCTAGTTTTAGGTCTGATTTAATTAGATAATCAATTGCTTTTATATTTTTCATTATTTTTACTAGCCATATTATATTTAAATATTTATCATGTAATAAATAGGAAATAATAAGGAATTTATATTAATAAAGAATATCAAAAATATATCGATCCTAAGGTTGTAGGTGTAGGAATTTTGCTTAAAGATAATAAAATTCTTTTAGTTAAAAGAGGTATAGAACCAGGATATGGTAAATGGAGTATGCCGTCAGGATTTATTAATAGATTTGAAAAAGTGGAAAATGCTGTTGAGAGAGAATTGATGGAAGAATGTGGTATAAAAGTTAAAGCAGAATGGATTTCCGGCGTATATTCGAAAAAAGAATCTCCAATTATTTTATTAGTTTGGAATTTGAAACTTATTTCTGGAACTCCAAAACCTTTAGACGAAACACTGGAAGTAGATTTCTTTAAATTGGATAATTTACCTAATTTAGCTTTTGATCATGATAAAAATATAATAGAAGATTGGTTGAAAAAATCTAAAAAGATTAATTGATTTTGTGAGATTCAATTAATCTTTTTACTCTTTTCCAAATCGAATCAGCTACTTTAGATTGAGTTTGGTGAGCGCCAACTATACTCCAAGAAGATCTATCATTATTGGCCATTTCTAAATATCCTTCTCTAACTTTCTTATGGAAATTCAAGCTCATGTTTTCATATTTATTTCCTTCAAAACTTTCTCGCTTAGATTTATTTTTTTTGTCAGAAAAATTTGAAAGCTCAATATTAATATTTTTATTAATTCTGTTTGTAGAAAGATTCGGATCAATATCTAACAAAATAGTTAAGTCTGGAGAAAGTCCATTAATTGCAATGTTATTTAAATTTTTAATAGTATCAATAGAAACACCTTTTCCATATCCTTGATATGCAATAGTAGAATGAATAAATCTATCAACTATTACCGTTATTCCATTATCCAGTGCAGGTTCTATAACAGATTTGCATAACTCAGCTCTAGCAGCACAAAATAAATAAGTTTCAGCAATAGGATTTTTTATATTTTTTGATTTAATCCATTTTCTAACTTGCTCTCCCATTGGAGTATTTCCTGGTTCATGAATAAGAATAGAATTTACTCCATCATCAACTAATTTATTAACTAATTTTTTACATTGAGTAGATTTACCTGATCCTTCTCCACCTTCAAATGTAATGAGCAAACCTTTATTTAATACATTTTTTGATGCCTTTCCATCTTTGGGGAAGTTAAAAAGTTTTAAATTTTTTTCAGGTTTATTTTTTGAGGTCATTTAATCTCTTTTTTTTAAAATTAATCTTCTATTTAATTCTTTTCCAATAGATTTAGTTCCAATGCCTTGATTACTTGCGAAGAAATGTTGTCTACGTCTTATATTTGCATCTCTTGGAGCTAATTCTACTTCATTTTCACCACGCTGAATTTTTTTCACAGCTACCTTAACTTCATTTAATGCATCAGAGCTCTCTTTATCAATATTTAAATTAGGATTTTCTATTTTACTTTTTTCTTTAATTTTTCCTAAGAATCTGATTATTTGATCACTAGATCCTTTTCTTAATATATGAATTGGAATTCCTAGTTTTTCTGCTGTTTCTAGTACTCTTGATTTTGGTTCTCTAGAATAATTAGATTTTGTTGTTACTACTACTTCTGCTTTTTCAGGGCTAGAAACTATAGTTATATTATTAAAGACTGTTTTAGAAGAATTTTTTAATTTGGTTTTTTGTATTCCAAAAGGATATATTTTGAATTTTTTTGGAATTATTTTTTCTTTAGTATCTATTTCTAAATCATGAACATTTATTTTTGTATTAATTAAATTACTGAGATTAAATGGAGTTTGAGATAATGATATTTTTTCATCAAATTCAATATTTTTTTCTACTATATTATTTGATAACTTTCTAACCTCAGAAGCTGAAGATATTCCTCTTAATTTTTTGTCTACTGCTAGTGCTACGTCAAAATGTACTGCAACTTCGTTTCTTCCAATTATTTCTACAACGATATCAAAAGTTGGCTCATGCTGCCTTTCAAGGACAGTTTTTTGACTTTTTCTTCTTCTTGCTTCTATATCTCCTAAAGTTACAGATTTGGTACCTCCTACTAAGTCACTAATAGTTGGGTTGATTATTAGGTTATCTAAGGTGTTTCCATGAGCTGTAGCTATAAGCTGAACTCCTCTTTCTGCAATTGTTCTACATGCATTTGCTTCTTTTTCTGTACTTATTTCATCAATAACAATCACTTCTGGCATATGATTTTCTACAGCTTCAATCATTACATCATGCTGTAATTCAGTATTCTTAACCTGCATCCTTCTAGCTGAACCGATTGCAGGATGAGGAATATCCCCATCTCCAGCTATTTCATTAGAAGTATCTACAACAACAACTCTTTTTTCTTCTTTATCAGCCAATAATCTTGTAATTTCTCTTAGCATAGTTGTTTTACCTATACCTGGTTTACCCATGATTAATATACTTTTATTAGTTCCTATAAAATCTTCTATAACCTTTATACTTCCAAATACTGCCCTACCAACTCTGCATGTTAATCCTACTGGTTTAGAAAACCTATTTCTAATTAATGAGATTCTATGTAAAGTTTTTTCTATACCTGCTCTATTATCATCACCTACATGACCAATTTTGTCTAAAACAGAATTAATATCTAATAAATTGACTATTTCATCTTTAATAATATTTTGATGTGATGAATAAATTATTATAGGAGGTCTTCCTAAATCCATTACAACTTCTATAAGCTCGTACTCACGAACGTCAATATTTTTTTTTATTTTAGATGGCAATATACTTAGAAATAAATTTAAGTCATCTAAAATTTCTATAGGTTCTAATTCTTTCATATTAAATTATTTTATATCAAGAAAATAAAAAAAGTATTTTAGTAAAAGATTAAATTAAGAGCTTGTAAGATTTATAAAAAATTCATGTACTTTGGATGATCCCGAAATTTCAGGATGAAAAGATGTACCTAAAATTTTATCTTGCTTAACTGCAACAATAGTTCCATCAGTTAATTTTGATAATATTTCAACATTATTTTTAACTTTTGTTACTATTGGGGCTCTAATAAATACAGCTTTAATATTTTCTTCGATACCTTTAAATTCTATGTTTGTTTCAAACGAATCAACTTGTCTACCAAACCAATTTCTTGATACCTCTACATCAATAATACCCATAGGCATAGGATCTTTTTCTGTAAGCTTATTTGCAATACATATTAATCCAGCACAAGTACCCCATAGAGACATTCCCTGGTTGATTTTTTCCTTTATAGCATTTTCAAAATCATAGCGATCAATCAGCTTTTTTATAGTTGTTGATTCTCCACCTGGTATTATAAGGCCATCTAATTTTTCAAGTTGAGATTTATTTTTAATTTTATGAACATCAACGTTAAAATTGCTTAGCATTTCTATATGCTCTGCAAAATCTCCTTGTAAAGCTAGTACACCTACTTGAAGCTTATTTACCAACCTCTTTTTTCTAATCTTTCTGATGGGTCTAGTTTAGAAACTTCATCACCCTTCATTGCTCCACCAAGATTCTGAGAAACTTTAGCAATTAAATCAGCATCTTCATAATGGGTTGTTGCTTGAACTATTGCATCTGCCATTTTTGCAGGGTTTCCACTCTTAAAAATTCCAGAACCAACAAAGACACCTTCAACTCCTATTTGCATCATTAAAGCTGCATCAGCTGGGGTTGCTATACCACCTGCTGCAAAATTAACAACAGGTAGTTTTCCTGTATTTTTTATTTCACAAACTAGTTCATATGGGGCACCTAAATTTTTAGCTTCTGTCATAAGTTCTTCATCACCCAATCTTTGAATTTTCTTAATATCGGATAAAATTTGTCTAGCATGAGTTACTGCTTGAACTACATCACCAGTACCAGCTTCACCTTTAGTTCTTATCATTGAAGCACCTTCACCAATTCTTCTGAGAGCTTCACCAAGATTTGTAGCACCACATACAAAAGGCATTTTATAACCCCATTTATTAATATGGAACTCATTATCAGCAGGAGTTAATACCTCTGACTCATCACAATAGTCTACTCCTAAAGCTTCTAGTACTTGAGCTTCGGCAAAATGTCCTATTCTTGCTTTTGCCATAACTGGAATAGAAACTGCTTCTATTATTCCTGTTATCATTTCAGGATCAGAAGCTCTTGCCACTCCACCATCTCTTCTGATATCTGAAGGAACTCTTTCTAATGCCATTACAGCTACAGCTCCAGCATCTTCAGCGATTTTAGCTTCATCAGGTGTTACTACATCCATAATAACTCCACCTTTTAACATTTGAGCAAGGCCTCCCTTAACTCTCCAATCACCTACTTCAGGTAATGATTGTGATTTCCAAGTTTTAGATTTTTCATCTTTTAAAGTACTCATTTTTTATTCTCCTCGGCTTTTGTTTTTTTTTATACGACACCGAACCCGTATAATTATTATCAGTTTAATTATATGTCTTTAATTAAGTTTTAATCTAATTTTGCTAATAATATTTGAAGTAAATCTAAAGTTCTATTAGAATATCCCCATTCATTGTCATACCAGCTTACTATTTTAAACATATTTTCACCTATTTTTAGAGTAGAACTTAAATCAATTATTGAAGAATGGGTATTACCTAAAAAATCTATTGATACCAATTCTTCCTTAGTAACATCTATAATTCCTTTTAAATCATTTTGAGAATAATGTGTAAAAATCTCATTTATCTCCTTAGTTGATGTGTTTTTTTCTAAAATTATATTTAAGTCAACTACTGAGCAACTTGGAGTTGGTACTCTAAATGCCATTCCATCAATTTTTCCTTCAACCGATTTTATAACTTTTGAAACTGATTTAGCAGCACCTGTTGTAGTAGGTATAATACTTGTAGCTCCAGCTCTTGCTCTTCTTAAGTCTTTGTGTGAATTATCTAATATATTTTGATCATTAGTATATGAGTGAATGGTTGTCATAAAACCACTTTTAATTTTAAAATTATCTTCAAGAACTTTTATAACTGGCGCTAAACAATTGGTTGTACAAGAAGAATTAGAAATAATATGATGCTTTTGCTCATCATAATTATTTTCATTTACTCCCATTACAATAGTTATATCTTCATCTTTACCAGGGGCAGTCAGAAGGACTTTTTTTACTGATCCTCTCAAATGCTGAGAAGCATTTTTTTTATCATTAAATTTTCCGGTGGATTCAATCACTATTTCAATGTTTTCTTTATCCCAAGGAATTAATGAAGGATTGTTTTCATTGAAGAATTTAATTTTTCTATCATCAGCATATAAATAATTTTGATCATATGTTATATCTAAATCTAGTTTTCCATATGAAGAATCATATTTAAGTAAATGTGTGTAAGTTTTTATATTTGATCTACCATTTATTGCAGCTATATTTATATCTAAATTATTTTCTAAAATAATTCTTAGAATTTGCCTACCTATTCTTCCAAATCCGTTTATTCCTACATTTTTTACCATAATTTAATTATTTATTTAATATTTTATTCCCAGCATATATTGATGAATTACTTAGTTTTTCTTCAATTCTAAGTAAACGATTATATTTTGCAACTCTATCTGACCTAGCTGGTGCTCCAGTTTTTATCTGTCCAGAACCTGTACCAACAGCTAAATCTGCTATTGTTGTATCTTCTGTTTCTCCCGATCTATGACTTATTACACATTTGAAATTATTTTCTTTAGCCATTTTTATTGTTTCAATAGTTTCTGAAATTGTACCAACTTGATTAAACTTAATTAGTATTGAGTTAGCAGAAATGTTATCAATTCCTTCTTTAAGATATTTTTTTTGAGTAACAAAAAGATCATCTCCTACTATTTGTAAATCCTTGCTATGCTTTTTAGTAAATTTCCCCCATCCATTCCAATCATCTTCTGCTAATCCGTCTTCTATAGAATATATGGGATATTTTTTTATTAAATTTGTGTAGTAATCTATCATTTCGTCAGATGATAAAACTTTTCCATCTTTTGTTAAATTATATTTTCCATCTTTTTCAAACTCTGAAGCAGCAGGATCTAAGGCTATAAAAATTTCTTTTCCTGGCTTGTAGTTTGATTTTTCTATCGCTTCCATAATAAAATCTAAAACTTCATTATTAGATAATCCACTCGGCGCAAATCCACCTTCAAACCCTACATTTGTAGATAACCCTTTATTTTCAAGAATTTTTCCTAAGGTACTATAAATTTCTGATCCAGCCCTAATGGCCTCCTTAAATGATTCAAATCCAACAGGAGTTACCATGAATTCTTGAAAGTCAGTTGAATTAACTGCGTGCGCTCCTCCGTTCATAATATTTAACATAGGAACCGGTAAAATATGCTCAGAATCATCATTAATTAAATCAGAAACACGTTTATAAAGAGGTGTTTTTTCAGATAAACTTGATGCTATCAAAGTAGCTAATGAAACACCTAAAATAGCATTAGCCCCTAAGTTTTGTTTCATGTCAGTTCCATCTAAATCTATCATTAATTGATCAATCTTTTTTTGGTCTCTAACATCTAAAGATACTATTGATTTCGCTATAATATTATTAATATTATTTACAGCTTCTGTGACTCCTTTTCCTTTATATCTATTTGGGTCATTATCTCTTAGTTCTAATGCTTCTCTAATTCCCGTACTTGCACCAGATGGTACAGAGGATATTGCAACTATATTATTATCAAGTTCAAGTTCTACTCCAACAGTTGGATTGCCTCTTGAATCTAAAATTTCACTAGCATTTATTGATTTTATTTTATGCATATTACCTCTTAATCTAAGTGTTATCTATTTCGGCAATTATTTTACTTTGTTCTTTCAAAATAATTTTTATTCCATTAGTACCTAATTCTAAAAGAGTATTCATTTCAGCTCTAGAAACTAAATTTTCCTCAGATGTTCCTTGGATTTCTACTATATCTAAATTTTCATTTAATACAATATTCATATCAAAATCAGCTATAGAGTCTTCTGAATAATCAAGATCAAGCAGAAAATCATTATTTACTTTTCCAACACTTATTGCTGCAATTTGATTTTTAAAAAACTTTTTTGGGCTTGAATTATAATAGTTCTTTAATGCTAAATAGGTAGCTATGAATGCTCCAGAAATAGAAGCTGTTCTTGTGCCACCATCTGCATTTAATACATCACAATCAATAGTTATTAGAACTCCGGGGATCAAACTTAAATCTATAGCCTGTCTTAATGATCTACCTATAAGTCTTTGGATTTCTTGAGTACGTCCACTCATTCTATTTCCTCTATCTCTATTTACCCTATCTCCAGAAGAGTTTGGAAGCATACTATACTCAGCTGTAATCCAACCTTTATTTTGATTAAGTAACCATCTAGGAACATTCCTTGAAATATTTGTTGAACATATAACTTTTGTATCTTCAAAATTGATTAATACTGAACCTATAGAGTTTTTTTGAAAGTTAGGAACTATACTTATTTTTCTAGGTTCATCATGTTTTCTATTGTTTTTTCTCATAGTATCATTGTACAAAAAATTAGACTTATTTTTGTATGTTAATCCTTATAAAAATAGTACTTATATAAAAACATTTTGGAGTTAAAATGAAAATTGCAATTATGGGAGCTGGGGCTGTAGGAAGTTATTATGGAGCAATTTTTAAAAAATATGGGTTTGATGTAACTCTTATTACTAGAGGTAAACACTATGAACAAATTAATAAAAATGGTTTGAATGTGAAATCTTTTTGGGGAGATTTTAATTTAAAAATCCCTTGTTTTAATAATGTTGAAAATTTAAAATCATTTGATTTGATTTTTCTTACAACTAAGCTTTATTCAAACAACCAATCTATTAGAGATTTGAAGAAGATTTCAAATTCTGAAACTATAATTATTACTATACAAAACGGAGTAAGTAGTCATAGTGAAATTTATAAAGAAATAGAGTCAAAAAATATTATTCCGGCTGCTACATACATAGAAGCTGAAATTCCAACACCTGGTGTTGTTTTACAGAAAGGTTCTACTGTAATTATAGAGATGGGTGAACTTAATGGAGAAATATCCAAAAGAATTAAAGAAATTAAAAACATCTTTTCTGTAAAAGAGCTGACTATAAATATTTCTAAAAATATACTGTCTACACTTTGGAAAAAAATGATTATTGTTGGATCCTTTGGAACTATAATGTCATCTTTTAGACTATCTTTTTTAGAATTAATAAACTCAAATTATGGAGAAGATATTTTATTGGAAACAATGAAAGAAATTTTATCCGTGGGTATTGCAGATGGAATAGATTTGAGTGGTGTTGATATTAATCAAAATATATTAGATTTAAAAAAAGATCCTGAATCTATGACCTCTTCTATGCAAAATGATTTGAATAGTGGGAAACCTTTAGAAATTGATAAAATTTTAGGATATGTAGTGAAATTATCTAAAAAATATAATATTCCTACACCTTATAGTACAACTTTAGTTGCTTCTTTGGATAAATTTAAGAAAGGATAAATTTATGGATATAAAATTTAGTGAGATAAAAAAACTATCTTCTCAAATGATAATAGATGCTATGGCTGTTTTAGGATGGAATCAAACTATGATCAAGGGTTCGAATTCATTATTCAAAGGGAAAAAAATTTTTGGAGAAGCTATAACATTAAGTTTTTTACCTTATAGAAAAGATTTATTAGAAGATTTGCCAAAAATGACTAAATCACCTGAATATGAAGCTTTTGAACTTTGTGGCCCTAATAAAGTGCTAGTGGCATCTTCAATTGGCCCATTAGAATCTATTGGTGGAGATATAAAGTTTCTTAGACTTTTTCAAAAAAAAGCTGAAGGAATAGTAACCGATGGTGCTGTGAGAGATTCTGAAGAATTAAAAAAATATAATTTACCTGTCTTTGCAAATTCATTTACTGCTAAACAAGGAGTAGGAATAATGCTTCCTTATGGAGTGAATCAATTGATCAATTGTGGAGGAATATTAATTAAGCCAGGGGACTTGATTTTAGGAGATGATGATGGGGTAGTTGTATTACCCAAAATTATAGCTAATGAAGTACTTTCTATATCTCTAGAAAGAGAAGAAATTGAAAAAACTATAAAAATTGAATTACAGAATAACCCTGATTCTCCTGGTAAATATTATCCTTTTAATGATGATACGTATAAACTATATGAAGAATTTAAAAAAACAAAAAAATAATCTTAAGTAGTAATTTGGAGTAAATATATGTCAAATGATGGAATAGCTTTTCATAAAGGAGAAAAAATATTACTTAAAGATGCAACAGTTGGTGTAATGACTCATGCTTTACATTATGGTACTGCTGTGTTTGAAGGTATTAGAGGTAATTGGAGTGAAGATAATCATGAAATGGTAATTTTTAGACTAAAGGAGCACTACGATCGTCTTTTAAGAGGAGCAAAAATATTAAGAATGAATCTTCCATATTCATCAAAAGAATTATGTGATATTACGGTTGATTTAGTAAAATCAAATGGTTACGAACAAGATGTTTATATTAGGCCTTTAGCTTATAAATCTCAGGAATTAGTAGCTAATTTAAAATTACATGAATTAGATGATGATTTAACTATTATTGTAGTACCATTTGGTGCTTATATCGATAATGAAAAACCCATTAATTGCCAAACTAGTTCTTGGAGAAGACCAGAAGATACTATGATGCCAACAGGAGTCAAATTATCTGGATTATATACGACTAGTATACTTGCTAAGACTGAAGCAGTTTCTTCAAACTTTGATGAAGCAATACTCTTAAATCATGATGGCTCAGTTTCTGAAGGAAGTGGAGAAAATTTATTTATGATAAAAAATGGTGAGATTATAACTCCAACAGAAACAGACAATTGTTTGTTGGGTATAACAAGAGATTCAATTATTGATATTGTAAAAAATGAGATGGGTTTAATAGTAAAAGAAAGAAAAATTCATAGATCTGAATTATATCTTGCTAACGAAATTTTCTTAACTGGTACCGCTGCTCATGTAACTTCAGTAGGTTCTCTAGATAATAGAAAAATAGGATCAGGAAATATTGGAGAAATTACTAAGTCTATTCAAGATTTATACTTTTCAATCGTAATAGATAATAAAAAAATCCAAAAAAAATCAAATTATTCTTCTTGGCTTACATCATTTAAGATTTAAATTTGATAGTTATTGCTGGATTTATTATCAATGATGTTTGAAGGATTTTTATAAATCAATCGATCTAAAGATGCAGATCCTATTAATTTACGAGACTTGTCAAGAATTTTTTCTAAAAAATTATTATTAAACTCAGAGTAATTAGTTGTATCAGAAGCTATAAAATCGAATATACCATTCTGTAATAAATTTATAGAATTTTTTTCTATATTTTCTCCAAAGTTACTCGCTAACGAAGCTAATGATAGTTGAAAAAGGACTCCAATATCTTTTAATTGTTTTAAATTATTTATTTCAATTTGATAAGCTAATCTTTCTGGATGTGTAATGATAGGTATAACTTTATTATTTATAATTTTTGATAATTCTTTTTTTAAAAATTCATAACTATATTTTAAATTATTCAAGTCAATTAACAAAAAATTTGAATCTAATAAACAAAAATTAATATAACTATTTTTTTCTTTGATACTATTTTCTGAAAATAAAAATTCTATACCACTGAAAGTATTAAAATTTTTATTAAAAACTTTAGATTTATTATTATTAAAGTTTAAAATACTATTTTTGAACTGATTAAAAAAAAGATTCTCTTCTCTAAAAGGTATATATTTTTCAGAAATCACATAAATAGATTCAGTGAAAATATCAATATTTTCATTTTCTTTTAAAAGATTTAAGTGATTATCTATTAAAATATTAGAATTATAAAAATTAAAAGATTTATTATTTATATCTATCATTTAGGATCTTGCTACGATCATTCTAAAAGATTCTGCATATATAAAATCTGAGTCTTTTGCTGAATCTTTGAGCCTTTTCAAAATATTTTTTCCATAATCTGAGCCTAAACTTAGCCCAGGCAATTGGCTCTTATGTTTGGCTAATGATTCAATTTTGTTTGAAGCAAATTCTGAAACATCTATAGATACATCTGGTGTATCACTTCCCCAAAAAAGTAAATCTTTAACTTTATGTGGTTGGACTTCATTATTTATTTGTTCTGGGAAATGTAGATGGTCTCTTGCATAAGGGTAAATGGCATCCATCACTGAAAAACCTAGGTTTCTATGGTCACGATGTAGAAAATTATTCATTCTGAATGGGTCATGAGTAAATACTGTTTCAGGTTTAAATTTTCTAATGTTAAGTACTAAATCTGAAAGTAACTTTCTATTAGATTCTAACATTCCATCTATAAAATTTAGACTGATAATTTCTTTTACACCTAATACATTTGCAGCTTCAATTTGTTCATTTGATCGTATGTCAACAATTTTATTGCTAGTCATATTCTTATCATTTGAACCACTAGAACCTGTAGTAGCTAAGACATATACTACTTCTGAACCATTTTCAATCCATTTAGCTATTGTTGCACCAGTACCTATTTCTGCATCATCTGGATGGGCAAAAATCACCATTGCTTTTTTTGGTATATATTTATATTCTTTCATAGTAATAATTTAATTCTTTATTATTTTATTATAAGAAAAATATAATAAAATAAATTAAATAATTAATAAATATTATGTTAAAAATTGATAATAAAATTGAAATAATTCTAGAAAAAGAATTTTTACGACAAAAAAACTCTGCTGTTTTTATTGCTTCGGAAAATTATGCTTCAGAAAATGTTAGGAAGTATTCTTCCTCTATATTAACAAATAAATATGCAGAAGGATATCCAGGTGAACGATACTATGCTGGCTGTGAGTTTGCAGACGAAATAGAAAATTTAGCCATTAAAAATGGTAAGAGTATTTTTAAATCAGATCATATAAATGTTCAACCTCATTCTGGATCTCAAGCAAATATGGCTGCTTATGTTTCTTTGTTAAAACCTGGAGATAAAATTTTAAGTTTATCCCTAGATCATGGAGGACATTTATCTCATGGACATAATGTTAACTTTTCAGGTAAGATCTATGAAATTCATAATTATTTCTTAAATAAAGAAACTGAACTTATAGATTACGAAAAAATAAAAGAAATAGCAGAAGAAGTAAAGCCTAAGCTAATTATTTGTGGTTACTCAGCTTATTCCAGAATCATTGATTTTGTGAAATTTAGTGAAATTTCTAAATCTGTTGGCTCTTTATTGATGGCAGATATTGCACATATTGCGGGATTGATAGTATCTAATTTACATCCATCACCAGTAGGCTTAGCAGATATTATAACTTCAACTACTCATAAAACACTGCGAGGTCCTAGAGGTGGATTGGCTATTATAAAAAAAGAATTATCAAAAAAATATGATAGAGGTGTATTTCCAGCAATTCAAGGTGGACCTATTATGAATACTATTTTGGCAAAAGCAATTGCATTCGAGGAAGCTTCTACAAAAGAATTTATAAATTATTCAAAACAAATTATAAATAATGCTAAAGATTTATCAGAATTATTTATATCTCAGGGATTACGAGTTATTTCAGGAGGAACTGATAATCATTTAATGTTGATTGATACTAGATCAATTGGAATAACAGGTGATGTTGCAGAAAAAAAATTAAATTCTGTTGGTATAGTTGTTAATAAAAATGCTATTCCCTATGATCCGCTACCTCCTAAAATAACGTCAGGTATTAGAATAGGCACTCCTGCAATTACTACACGTAAAATTTCTAAAAATGATTTATTAGAAATAGGTAATTTAATTGTAGAAACTCTAAAAAAATCAGATAAAAATTTATCTAAAATATCTCAAGAAGTTAAGAAAATTATGAATAAACTTCCACTTCCATAAATAAAGGCTAGATTAGTTGATTAATATTAAAAAAATCAGTGATATAATTTATTAATCTAAAAAATCAAGAATGCAAGAGTTGAAATTGAAAAAATATGAATTAATGTGGATAGTTGGTGGTAATTTAGAAGATTCTATTGCTGATGAAAGTATGAATAGAATTAGAGAATTATTATCTATGTCTGACGAATCTAAAGTCCTTACGACTTCATTGTGGGCTCGTAGAAAATTGGCCTATCCTATAGAAAATTTTGAAGAAGGAACCTATTTTATTTTTGATCTTGAGTGTCTTCCTGCCAGTATAATTAAAATTGAAAATATTCTAAAGAATGATAGTCAGGTTATTAGACATTTAATCACAGTAAAAGAAAATTTCAAACCTTATAAAGTTAAGACTAAATAAAGGAAAATTTTGAGTTTAAATCAAATATTATTAATAGGTAATTGTGGATCTGATCCAGAGATGAGATATACTCCTAATGGAGCGATGGTTGTTAATTTTAGTCTTGCAGTAAATTCTTATAGAAATGGAGCTGATGGAGAGCAGATTCAAGATACTGAATGGTTCAGGATTGCTTGCTGGAATAAAACAGCTGAGTCTGTAAATCAATTTTTACAAAAAGGACAGAGATGTTTTGTTGAAGGAAGATTCAGGTCTAGTACGTATACAGGAAATGACGGAACTCAAAGGCAGAGTAGTGAAGTAACAGCGTTTAGAGTAATATTTCTTGATAGATCAACTGAAGCTTCTTCTAACCAAACACCAATGAATAATGATCAAGCACAAAGTTTTCAAAATAATAATGAAACTAAAAATACAACTAACAATGATACTAATTCTGAATCTGATGACATAGAAGAATTACCATGGTAAAGGAAAATTAATGACTACGAATAGACAAAATTCAAAAAGAAACTCTTTTTCATATGATTTTAGAGCAAGGAAAAAACCTATTACAAAAATGATCAAAGGGTTACCTGTAGATTATAAAGATTTGGATGTATTATATTCGTATGTTTCTGATAGAGCTAAAATTAATAGTGCTTATAGAGTTGGAAATCCAGCTAAAGAACACAGAAGCTTAACTGCAGCTATAAAAAGAGCCCGATTTATGGCACTTTTACCAATCTCTCATGATCATGACTCAGTTAAATCATCTATAGAAGAAACTAAAGCTGAAGAAGCCACAGAAGAAACTAAAGCTGAAGAA
>TARA_B110000438_G_scaffold120586_1_pt1 | contig 14566 bp, 8 predicted proteins | sample TARA_B110000438 | Tara Oceans TARA_B110000438 (sample SAMEA4398413) | marine metagenome | biome: Polar Biome; feature: [MES] marine water layer (ENVO:01000295) within the mesopelagic zone...; material: water (ENVO:00002006), including particulate matter (ENVO:01000060) such as...... | reverse complement strand
ACTCGACTAGATCACACACAGCTCTGCGGTCAAGCAATTTCAGTGCAGACTCGACCATACTAATTTCGGGTCAACTTACTCAACTGTATCGTCTCAAGTCACGCGCCAACTTTCGGTAATACTTCTTGCTTAAGTAGACCCATAGATGTCTTCCAAAAACCCTCAGGTTCCCACTCATGGCCCATAGCCATGAGGGTTCCAAACCCACCAACCGACTCTTCGAGCGAAGATAGCTTTTCAGTCACCTCTTCTGGCGAGCCCACTATAAATATGTTGTCCACTAGGTATTCAACAGTAACGTCGGAGTCAGGCATGTTCGGATCAATTTTAAGAAGCCCCATCATATTTGATCGTGGCAGCAACTTGAGGAAATAGCCTTCCATGTCTCGTGCCAACGTCCCTTTAAGAGCCTGCCTACGGGCTTCGGCACTCGAATCTGCAACCAACACCTCTCGTGCAATTCGCCAGTTCGAACGATCCGCTACTCTCCCGGCCTTAGCAGCTCCCCCTTCAACTGCAGTCCAGTGAGAACAGAGCATCTGCTCAGGAACGAAGTTGATGCTCATCGGCAACCAACCTCGCTCCCCTGCGAGAGTGAGAGTCTCCGAGTTGGGAGATACGCCGGCCACACCGATCGGCGGGTGAGGGTCCTGATAGGGTCGCATGTGAACTCTGAGAGCGATGTCTTCCTCTGGTTCAGGGATATTAAAATCCCACCATTTGCTCTTGTAGTTCCCAGGTTTAGGATCTTTCCATAACTGAAGAACCAATTCGACCGCCTCTCGCGTCATATCTCTATTATCACCAGAACGTGGGTCGAATCCGTTCACATGCAAATCCCCAGGGAAACCGCCTGAGCCGACTCCCCAGTTCAGACGCCCTTTAGACATTTGGTCGAGTTGAGCAATTCGGTGAGCAATATAGAAAGGGTTGTGATTGGGCATGCATGTGACACCAGTCCCAAGGCGAATCTGCGAGGTAACGCCGAGAGCCTGCGCAATTAGTAGATCGGGCGCAGGAATGTTTTCCCACTCAGCTGTGTAGTGTTCCCCTATCCACGCTTCGGAGTAGCCCAGTTCATCGAGGTAGATAAGTTGCTTTAGATCTGCCTCGAGCGTGTCTGCGATATTCGCACCCGGTGGGTGCAGTGGCATCGTGAAGAAACCAAGTTCCATTCCAGCCTCCGAATTGAGTTAGCGTACTTCCCAAAAAAAATAGTGATTTATACGTATTCCGGGCATGCTACAACGAAATTGTTGTGTCTTGCGCGGTCATCTCAACCTAAGTCGAACCTCTAAGTGATAAACGTAGCAATAAATGATGCTGGGAAGATCAGTCGTCTTTTCGTTTGACCTGTTCTTGGAGCCTGAACAGCGTGTTAATCGCCTCGATAGGCGTCATGTTGGCTACATCGAGTTCTTTCAGCTCATCGACAAGTTCATTACCTGCCTGCTGATCTCCAAGCGCCATCTGTAACTGAAATCCTGCCGGCCGATTGGTAGATTTGGCACCGTTCTCCAACTCATCGAGAAGATCCCATGCCCTGCTCACTACAGCTCCAGGCATTCCCGCCAAACGTGCAACGTGGACTCCGTATGAGCGGTCGGCACCACCGGGCACTATCTGGTGTAGAAACACGACTTCGCCCGCCTCTTCGGAGACTGCGACTCGTAAGTTGTGCGTCCGTGGTAGTTGCTCGGCCAGTCCGGTCATCTCGTGATAGTGAGTGGCAAACAGAGTTTTACAGCCCAATTTAGGTGAATTGTGAATATGTTCAGCGACTGATCGAGCTATTGCCAGCCCGTCGTACGTAGACGTACCACGACCGATTTCGTCAAGTACAGCAAGTGAACGACTTGTCGCCTGATTTAAGATCGACGCGGTTTCGACCATCTCGACCATGAAGGTCGATTGCCCTCCGGAAATATCGTCGGAGAGCCCGGCGCGAGTGAAAATACGGTCCACGACGCCGATTCTTGCCTTGGTTGCTGGTATGTAGCTTCCAACCTGTGCCAAAAGCACCAGAACAGCGGCTTGCCGAATATAAGTCGACTTACCTGACATGTTGGGCCCGGTGATGATCATTACCTGTCGCTCATCGTTCGAAAGATCGAGATCATTCGATACGAACCGTCCTGGGCCTAACGATGATTCAACAACTGGATGCCGTCCGCCCAGGATTTCGATAGCGGTGTCGCTATCCACTAGAGGTCGAACCCAACCGTTTTCTGCGGCTGCCTGCGCCATAGAGACCAGTGCATCTAAAACACCGAGCGCACTTGCTGTCTCCATGATTCTGCCGCCGTGAACTACAACTTCTCCGCAAACGCGTCTGAATATTTCACGTTCTAACTCACTAATTCGATCACGGGCATTGAGAATTTTCGACTCAAGCTCTTTGAGCTGAGGGGTAATAAACCGTTCTCCGTTCACAAGTGTTTGTCGTCGTTCGAAAGATTCAGGTACAAGATGGACATTGTTCTTCGTAACTTCGAGGTAGTAACCGAACACTCGGTTGTAGCCTATTTTTAGACTTTTTATCCCGGTTGCTTCTCGATGATCAGCTTCGAGAGCGGCGATACTCGATCGAGCATCACCCGAAAGTGTCCTAACTTTGTCGAGTTCCGGATGAAATCCTTCCCGGATAGCTGAACCTTCCCCAACCGTGATCGAAGGATCGTCGGGAATCGCTGCATTGAGCAGTTCTACGGCTTCGGACGACGAGTGAAGTCGACCGATTACCGAACCTCCAGGAATCACGCCATCGGGCAGTGACTCAATCAACTCCGGAATCACAACCAACCCTGCTCGAAGTGAAGCTAGATCACGTGGAGTGGCCGTATTGGTTCTTACACGATTTGTGAGACGTTCGAGATCAGACACCTGACCCAACAGGCCTTGAACCCGCGAACGGGACCTTTGATCGTCAACAAAAGCTGCAACAACTTCCTGCCTTCGCTGTATGTCGTCAGGTTCGAGCAGTGGTCTAGTGAGCCAAGCCCGTAGGGTTCGGGCACCCATCGCTGTTTTCGAGAAATCTAGCGTTCGATACAGCGTGGGCGCAGTATTCTTTCCAGTTGACGAAGTGAAGACTTCAAGGTCTCTCAGCGCCTTCTGGTCGAGCTTCATATACGAATTGGTCGATTCGGTACGCAACGAAGTCAGTTGCGGAATAGCCCCAAATTGTGTGTCAGCCACGAAATCGAGAATCGATGACGCCGCGACAATCGCTAACGGCATGTTCTCGCACCCGAACGCTTCCAGTGTTTTTGCCTTGAAGTGTTCGAGCAGACGAGCCGCAGATAGATCAGTGTCGAGCCGTGTTTCATCCAGCGGGCGAACCACCATACCGGATTCTTGATTGGAATTGATTAGTTCGAGAGAAAGCGTGTCAGCGATCAATTCCGCCGGCCGAAGGCGAAACAGTTCGTCTTTGAGATCTGATAAGAGAAATTCCCCGGTCACAAATTCGCTTGTCGAGATATCGACATACGCAAGTCCAGCACGTTCACCATCGCTTATGGCCGCTGCAAGGTAATTGTTTGTTGATTGATCCAGCAGCGCCGGCTCGATCACCGTTCCAGGAGTCACAACCCGTACTACGGCACGTTCGACTAATCCTTTTGATTTTGTAGGATCGCTTGTTTGCTCTGCAATAGCGATCTTCAAGCCAGCGGAAACGAGCGTTCCAAGATGGTTATCAAGAGCGTGATGCGGAATGCCAGCGAGCGGAGCTTTGCCTCCTGCGCCAGATTCTCGTGATGTGAGCGTAATGCCGAGGACTTTAGACAATGTATGAGCGTCTTCATCAAAGGCTTCGTAAAAATCGCCCATCCGAATCAGCAAAAGTGAGTCGTGATAAGCCGCTTTGAATTCAAGAAATTGGCGTCGGCCTGGTGACAACTTCTTTCCAGTAGATGTTTTCTTTTTAGGCACTTTCAAGCTAGCGCCGGTCTCACCCGTGAGTTCGGGAGAAGCGGCATTTTCTGCATAATTAGCAGTATCTGAGGTTGCTGACATCGTATCGCGATTCTAGCGTGTATTCGAGACAGCCTTTTGACTTTAGAGAGGTTACTCGTACCGAATACTCACAGAATCAGATGCTTTCCATCTTAATTCTGAGAACGAGCTATCTCTCGGCATTTCGTAAACCATCATTCCAGTAACTTGCTCATTAGCGTTCAGCTTTACCGTGCCCCACATGGGAACAAACTCGGGGACTGCGTATCTGGGCGCTGGTTCAGCAGTGTAAGCACGAGCGAGCGTATCAATCGGTTTGTACGAAGTCCTTTTGCTATCTAGTAAATTAGACGAGCTTTCGTCCACAACAAGGTTTACCGTTCCAGATGTCTGGTTGATAAGGGTTATCTTCACATAAACGAGCTCGTTATTCACCTCGTCTTCAGGCTTCATTGCCCAGTTGTATACCGTTCCACTGGTGTCGCTGCCTTGATAGGTGATGAACTGCTGTTGCTTAGGCTCTTCTGCCCTAATCCACAGCGTTCGACCTGCAATGTACAGAGGGTCTCCGGCCTCGCCCTTGAACACCGTCATCATACTGATAGCCACTACTGCCAATATGACAGAAAATGTTGCAATGCCCATAAGAACGAATGGTTTGTTCTCTTTTGGAATGCTGAGCTGTCGACGGGCGAGAACTGCCCCACCCGCGTCGATATCCATGTACTCCGATCCGGGATTACCCCGGAAACCGGAAGCTGGCATGAATTCGATCCGAACCCTGACGATGTCGCCTGCCATTTTTTCGGCAGAAACCACCTTCCATGTCAGTTCAGCATTCCGTAGACGTGGCCCATACTCGTACTTGTTTGCCTTAGCGTAATTAATGGCTGCGGCAACTTGGACGGGAAAGCTCTTCGTTGCTTCGTCGCCAAACGCGAAACTAGCCGATTCTACGGCCGGTTTTGTGCTCGCTGACGCGGCTGTGTCTTCTTCAGCCACATTCTGTTCAGTTCGATTCTCTTCAGTCATCCGTTGCTCCACTGTCCGGGACTACCCCGAACCGACAAGCGACACTACACGATGTACGGTCGGTATCGCACACTATTTTTACCATTGAACAACTAATTATTGACAAGAGTCGGCGAATGAACCAATTCTAATTCGATATTCGTTGAACAGTGGATATCTAACTTTACGCCGATGGAAACGTCGCCAGTTGGTCTAAAACGTCTTTCAATGCCTGAAGTACGTCATCGACATCACTTTCGGTTGTTTCTCGACCAAAAGATATTCGAATACTGCCGACTGCTAGATCAGCGTCAATTCCCATGGCCAGCAGCACATGAGACGGCTCAAGTGATGCGCTACTGCATGCACTACCGCTAGAGGCGGCTATTCCCTTGAAATCCAACCCCAACAGCACCGGTTCACCCTCCACTCCAGGAAAAGAGAAATTCGATATTTCAGGAACCCGGTCAGTCTTACTGCCATTAAACGTTGAGTTTGGGATTCGTTCAGCTACGCCTTTTAGTAGTTTATTTGCAAGCCGCTTAAGTTCACCTTGAGATGCAACTCGTTCGGATTCGGCTAGTGTTATAGCCTCTCCGAACCCGACGATATTGGCGACGTTCTCAGTGCCGGAACGACGTTGACGTTCCTGACCACCACCGGTAATGAGGGGTTCCAGTTCCACGCCGCGCTTTACATACAGTGCCCCTACGCCCTTAGGACCATAAATCTTGTGTGCTGACAGGCTCAAAAGATCAACTCCTAGTTCACTCACATTCAACGACAACTTCCCTGCGCCTTGAACAGCGTCGGTATGAATCAGCACATTTCCGCCAAGGAATTTCGATGCATCCCGTGTTTTCCCAGCAATCGTCGCCACATCTTGAATCGTACCAACCTCATTGTTAACCAGCATCACGGTCGCAAGAAACGTATCTGGCCTGACCGCAGCAGCAAACTCGTCGGGATCAACCTTGCCTGTACTGTCAACACCCACGTATGTAGCCTCATATCCCAGCTTTTCGAGTTGTTCAACAGGGTGAATGATCGCATGGTGTTCGATAGCCGTAGTGACGATGTGGCCTGCTTGCACAGTGGCCCCACTGGCAGCAAAACGCCTTGCAGCGGTTCCTTTTATAGCCAGGTTATTAGATTCAGAGCCCCCGCCGGTGAAGACGATTTCACCTGAACGGCATCCCAGAACCGTCGCTATTTGCTCGCGAGCCTCATCCAGTCCGTATCTTGCTTCCCCAGCTAATGAGTACAAACTCGAAGGGTTACCGAACTTCTCAATGAAGTACGGGAGCATCTTTTTGAGCACCTCAGGGCGCATCGGGGTGGTCGCCGCGTGATCGAGATAATTTATTCGTTCATCACTAGAAGTCATTGTTCAATTATTTGCTAAAGAACCGTTTGTGGCAACGAAAGCGTGTAGCCGGAGCTATTTTGCTTGGATAAGATATTTCAGATTTAAATTCTGTTAGAGCAAGTGTGCCATTTCCGAGTCCCATGAGGTGCACGGGGCATTTTATTTTGGCAGAATAGTTCCGTTGTGGCGGTAATCACCGTTATCCAACCGAAAACCGGAGTGAGTAGTTGATCAAAATTGAGCACATGTCGAAGAGTTACGGACCCTACCCGGCCGTTATCGACATATCGTTCGAAGTGCTCAAGGGCGAAATCGTCGGATTCCTCGGCCCGAACGGCGCAGGCAAGACGACAACCATGCGGGTCGTCACAGGATTCACGCCTCCGACCGAGGGCGATGTAACCGTCGGTGGTTACGATGTCGTCTCCCACTCGCTCGACGTTCGCCGACACATCGGATACCTCCCAGAGACCGTTCCACTCTACTTAGATATGACGGTTATGGACTATCTTACCTACATGGGTGAAATTCGTGGCATGAATAAATCTTGGGTAAAAGAACGTTTGCCAAAGGTCATAGACATGGTGAAGCTCGGCGAATACAGGAACACACTGGTGGGGCGGCTTTCAAAGGGCTACCGACAGCGAGTAGGTATCTCACAGGCTATTCTTCATGAACCAGACGTGCTTGTAATGGACGAGCCAACTATTGGTATCGATCCCATTCAGGTAGTAGAGACTCGAGAACTGATCAGCAATCTGGGTGAAGAACACACCATGCTTCTCAGTTCCCACATTCTTCCTGAAGTAAGCGCTATATGTAAGAGAGTGCTTGTGATCAACGACGGTAGAATCGTCGCTGACGACAAGCCAGACGATCTTTCCGAGAAGCTCCAGCACGCTGAACGAATCGAAATCAGCATACGGGGAGCAGAAGCATCAGCATTTATCAACGCGATGCGAGATATTTCCGATGTAATAGATGCCCGCTCTGATCAGCGAGCGTCGATCGTACAACGTGCTGAACGAGAAGACTTTCTTCCGTTCATCGTGGATGCCCGACCTAACGCTCAGGCAACTGAAACTATTGCGAAGACCATCATCAACAACGGCTGGGGCCTAACTAATTTGACCCCTTTGCCGATGACTCTTGAAGAGATCTTCCTCGAATTGACAACCGAAGAGAATTTAGGCGAGTAGGAATTGCGTTTCATATCCGTCATAGCGATCAAAGAGATTCGCACATACTTCGCCTCGCCAATGGCCTACGTGGTCTCGGCTGCGTTCCTTGCTATCACAGGCTTCTTCTTCGTCGCATCGGTTTCCGATGCATTCGCTGAAGCAAGTATCCGTGGTTACTTGGCTGGTGCTATTTTCTTCATGATTTTCATGTCACCAGCTCTCACGATGCGTCTCCTTGCTGAAGAGCAAAAATTGGGAACGCTAGAATTACTTTTGACCTCACCCCTGCGTGAATTCGAAATTGTTTTCGGAAAATTTATCGCAGCTTTAGTTACAACAATGGTAATGATCGGGCTTTCGCTCTACTTCGTGGTTGTGTTGTTCGTTTATGGCGATCCAGACGTCGGCCCGTTACTCACTGGATTAGTCGGGCTCACTTTGTATGCATCAGCAACTCTTGCGGTTGGACTGTTCGCCTCGGCTCTTAGCAGTAACCAGATCGTAGGTCTCGTCGTTGGATCTGGAATTCTCACAGCCCTTACGATCATAGATTTCGTGAGCGCAAGACTTTCGGGAACGGCAGCCCAAGTTTTGGATGCATTCCAACTTGGTGCTTCATTCTCGGTTTTCGACCTTGATAGCTTCGGAGTGGCCGAAGGCGGCCACTTCGCAGATTTCGCACGAGGCATTATATCTCTAACAGATATTGCCTACTACTCATCAATTACAGCAGTGTTCTTGCTCCTCACAGTTCTTGTGTTGGAAGCAAGGCGATGGCGCTAGGCCAGTATTCCTTAGATGTCTACAGATCAGCAGAACAATCCCGAAAGTCGGCCAACCTCCGATTCTATTCGTGAAAAGACTCCGATTTTCAAGAGTCTGAAAAATAACACGAAATCCATCAGGCAAGCGCTCGCTTTCGTCGGTGTCGGTGCCGTCGTTTTCGGAGTACTCATTTGGATATTCCTGCGAGGCCTTGAAAGTCAGGCTTTCTTGGTCGCCGGAGCAGGTTTCGTCCTTCTCCTCATCGACGCCATTATCTCACTAGCGACGGTTCGCCAGACAGTATTTGGTCGACGTGGCAGATACGGTCTTAACACCGCGATCGTCTTCATAGTTTTTTTAGCGATCGCAGTGGTAGTGAACTTCACTCTTCACTGGGCAACTGATCGCCCAAGCCCCGAAGGCTGGTTGCGAATCGATACTACGGCTACCAAGCAGTTCTTGCTTGAAGAGCAGGTATTGAACACGCTTGAAAACCTGAAAGAGCCTGTCAAAATTACAGCGTTCTTCACAACTGATACAGCGGCTGAAGCCGCTGCGTGGCGGGACACCGACGACATGCTAAGTGAGTTCCGTCGTCGATCTGGCGACTTCGACCTTACGTATGACCGAATTGACCCTGAATTGAACCCCAACATTGCGACTGCTCTAGGTGTAACTCAATTCCCGGCCCTCGCCATCGAAGGCGTTGAGAGTCGTCGAACCGAAATTATTGTAGGTACCAACCCATCGGATGGTCCTAATGTATTCACTGAGCAACAGGTTGTAACTGGATTACTAGTAATCAACCAGATAGCTCAAAAGAAGGTTGTATTCATTACCGGACACTCCGAGCGTGATCTAACCGACATCACAACCTCGACAGCCATCGGTCTCGCAGGACGTGCACTTAACCGTGAGAACTATGTAATCCTGAATGAGACGCTTCAGGAACTTGGAACTCGCATGGCTTCAGGCGATCCGCAGGAATTTCCTGCTGCGATTGTGTTTGCAAACCCAACTCAAGATTTACTTCCGATCGACCAGCAGGCGTTATTGAACTATGCGCGGTTTGGCGGAAGCATCTTGTTCTTATTTGAGCCTTACTCAACTCCAGATACCTTCAAGCAGTTCCTGTCTCGCTACGCAGTGGCAATTGGCGATGGTGAAGCTGCCGATCGGGCAAGCTTCGTCGCTCCAAGTCAAACGTTCATTCAGGTCAAGAAGAGCAACGGTCAGATTCCAGCGCACCCAGTGACTATAGGATTTGAAGTTCTTTACATGCCTGGAACGACCCACTTTGCTTGGGCGATGGACCCAGCGGCGATTCCTCTTGTTGGTGACAACACCCCACTTGTGAAACAGGGAATTCTAGCTTCAACCACTCTAAGCAGCTGGTCAGAAACAGATCCTGACACTCTGGACTACGACATGGGGACCGAAATTGCAGGACCACTGCCATTGGCGGTTGTCGTTGAAGCAGTTGGTGAAGTTGCCGGCGGTGTTTATTCAGACGGAGAACAGCTCGTTACGATGAATATGATCGTAATTGGTGATACTGATTTCGCTACGAATAACTACTTTGGTTCGGCGAACAACTCAGATCTATTCGTCAATGCGGTCAACTACCTCTCGAAGGACTACGAGCTAATTTCGATTAGAGCTAAGACTGACGCAAACAGGCAGCTGTTCCTAACCAAGAACGAACGTGACTTCGTTCGATGGTCAGGATGGCTTCTCATGCCATCCTTGATCAGTTTGTTTGGCTTCTGGACATGGTGGAGAAGGCGCTAAAAATATGAATCTGCGTTTTCTGCTCGTCCTAATAATTGTTCTCTCTTTTGTGTCAATCGGTGTCACTCGGTTCATAACGAACCCGCCCGTAGAGTTTAAAGAGCCAGACCCACCGTTCTTTTACACACTCTCACCTGATGATCTTCGAAACATCAGTATCAATACTGGCGAAAAAGTCTTCAGCTGGTCGCTCCGCGAAGACCTGCGCAGATGGTACTTCGATGACATGGAGAATATCCCTGCCGACCTTTACCGTTGGGGTGGTATTACCCAGCTGCTAGGTGGCCCACGGACTCAGCGAGTTTTGGAACAATCGTTTAGTGACTTACCAAAGTACGGTTTAGACGTCCCGTCTGCCGAGTTCGCAGTCACCTTGCGTGACGGATCTGTTATAAAACTAATTCTGGGGAATCTGACTCCAGACGGTGAAAATAACTACGCTGTTATCGAAGGTTTCCCACAGCTGGTTCTTGTCAACTCGTCTTGGGGACGTGTACTTGAGCGATTGGTAGATGAGCCACCTTACCCCGAGTGGTACTTCTCGCTTACGGGCGATCCTCGGGAAGTAATTCTGTTCGACAATAACGAAGTACTTCGAGCATATGGCTACGACCGCGACACCGACATCTGGACAATCTGCGACATTGAAAACGGTCAACTAATTACCGATCCATGCACAGGCTCTGTACTGGCTGACGGCGACGCCCTTATGACTGAAATAGAGTTCTTCGGAAACCCGCAAATAGGCGGAGCCGTAGCATTGAATCTGCAAGAAGATGTTGATTACATCCCGTACGGTACAGTTCTTGAATCTCCGTACATTGCAGTTCGAATTGAAAATCGAAACCCAACCACCAACGTTATTGAAGTACGACGCCTGACCATGACGATCGGTGACCTCACCGATAACGGTACAAACCGTTTCGCTGTGGCGAACGAAACGTCTGACGTGATAAAGATTGACGCAAAATGGGCAGATCGAATCCTAGAATTGTTTTACGGAGACATTCTAGTCGACAACGGCTAAGCCGCCATCACACACCAAAGTCAACTCGTACCAAGATCAGCTCCTGTAAACACAATTCCTAGTGTGCTGCCAGTCAAATTTTGAACGTTGCCTAATCGCGCTGATACGTGGACAACAATTCACTGCAGTAAGTACCAGATCACACCCATCCTGCCCTCAGTAAGGGCGACACGGAAGCAAATTACGTAGTCAGATTGCGATACAGCTGTGGTAGGCGTTTCGGAAGCAAGCTGATATCGGGTAGAACTTCATAGCTGAAATCTTCCATCATCGTCTTCATGTAATCGTGCCCTGCCTTGTCGACAGTCAGACAGAACGGTGTAATGCCCATGTTACGTGCTTCGATAAGTGACTGACGGGTGTCGTGAACCGCGTATTCCTTCTCGACGCCTTCACGAGAGTATCCACGGTCCTGTGGTCGACCATCAGAGATGAGGAATAAGAATTTCGACCGTGCCTCTGCTTCTGCCAATTTTGCGGCAGTATGACGAATCGCAGGCCCCATACGGGTAGCGTGAAGCGGTGCGATTCGGTCAATACGTCGAGGAACCATGTCAGAGAAATTCTCGTCAATATCCTTAATCGTGTAGAACTCCACGTTCTCCCGACCATAGCCTGAGAACCCGTAAATTCCGTACATATCACCAAGCGTTTCGAGTGAATTGACCAAAAGGGTAATTCCCTCTTTTTCAACATCGACGATCCGCTTGTAAGTGCGACGAAGACCTTCGGATCGGCGTGAACGCAGCCAGACCATGTATTCCACAGGATCGTCAGGTGCACCCCAGTCGTCAGACGGCTTCTTAGCTTCATCAATCGCCTCTGCTGTAGACGCAGAGAGGTCCAATAGGAATGCGACAGCAACAGACCGTTCGTTCTTGTTACGACGCCAATAGAGCTTCTCTTCTGGCGAAACGCCGATTTTTAGATCGATCAATGCTTCCAAAACGGAATCGAGATCATATTCTTCGCCGTCTTCTAGTCGTTTCTGTTTTCGGTACATCTCTGGGATGACCAACTCAAACTGTCGTTTGATCTGTGCGACCAGTCCTGAGTTCTCTGCGAGAGTCTCGCGGAAGAAATTAGGTTCTCCGTCAGCCATAATCTTCTCGTGAACCATGCACCAGTTCGGCTTGTATTCGTTTGCCCTAAAATCCCACTCGGGGTACGTGAATGTATCGGGTTCTGTCGCTGTAAGCGGACCACCATCTTCATTGACGTGTTGTGAAGGTCCGGGCTGAAACTGCTGGTTCTCCGGATCTCGTTTCTGCAGCTCTTTCATCAGGTTTTCGATCATTTCTGAAACCTCTTGATCGCCACCCTCTTCACCCTCGGCCTGCTCCATTTCCATTTCTGGAGCGTTCTTCATCATCTCTTCGAGCTGCTCTTGAGTAATCGGCTCCATTTCGCCGGAATCCGACATTTCGCCGTTTTCCATCATCTGCATTTGGGATAGCAGCTGTGAAAGCTCAGGCTTGAACTCACCACGGTAGTCGACTTCCTGAGGCGATGAGTAGTCTTCTTCGCCTTCACCCTCACTATCTAAATCTGGTTCGGATGAATCGCCTTCCTCAGGCTCGCCTTCACCCTCTCCGTCTGGAGAAGACTGACCCATAAATTGCTGAATCACATCTTCTGCGTCGACTACATCGTCCTCATCTTCAGATGACTCGTCGTCTTCCTCAGGTTCGAGCTGTTCAAAGTCGTCATCGTCGACTTCTTCGTTCTTTACTTCTATCAAGATCGAGTAGGCACGAATCGCTGCTTCAGCAGCGTCTTCTACGATTGCTTCTACGGAAGTGACCTGCCGGATCAACTTGCGCAATTTTCGAGCAACCTCAATGTGCTCCGATGGCACGAGCATTTCGTTTACCTGGCCAAGGCTGACTCGGATCATGAATTCAACGAGTGCTTCTCGGGCAGGCAGATCAGTTACATCTGGACGTGCTTCGAGCGAAGCGGTACGAACCATGTCGTACATCGTCATAACACCTGGATAGAGCTCTTCTACATATCCGTCTATGCGTGAGCTTTCAAGCACTGTAAATGCATCGAGAGCCAATCGGCGTTCTTGAAAAAGATCGAAGAATCGACTCATGTCTGTTAGAAATTCTCTGCTCTCGACCTCAACTGGCTCGGCCGCAGCCTGTACAGGTTCAGCAGGCGGATCATCACCAAACACATCCATCTGTGGTTGTGCTGCCACAGCCTTCTGTGCAGCTTCATCTGCTGCTTTAGCAGCCTTCAATTCAGACGCTCCCGGGAGTCGCGAACGAAGATCATCAAACAAAGTCGACGGAATATTGAAATCGAATGCGAATGAGCCAAATTCGATGTGCCCGATCTGGTGGGTTGAAATTACTTTAAAGAAGCCAAAATTTTCGTCTTTGGTTGTGTATTGATTGATCACCGATGGCATGTAGATCGTTGTACCTTCGGTCGTTGGCAGTTCACCTTGGAACCACCCTATATTCTTCTCAGCCAGCGCAGCGGCTGCCTGAACGTCGATAGAACGGCCAGTGAGTGCGAGACAGTACATCTGGATGACATCACGGACTCGAGAAAGTTCAATAGAAGATGACAGCGAATCTAACATCTCTTGAGACGCTGGCGATTCAAGTTTGAAGTACATGACAGCAGCTTCATCGCTCTCACGAGCCGAGCGCAGACCTTCTGCCTGCCATTGCCCCATCTGATCGAATGTCACCCGTTCGAGAACTTCAGGAACGATCTTCAAAAACTCTGGGGCAGCAGGCGCCGACACGGCCGCAATACCATCAGTCATTTCAAGCAATCGGTCGCGATTGTCAGAAGGAATCTTGTTGACCGTATTTGCGCCATCTCTTAACACTCCAGCGGCATCGCTTACGCCAGTGATTACGAGTCGGCGAGCAAGTGAAATCAGGGGAGCCCTGTGGGGAGAGCCGAGTTCGACAAGAGAGGCGGTTGCGGAGTCGAATAGCACCGCGGTCTCTCGCCAAGATTTCTCAGCGACGATCTGTGCAAGATTGATAAACCGGTCGACGTCTCCGGTAATTTTCGGGAATAGGTCGATGCCGGCTCCAAGAGCATCGCCAGCCTGATCGTAGGATCGGCGGGAGAGGATTTCGAGGAACTCACCGAAATGGCAGAATTCTTCAAAGGAAAGTGTTTCTAACAGATCCGGAGTCGCCTCGAATAATCGGCAAGCAAGAGCCGACGATTTCCAAGTGCCGCGATATAGAGCCCGGCACACGTTAGCCCAATCGTCGATGTAGCGAGGGCGTAGCCGGAGCATCGCTTTGGGTGACGACTTGAAATATGCAACTGCCAATGATGGCGAATCTTCACATAGAGATGTGCCAGTCTTCGCCCACTTCAAGAATTGACCTGAAGGAAGCTGTCGTTGAACCGCTACTGAAGCGTCGAAGAACTCGGCTGCCGCTTCCCACGACCGTACGGTCTTGCTGGCGATTTCTAAGC
>TARA_B110000438_G_C15821296_1_pt1 | contig 14568 bp, 10 predicted proteins | sample TARA_B110000438 | Tara Oceans TARA_B110000438 (sample SAMEA4398413) | marine metagenome | biome: Polar Biome; feature: [MES] marine water layer (ENVO:01000295) within the mesopelagic zone...; material: water (ENVO:00002006), including particulate matter (ENVO:01000060) such as...... | reverse complement strand
TGTAAAGATTGCCCCTTTGCCATTATTTGGCCCCTTTTGTTATTTTTAGTAAAAAATTAAATATTCAGTTCAAATATTTTATTAGAATAATTCAATAAACTAGCTGGTTACTGCGCAACTAATTTAATTATACATTAATGTCTACAGTTTGCTTACTGCCGATAAAATAAGTTTTAAATTATTTTCGTCTTCCATATGCAACCAATGTAGGTTTTGCCAACTTCTTAACCAAGTCAGCTGTCTTTTTGCTAATTGACGCGTTGCACAAATACCTTTAAAAACCATATCTTCATGAGTAAAGTCACCTGCCAAGTGTTGCCACATTTGCCGATAACCAACACAACGAATTGCAGGTAAATCAAGGTGTAAGTCGCCTCTTTCTTTCAAAGCGATAACTTCTTGTTCAAAGTTTTGCGCTATCATTTGCTTAAAACGAAGTTCAATGCGTGCATGCAAATCACTACGCTCTTTTGGTGCTATAGCAAACTGTAAAACATTTCCACTGACTATATCACCTTTTATTGCAGTTAATTGTGTCAAAGTATTACCAGACTTTCGATATACTTCGATCGCACGCGCAAGTCTTTGCGGATCGTTAGGGTGAATTCGCTCTGCAGAAACAGGATCAAAGCTTTTTAATTCTTCATGCATCGCCAGCCAGCCTTTATCTGCAGCTTCTAACGCTATGGTATTTCGAATATCTTGATCCGCTTCAGGAAGTGGCGAAATCCCTTCAATTAAACTTTTGAAGTACATCATAGTACCGCCGACCAATAACGGTATACGGCCATTGGCTCGACTTTTTGCTATTGCCTTAAGTGCGTCATGACAAAAGTCAGCCGCACTATAGCTTTCGCTTGGATCCCTAATGTCGACCAATTGATGTGGATATGCTGCAAGTTCTTCTGCAGTCGGTTTCGCGGTGCCAATATCCATACCTTTAAAAACTAACGCTGAATCAACACTAATAATGTCACAAGGCAGCGCATCACATAATGCCATCGCCAATGCGGTTTTACCCGAAGCTGTAGGCCCCATTAAACAAATAACGGGAGGCTGCTGCTGGTTAATGTTTTGTTGGTTTAACACCTTGGTCATTATGGTATAAATTTACGCTAGCTGATTTATGTAAGATGTGAGGTCTATAGGGACAGAATTCAAGCGTAGTTGCTGCTCAAATTGACAATTAAAATGACTTTCGCCATTTCGCCAGACTTGTAATGCATGGGCTTGTGTTAATTCGTCACTTACCATAAGTGCAGCCAATGCCATTTGCCAGCTAATTTCTGCATGCACTTCGTCACAGTGCTCAACATCTAACTGTTTAATTAACTTATTAAAACTATTGGCAATATCTTGATTTCTCAGTAAAGCAGGGAACTGTCGAATTTGAATTGTACTAGCGTTAATCTGGCGAATGTCCATACCAATATGTTGAAATTGATTTTCATTCATTTGTACGAATTGGGCGACTTTTTCACTAACCGATATTTTTATAGGAAGTAATAATGGCTGACTCACTAATTTTTCATGCCAGCGTTGCTTAATAGCCTGTAACTTAATTTGTAAATCAAGCTTATTTACCGACAACAAACGTAATGATTCACGCTGTTGAAAAACTAAATAATGTGGTGCCTGCCAAAACAATATTTTTGTATCGTTAGTTATTTCATTTTCCGCTGTAGTTAGATTACTCTCAGGTATTGGCATTGCTGAACTGGCTGACGCTGAGGAAGCCGTTTCTTGTATAATTGCCGGCTCTCCTACCTGTGAGTCTAACGCTATGGGTGTCATTAAATCACTGTAAGCCTTACTGGCTTGAGGGTTAACCCTATTAGTGTAATGCTGTCCTCTACTGCGCTGGTCTTGATGCTCATGATGATATTGAGGCGTTTGACTTGCCGGTTTATTACGGTCTGAAGTAGCGATGTCTTGACGTGAATCAGGTGAATCAGAGCGTGCCTTTAAAGGCGTAATAAAGCTCGAGGGTTGAGTGTCAACCTGCTGATGCACTTGTTCATTACTTGAAACAGGAAGTATTTCACCCGTAGAATTATCTACATTAAGCTCGAGCTCACTATGTAAAGCTCGGTTACAAACAGAATAAATAAAATCATGCACATAGCGCCCTTGATGAAAGCGCACTTCATGCTTTGCTGGATGCACATTCACATCTACTTCACTGAAATCGAGCTGTAAAAATAAAACAAATGCAGGGAAACTATCGCTGGGCAATAAGTCAGCATATGCTTGACGAATAGCATGATTAATAAGTTTGTCACGCATCATGCGTTCATTTACATAACTGTAACTTAGGTCATTTTGGTTACGAAAATAACTTGGCTGAGCAATCCAACCATGTAAATGTAAGCCTTCATGCTCACAGTTTATTTCAATAGCGTTATCAATAAATTTTTGCCCACACACTTGCGCTACACGTTTACTGCGCTGAGTATCTGTATTGGCACTACGAAATTGTTTAATAATTTTATGGTTATGTGACAAAACAAAGGTAATATCAAAATTTGCAAGTGCGATACGCTTGATAACTTCTTCAATATGAGCATATTCTGTTTTTTCAGTGCGCATAAATTTTCGTCTAGCAGGCGTATTGAAAAATAAATCGCTGACATCTATAGTTGTGCCGTTCGGGTGAGCAGCAGGCTTAACCGATACGGCCATATCGCGCCCTTCTGCATTCGCTTGCCATGCGGATTCTTGATTCTCAGGTTTCGACGTTAATGTTAAACGCGATACAGAACTTATACTGGCTAGTGCCTCACCACGAAATCCTAAGCTACTTATAGCCTCCAGATCATCAAGATCTTTAATTTTGCTGGTAGCATGTCGACTCAACGCTAAGGCTAACTCGGCTTTGGCAATGCCTTTGCCGTTATCAATAATACGAATACGCTTGGCGCCGCCTTTCTCGATTTCAATTTTAATACTGGTTGCGCCAGCATCAATACTATTTTCGACAAGTTCTTTAACAACAGAGGCTGGGCGTTCAACCACTTCGCCTGCGGCAATTTGGTTAGCAAGGCGAGCGGGTAATATTGCGATGGTCATACGAGCGTTAGTCTGCCTGTGGTATTTTGAGTGTTTGGCCAATTCTAACGACATTTGATTTGAGGTTATTGGCAGATTTTAATTGTCTGATAGAAACTTTGTAGCGTTGTGCAACAACAGAAAGCGATTCACCACGACTCACTTTGTGTTCACGAACACGTGTTGCCGCCATTAATGTGCCGTCAGGAGGGTTGCGAGAAAAATAATCATCAACAGCAATATATATCGCATTAGCTAGCTTTTGCTGATGACTACTGTTATTCAACCGTCTTTCTTCTTGATGATTAGAAATAAAGCCAGTTTCGATGAGTACAGACGGAATATCAGAAGACTTTAACACCGCTAAACTTAAGCGCTCAGGCTTATGCTTGTGTAATTTGGTTACTTTTTTTAACTGTTTAACCACATGCTCAGCAAAATCATAGCTACTGGCCATAGTGTATTCTTTTTTCATATCGCCAAGGGCAATGGCTAAGTTATTATCTTTGGTACTTCTAATGGTTTCTCCTGCACCGCCAAGTAACTCTGAATTTTTTTCTCTGTTTTGAATCCAACGAGCAAATTCAGAATCAGCACGACGCGTTGCTTGTACTAACACTGAAGCGCCGTTAGGTTTTGATGAGGTAAATGCATCAGCATGAATGGAGATGAGTAAATCCGCTTTTGACTTTCTCGCGAGCTCAGTTTTACGGTTATGATCAACATAATAATCGCCGCTGCGGATCATCACCGCTTTTAGCCCTTGTTTTTTATTAATTAGATGAGCAAGTTTTTGCGCTATTTTTAGGGTGACATGTTTCTCATAAGTACCTGAAGCGCCTATTGAACCGGGGTCTTCCCCGCCATGACCTGCAACAATAGCAATAACAATATCGCGTTTACCTTTGCTGTTATCGTATGTAGCAATCGGTTGGCTATTCTTGTCATAAAGATCAATAACTAAGCGGTCACTGTACTGCCCTGCTGGCGCTAATGGAAATACCGATACTCTGTAGTCTTCAGCTAATTCCAATACTAATCGGGTAGTGCCTTTTTCTTTTGAACGACTGGTGCGAATTTTCTGTACTCGGCGATCCGCTTTAATGGCTGACATTAATTCAGCATTATTTGTACTATTTTTAAAGTCGATAACTAAGCGTTGTGGGGATTTTAATGAAAAATATTTAAAGTCAGGTTTATTGCTCAGATCAAAAACAATACGGGTATTTTCTGGCGCAGGCCATATTCGTACACTTTCAATACTGTTGTTTGCGTTAACCGCCGTTGCATAAACAAGCCAAAGCATGAATACGGCGGTTAATTTTTTTACAATACTGCTTAAGTGCATCGAATCTATTCCTTCGTGTATCTGCTTAAATTCTAATGCTGTTGAAACCAATGCATTAAAAGTGTTTTATTTTACCAAAAATGATAACAGTAATTCACCTAATGGCGTATTGGCTTGTAGTGACACTTGACGTTGCTCATCAAGATAAGCTAAATCAATAGTCATGTCAGCTTTTGGCAGCATACCTTGACCTTTTTCAGGCCACTCAATAAAACTACAACAATGGCTACTAAAGTAATCTCGAATACCCATGTACTCTAACTCTTCAGCGTCAGCTAAACGGTATAAATCAAAGTGGTAAACTTGCCAATCTTGCAAATCATAAGGTTCAACTAAGGTGTACGTTGGGCTTTTAACATTACCAACATGTCCCATACCTTGCACAAAGCCACGCGTTAAAGTGGTTTTTCCTGCGCCAAGATCACCATTTAAAAAAACAATAATACCTTGTTTAAGCTCTATTTTTACAATATCAGCGAGTTGTTTACCTAAAGCAATTGTCGCCAATTCATCGGCTAATATAAACGTTTGTTTTGTCACTATATTATTCATCATTTTGTTATGAGATATAAAGTATCTTATCTACTGCACAATTACCATTAATTAGCAGGTCAATTTAGGCACTATAACTCACGTTTTTGTCAGCATGTAGCCATCAGTGTTGGTAATAATATCAGCTGTATCGCTGTGAATACAGTCACACTCTTGTGACCTTGGAGAAAATATGGATTGATTTAACGCTTACACACTCAATTCTAAAAGCGCTGATCGCGAAATCATTAACTTTTATATGATTTGTTTGCTATTTAATCTTCATATTTTTAGCACTAAAGCTCACTTAAATTAACCTTATAAGCGCGATGTGTTAATCTGTCACACTTTCAATATCACCTAAATTTTTTTAATATTCTGCAGCCATGACAACATCTGTTATTAATTATCAAACATTAACCGAACAAATTAAACTTTGGGGCGAAGCGCTCGGCTTTTCACAGGTGGGCATTAGCGATGTTGACTTGTCTGAGCATGAAGCTGCTTTAACGCAGTGGTTAGAAAATAATTATCATGGCAACATGGATTATATGGCGCGTCATGGTTTAATGCGCGCTAGGGCAAAAGAGTTGGTAGAAGGTACACTTAATGTTATCAGCGTACGTATGGATTACTTACCTACTGATGCTAAGTTTGCTCGTACTTTAAAGAGTAAAGAACACGCTTATATTAGTCGTTATGCCCTAGGTCGAGATTACCATAAATTAATGCGTAAACGCCTTAAGCAATTAGGCGAAAAAATTGAAGCTCATTGTGAAAACTTTAATTATCGTCCTTTTGTTGATTCCGCCCCAATATTAGAAAGACCTTTAGCTGAAAAAGCGGGCTTAGGCTGGGTTGGTAAACACTCGTTGTTGATCAACAAACAAGCAGGTTCGTGGTTTTTTCTCGGCGAGCTTTTGGTTGATATACCCTTAATTACCGATACTAAAGCAGAGAATAACTGTGGAACCTGTGTAGCATGTATTAAAATTTGCCCTACTCAAGCGATAGTTGAGCCTTACGTTGTTGATGCTAGGCGTTGCATATCTTATCTTACTATAGAGCTACGAGAAGCTATTCCTGAAGAGTTTCGACCATTAATTGGTAATAGAATTTATGGCTGTGATGATTGCCAATTAATTTGCCCATGGAACAAATTTGCCAAACTGGGTAGTGAAGACGATTTTAAGCCTCGACAAAATTTAGACAATATCGACTTATTAACTTTATTTGCTTGGAACGAGGCGACCTTTCTAAGTAAAACAGAGGGCTCACCTATACGACGTATTGGTTTTCAATCCTGGCAACGTAATATAGCCGTTGCACTTGGTAACGCTGACTTTTCTCAGAACAATGTAAATGCCTTAACCGTCGCACTGGCAAATGCTGAGGCTATGGTTGCAGAACACATTGAATGGGCATTAGCACAGCAAGCATTAAAACAAAAAGCACTAGTTCAGGATAAAAACTTACGTCTAACGGCACGGTTAATTCGCTCGGTTGAAAAAGGCATGCCACGCGACGCTTAATGAACTGCTAGTCATGGTTGAGTAAGAAGTCGTTAATCTTTGCTGATTACTTTTTGCCATTTCAGCATTAAATCTTCAAACGTAACCAGGCTTTTCCCTTCAAGTTTATGGTGTTGCAGCTCAGCAATAATCTTTTCTGCTCCTTCCCGGAGCTCCTCTGTATCTTGGTCTTCTTGGGTAATTTTGATCATTATTTTTAACTGACTAAATAATAGTTTTATATTCTTTGGACTAAGCTTCAATGCTTGTTTTATTGCCTCAAGTGCTGGTAATAATCGATTTTTCTGAAAGTGCTCTACGGCCATGCTATTTAGTTCTTTAGCCGTAAAGTGTATTTCTTCACGTTGTTCGCTTTCTTGCGCGATATAACGTCGAACAACTTGGCTGTTTAATGAGTCTCCGGCAATTTGATTATTTATAGCAGCAAGCAAATCAATAGCATCTTCACGCATACCGAGTTCATGTAAAACTTTCACGCGATCTAAGTTATCTTCTACTATGCTAGTTGGCATAAGTGACATATGGTTATCAACCAACTTAGTCGCTTTTTCTCGTTCATTTCGAACATTGTGCAATCTGGCTTTTACTACAATGAGTTGTTGTTTAAAGTGGTTGGCATCGTGCAGATCATGTTCAAATTGTCTAATATAACGCTCGGTTTGCTGCAGTAACTCATTAGTGCTTTCATCAGGGGTTGCACAGGCCAGGTCAATGCTTGCTCTAATAACATTAAGTAGTAGCTCAGGTGAGTCATGAATAGAGTTTTTCGCTTGTTGTGCAATGTTTTTAGTAGCGACATACTGGCCTTTATGATCATGCGTTAAGCGTGCTAAATCCCATGATTTTTTATTACGTTCTATATTTCGAGGAGCCAGCGCCATGGCTTTTTTAATTTCTTCATACGCTTGCTCGTAGTCTTCTTGTTCTATGAAGTACTGTGCCATCATATCGTGGGCACCAAAGCGTGTGTCAGGTTTATCAATTAAGGTTTTTAACATATCGCTAATTTCTTCTAAGCGCCCTTGCTTTAATAAAGCTTTGGCGTAACCCAAATAGACCCAAGAATATTTATATTGTTTAAAGAGTTGAAAATAAAATTTCTCTGCTTCTTCAAATTCACGCAAAGCCAGGTATGACTCGCCTTTAATGCGGTTAATATTAGGATGGTAAAAGGCGAGCTTTTCATTTTGTAGGTGGCGATCGGCAAAATAGAGTGCTTTGGAATAAGACTTTTTATCTATAGCATTGTTAATATTGAACAACACTTGCTTCACCTTTAATAGGGCAATAAAACGGCTGCGTACTTTTTTTATAGCCAGTGGCTTCGTCCAGAAGTCATCTGGTTGCAATTCAATAATAGAGTTAACTAATGACTCATTCGTTTCGGTACTAAGAAAGATTAAAACCGTAGTTTTAGTAACATGGCCTTTAAACTTTAGTTCTTCTAATAAATGAAATCCGTCTTTGTCACTTTTAACATTAAAAGCGCAAATTACAATATGAAAAAACATTTCATCGCACAACCTAAGTCCGTAGTAGGCATTTTGTGCGCAACGCACTTCTTTAATACCTAAGGCGAATAAGCTCTCTTTCAAAATGCTATGAACAAGTAAATTGTCGTCTATAATCAGAACATTGAGTTGATCAAGTTGCGCTAATGTATTTTTATCGACTTCTTCCATTTTATACCTACTGGCTATTGACCTAGCACGCTATTTTTTTATCTGCTGCTGACGTTGCTCGCATAAGTTAAGTACGTTTTTCTTTGCGTTAGTATCGAGCTTACCCCAAGCCATAATTTCGTCTATATGGCGAAAGCAACCTAAACAAACATCTTGCTGATTCAAGCAACAATTACGAACACAAGGGCTAGCAACCGGTTCTGTTGACTGATGGTATTTTATATTCATATGGCTTCTGCAAAATTGGTTAATTCAACTATACATGGTTTTAGGTGATTTAATTGATTTTGCAATGCCTCATGTTGTTTAATGGATAATTCGCTATCGCTACTATACTCATTCAATAGTAGAGTAAGATCTTCACATTGGACTATTAAAGGCTTAGCGGCAATGACATTCGCTAATTTAATTAACGACGATAACGTTTGATTTGCTAACGTATAATTCTTTTCATTAATCGCAGCAATAAGCGTTTGGGCATCAGCCGTAATATCAGTTAAATAATCGTCTAGCATAAAAGCAGCTAGCTCGGCAGAACCTTGGTTTTGTGCATATTGATTTAAATCAAAAGCATGTTTTGTGAAACTGCTTTCTTGTTCATGCTCATGTTTGTCATCTAATTCAACATCAAACAATTGCTCAATATCATCAATATCAACCTCTTGCTCAACCGGTATCGTGACTTTATTAACGTTCAAACTTGTTAGTGGTGATTTTTTACCTATTTCCACTTGAGCTAACACGGTATTACTTTCATTTGTGCCTATACTCATCTTTAACCAAGGTGATAATTGCGCGGTAAGCTTTTGAATATCTATCACTGGCACTAAGGGCTCAACACGCCACGTATTAGGTAATTTGTTTTTATCAATAATAGTCGCTTTTTTACTGGCACTAGAGTTTAAAATAAAAACACCACGACACGTGCTTACGGCTTCATCAATGGCGACATTAACGTCAGTAAATTCAGAGATAACCACTAAAAATCGCCCTGTTCCCCATAAGCGTTCAAGATGCTCCGGATGAGAAACTAAAGTAAGCTTTAAACCAAGCCAATGCAGTATTCTAATTAACGGTTGATTTTTATTGGCTTCTTCTACGCCCACTAAGACCTCAACTTGGCCTGGTTCAAACCGATAAGGGAAGAAAACTTCAGGTTCAACCAATATATTCATCTGACTATTGCCCTGGAGTAACTGCTCAACATTGGCAACAAGTGCTTCACTAAACCAAGGTAGGTTACATAAAGAAAATAATCCAGATCTTTGCAAAGTTAGATAATTGAACGGCTGAATAACCAAAATTTTGGGCTGTATTTTAGTAGGCAAACTTGCGAGATGCTGTGTAATTAAGTCGTAATCTGATAAATAAACTTCCGATGATAAAATAATGACATCAACAGAATTTTTAGTTAGGTGTTTGATGCTAAGTTGTCGCTGGAATAATAACAAGTCATGCATGGTTTCAACAACAGCTTTGCTCTTGCTCAGTGCTTGGCAAATCCTTTCACGATGAGATTTTTCAGTTGCTATCACTAAAATCGAACATTTTGCTAACTTAACCGTTTTATCTTTACTTGTTTGGCTCAAACCTTCAGCCAGAGCAAAAGGCATGTCAAAAGTGAACTTACCTCCCTTATCAAAAGATTGGCATACTTTGTTATCAACATTAAATACCAGTTGCAAGTCCCTTAAATAGTTATCGGTAGCGTTATCATAATCTGCACTGACTTCATCATTAAACGCCAACTGGTCAATTACTTTTATTAACGGCGGCATCTGTGACGCATTATTAATCGCAAAGCTAACGCGTACTATTTGCTGAGCGCTATTAACATCAATAACTTTCAGTTCAACATTAAGATCGACTCCCTGTTGCTCTGTGAACATTTTTTGGCAAATTGTAATGAACATAGCCTGAAAAAACTCACTTTCAAGCGTTACCAAGGTGGCTAAGTTGTCATCCATATCGACATAAATATGATTACTATTTTGCGCTTGGCAAAGACATACATTTGCCAATGCGGTATGTATTTCATTCGCTAATGCGACGGTCGATAACGTTAAAACATAATCGTCACATCTTAGTTGTGCTGAGGCTCGTTGTTGCTCACTCCAGCTAAGCAGTTGCTGTAGTGGCTGATAAGCATACTGTTCATTACCTGGATTTAAAGAAAAAACTTGTCGTTGAACCATAGCTTTACTTACGATAGCTAAGGTATCTTCACTGCTGGTAATAATAGCCAGTTTGTCTGTTTGATTCTGCTGTTTAAGCTGCTGCTTTAATTGTGAATTTTCATCTATTAGCGTTCTATACTCTTCTGTATCACACAAACTGCCACACCAAGTACCATCAATATACTCAAGTGTTAGTCGTATCGATTTACCTAGATTACTGGTGACAGATAACTTTTCAACACACTTGTTTTTCTTAGCAGCTCTAGCGCTTGTTAATATCGCGCGAACATCAATTCGACTAAAAAAATGACGCCAATGTTTCTCGTTAGATTCGCCAGCTAATAATGCGCTTAATTTTCGCTGAAGTTTTTTTGAAGCTACAGGTAACTGCCAATAAAAATCGCTGGTATGACGCGACATAAGCACATGATGAGCCTGAAACTGTTGCTGTTGGAGCTGAAAGTCAGCCTCACTATGTAAAGGTTGAGAAAGCTGGTTAATACTTTTAATTATGGTCGAAACCTCAAGCGCTGGTATTGGCGTTGATACCACACCTGTTGTCACTAGCTCTTCAACAACCGTTATACTTTGCCAACCAAAATGTTTGATTTTTCTCCGCAGGCTTATCAGTAAACATAGAAAAACAATGGCAATAAATAGAAAAACACCTGCAATAACACCAATATAGTATTTTGGCTCTAAATCCAGCTTTAAAATAGCTAATCCAGCCACTAGCTGTTGTTCTATAATTGAAGATTTGGGCGACTGAACGACAAGCACTTCATCAAGTAAGGGGCTAAGTTCGGTTTTTTGTCTTGCTAATTCAGTTTGTAAATCAATTGCCATACGCAATTGACCACGCCATTTTGCCAAAGTATTTTGCTCACTAAATAGCAAGGCATTAAGGACTAAAATTTGTTCTGTTAAGGCTTCTTCGTGTGGGGTTTTAGACACTAAAGTGGCAGAATGATCCAGCCAATAACTTATCTCACGTTGAGCTTTAAGTTTAATATAATCAAACTCGGCTAGATCGTATTGCAAATCAAGCTGGTTAAACATCACTAACGTATCAATCAAACTTTGATGTAATTCATGATTGACTTTTAAACTAGCAATGAGACGACTGAATGTTTTCGCACGATTAATCGCGGTTCTAGCCGTAGATTTTTCGTCGCTAATTTGTCGGAATAATGTTTTTTGTTCAACCGATTGTTCAGAAATTAACAAGGCTAAATTGTCAGCAATTAATGTTAGTTGAATGATGACATTATCTTTGAGTTGGATATTTCGTCGTTCATTTTCAGTCAACAGTGTTACATTTTCAGATTGTAACTTTAACTCCTGCAAGAGTTGTTCTAACCGTCTTCTATTATTTCGACTTGTATCAGATATTTTCTTTAAATTAGCATTCAAAGTTAAATAATTGTCTGCAAAAGTTGTAGCGTATTTACTGCTGATTATTTCACTGAGCAAGCGATCATTTTTAATCAGGAGTTGTTGGCGTTGATTAAATTGTTCAATTGCAGGTAATTGTTGATATTTAAGTTGGGTTAAATCTTGTTCATATTGATAGTAAAGCGAAAATCCAACAATAAAAAGCAGCGCAAAGCTCAACATTAATAAAGATAGTCGGCTGGTAAGTTGGCGATATAAAGGTAATGTTGAATCCATGAACGAGGACTATCCTAATTGGTCAAATACATAATGGGTAGTTTATAAAGACAAACCTGTTCGATAAATTAACAGTTTAATGAAATGGTTTGGCTATATCACAGTGTATGGATTTAACGTTAATTAGCAACGATTAATCTGCTTGCTAGCGTTAAAGTAAAACACAATTATTTAACTTCAACGTGCTTTAGTTACTCACTTCTGATGATCTTAGCTCAAACACCTTAATTACAATGTCTGCAACGTTGAGTTAATTAGTAATTATAAAAATTCAATTAAAACGCGATAAACATCACAGAAAAAATACGGTAAGATGCAAACTTACCGAAATTTGAACAAAGGTTGGACCAGTATGAGTCAAACAAATTATCTGCTAAAGCTCCAAGACAAATTCCTTAAATATCCTTTTGGCCGTACCTTATTTAGTAAAGTGTTTGCATCGCAAGCGCCATACTTTAAATCGATAAAGCCGAAAATATTGAACTTAGAAACGAATTTTTGTCAGGTATTAATACCAAAGCGTAAACCGGTACAAAACCATATAGGCACTGTACATGCTATTGCAATATGTAACGCATTAGAAATGGCAATGGGTGCGATGACAGAAGCATCTATACCCAAAAATTTACGATGGCTACCCAAAGGAATGAATGTTAATTATCTGGCAAAATCAACAACAGATATTATTGCTGAAGCCAAAATAAATCCTGAGCAATGGCAGGTGGGTGACGTATCAGTTTCTGTAAGAGCACTAGATAGCCACGGCACCGTTGTTGTAGATGGTGAAATCAGATTATGGCTATCAGAAAAGCCAGTAAAATAGTGTATTAATAGGCTTTAAGTAGGATGACAATTGCTCAAAAATGTAACTAAAGGTCAGCTTAATTTTTAGTATGCTATAAGCTAAATTGTCATATTTCACTCGTTAACTGCCAAGCTCAATAAACAGTAAAGCTTGGCATAAAGGTAAGTGACCGGCTTGTATAATTATGTCAATTTAACGCCTGCAAAATGTGATAGTTAACGCTTAAAGCTTAAAGCTTAAAAAAGTGTTGCTGATAAACCTTAAGTTCCGCAATCGACTCACGAATATCATCCATGGCTAAATGAGCACCAGTTTTAACCACTTTGTCTAATACTTCTGGCTTCCAGCGTCGTGCTAACTCTTTAATTGTACTGACATCGAGATTGCGATAATGAAAGTAATCTTCAAATTCAAGCATGTATTTATTAATAAAGCGTCTATCTTGACCAATGCTGTTGCCACACATAGGTGACTTACCTTTCGTGACATAAGGCTTAATAAATGCCAAGGTTTCAGCACTCGCTTGCTCAATACTCGTTGTACTTTGACGACACCTTTGTGTTAATCCTGATTGGCCATGATGCTCGATGCACCATTCATTCATATTATTTAAAACATCATCACTTTGATGAATAGCAAGCACAGGGCCTTCAGCTAACACATTGAGTTGGCTGTCGGTAATTATTGTCGCAATTTCTAAAATAACATCCGTCTTAGGTTCAAGGCCTGTCATTTCTAAATCTAACCAAATTAAATTGCTGTCATTCGCGCTCATTGTTATCCCTAAGTTAATTACTTATTATCAAGTTAGCTCCAATTATCAAAGCACTTACACGATGTAGTGTCTGTAAAAGGCGCAATTACACATGCATTTATATAATGCTTGGGTATATAATACGTCAGAATGTAGCATGATTAAAATTATTTGTCGGTAGCCTTATCAGAATAATACATAAATGCTGAGATAACATAAAAATGAGACTAACTTGTGGCTAAAGCCAAAAAACTGACCAAAGGTCAAGCACGGCAGATCAAAGCTAACCAAAGTAAGAAGTTACGTAAATCTACTGAAAAAGTTCAATGGCAAGATGATGAACTTGCTGCAGCCGAAACAGGTACTGTTATTAGTCGCTTTGGTCAACATGCTGACGTTGAAAGCAGCGACGGCATTATTTTTCGTTGTAATTTACGTCGCAGCATTTCGTCTTTAGTTTGTGGCGATAAAGTACTTTGGCGCAAAGGCAAAGAAACCCAACATAGTATTTCTGGTGTTATAGAGGCAGTTCACGAGCGAAATTCAGTACTGAGTCGACCCGATGTTTATGATGGTGTTAAACCCATTGCCGCCAATATAAGCCAAATTTTAATTGTTTCCTCGGTATTGCCTGCCTTTAATGCTGACATTATCGACCGTTATTTAGTCGCCGCAGAACAAACGGGTATAACACCGGTTATCCTCTTAAATAAATTAGACCTACTCGATGATAGCAATCGTGAAGAGATTGAAAAGCAATTAAATATTTACCGGAAAATAGGTTATCAAGTTACTTACGTGAGTAATGAAACGGGTGAAGGTATTGCTGAGTTAAAATTACAGCTGAGCCAACATACCAGTGTATTTGTTGGTCAATCAGGTGTGGGTAAATCAACGCTGACCAATACATTAATGCCAGAGTTAGGAGTAATGACTAAAATTGTTTCAGAAAACTCAGGGCTTGGGCAGCACACCACAACGGTTGCTCGACTGTATCATTTTGAACAAGGTGGCGATTTA
>TARA_B110000438_G_scaffold26129_1_pt1 | contig 14575 bp, 16 predicted proteins | sample TARA_B110000438 | Tara Oceans TARA_B110000438 (sample SAMEA4398413) | marine metagenome | biome: Polar Biome; feature: [MES] marine water layer (ENVO:01000295) within the mesopelagic zone...; material: water (ENVO:00002006), including particulate matter (ENVO:01000060) such as...... | reverse complement strand
TATCCCTTTGATAGAACATAATATTTCTTTTGCTTCTTTTTCTTCTAACTTTGAGATTTTTTTTAAGTTCATAGAATCTTCTTTAATTAAGTATGAAACTTCTAAAATTGTATTAGTTTTTGTTTTGGATAGACCTAAAGATAATAAATCTTCAAACAAATTATCTTCTATATTTAACACCTCTATATTTTCTCCATATTTATCAGTAAATCTAGAAAATATACTATTTGCAGCGCTAATACTTAATTGTTGACCAATTATTATTCTAACTAAGGATAGAAATTCTGATTTTTTTTTATAATCATCATTTATTGAAAAATTATTTTTATTAAAAAAATCAATAAATCGTCCTAAATTTGGGTCAGATTGAATCAGATAATTAATTGCTTTTATATTTTTCATTATTTTTACTAGCCATATTATATTTAAATATTTATTATGAAATAAACAGTTTCTTTTAAGGAAATTATATTAATAAAGAATATCAAAAATATATTGACCCTAAAGTTGTAGGTATAGGTATTTTAGTTAAAGATAATAAAATTCTTTTAGTTAAGAGAGCTATAGATCCTGGATATGGTAAATGGAGTATGCCATCAGGATTTATTAATAGATTTGAAAAAGTAGAAACTGCTGTGGAAAGAGAATTGATGGAAGAATGCGGTATTAAGGTTAAAGCCGAATGGATCTCAGGTGTATATTCTAAAGAAGATTCTCCCATAATTTTATTAGTTTGGAATTTGAAATTTATTTCAGGAACTCCTAAACCTTTAGATGAAACACTGGAAGTTGATTTCTTCAAATTAGATAATTTACCCAATTTAGCTTTTGAACATGATGAAAAAATAATAAAAGATTGGATAGAAAAGAGTAAAAAGATTAATTGATTTTGTGATATTCAATTAATCTTTTTACTCTTTTCCAAATTGAATCAGCTACTTTTGATTGTGTTTGATGAGCACCAACTATACTCCAAGAAGACCTATCTTTATTTGCCATTTCTAAATATCCATCTCTAACTTTATTATGAAAATTTAGGCTCATATTTTCATATTTATTTCCTTCAAAACTTTCTCTTTTAGATTTATTGTTTTTATCAGAAAAATTTGAAAGTTCAATGTTTATATTCTTATTTATTCTTTTTGTAGAAAGATTAGGATCAATATCTAATAAAATAGTTAAGTCTGGTGAAAGATTATTAATTGCGATGTTATTTAAATAATTAATAGTTTCAATAGAAACTCCTTTCCCATAACCTTGATAAGCTACAGTAGAATGAATAAATCTATCCACTATTACTGTTAATCCCTTATCCAAAGCAGGTTTTATAACAGATTTACACAACTCAGCTCTAGCTGCGCAAAATAAATAAGTTTCAGCAATAGGATTTTTTATATTTTTTGATTTAACCCATTTTCTAACTTGCTCTCCCATAGGAGTATTTCCAGGTTCGTGAATTAGAATAGAATTCACGCCATCATCAACTAGTTTGTTAACGAGTTTTTTACATTGAGTAGATTTTCCTGATCCTTCTCCGCCTTCAAATGTAATAAGCAAACCTTTATTTAAAACATTTTTAGATGCCTTTCCGTCCTTAGGAAAATTAAAAAGCTTTAAATTTTTTTCAGGTTTATTTTTTGAGGTCATTTAATCTCTTTTTTTTAAAATTAATCTTCTGTTTAATTCTTTTCCAACAGATTTAGTTCCAATACCTTTATTACTTGCAAAGAAGTGTTGTCTTCGTCTTATATTTGCGTCTCTTGGAGCTAATTCTACTTCATTTTCACCAAGTTGAATTTTTTTCACAGCTACCTTAACTTCATTTAATGCATGTGAGCTTTCACTGTCAATATCTAAATTAGGATTTTCTATTTTACTTTTCTCTTTAATCTTTCCTAAAAATCTAATTATTTGATCACTAGATCCTTTTCTTAATATATGTATTGGAATCCCTAGTTTTTCTGCTGTTTCAAGTACTCTTGATTTTGGTTCACGAGAATAATTAGATTTTGTTGTAACTATTACTTCTGCTTTTTCTGGACTAGAAACTATAGTTATATTATTAAAAACTGTTTTAGAAGAATTTTTTAATTTAGTTTTTTGTATTCCAAAAGGATATATTTTGAATTTCTTTGGATTGATTTTTTCTTTAGTATTTATTTCTAAATCATGAATATTTATCTTTGTATTAACTAAATTACTAAAATTGAATGGAGTTTGTGACAAAGATATTTTTTCATCAATTTCAATATTTTTTTCAACTTTATTATTTGATAATTTTCTTACTTCTGAAGCAGAAGAAATCCCTCTTAATTTTTTGTCTACTGCTAATGCTACATCAAAATGAACTGCAACTTCATTTCTTCCAATTATTTCTACAACGATATCAAAGGTTGGTTCATGCTGCCTTTCAAGGACTGTTTTTTGACTTTTTCTTCTTCTTGCCTCAATATCTCCTAAAGTTACAGACTTAGTGCCTCCAACTAAATCACTGATAGTTGGATTGATTATTAAATTATCTAAAGTATTTCCATGAGCAGTTGCTATAAGTTGAACACCTCTTTCTGCAATTGTTCTACAAGCATTTGCCTCTTTTTCTGTACTTATTTCGTCAATGACAATTACTTCTGGCATATGATTTTCTACAGCTTCAATCATGACATCGTGTTGTAATTCAGTATTTTTAACCTGCATTCTTCTAGCTGAACCTATTGCTGGATGAGGAATATCTCCGTCTCCGGCAATTTCATTAGAAGTATCTACAACAACTACTCTTTTTTCTTCTTTATCAGCTAATAGTCTTGTAATTTCTCTTAGCATAGTAGTTTTACCTATACCTGGTTTACCCATGATTAATATACTTTTATTAGTACCAATAAAATCTTCAATAACTTTGATACTTCCAAAGACTGCCCTGCCAACTCTGCAAGTTAATCCAACTGGTTTAGTAAACCTATTTCTAATTAATGATATTCTATGTAAAGTTTTTTCTATACCTGCTCTATTATCATCGCCTACATGGCCAATTTTATCTAAAACCAAACTAATATCTAATAAATTGACTATTTCATCTTCAATGATATTTTGGTGAGAAGAATAAATGATAATAGGAGGTCTTCCTAAATCCATTACTACTTCTATAAGCTCATATTCATGAACTTTGATATGTTTTTTTATTTTAGACGGTAAAATATTTAGAAATAAATTTAAGTCATCTAAAATCTCTATAGGTTCTAATTCTTTCATATTATTAAATTATTTTATATCAAGAAATTAAAAAAAGTATTTTAAGAAAAGATTAAATTAAGAACTTGTAAGATTAATAAAAAATTCATGTACTTTAGATGATCCAGAAATTTCTGGATGAAAAGATGTACCTAAAATTTTATTTTGCTTAACTGCAACAATAGTTCCATCTTTTAGTTTTGATAATATTTCAACATTATTTTTAACTTTTGTAACTATTGGGGCTCTAATAAAAACAGCCTTAATTTTTTCTTCAATACCTTTAAAATTTATATTCGTTTCAAATGAATCAACTTGTCTACCAAACCAATTTCTAGAGACTTCTACGTCTATAATACTCATTGGGGTAGGATAATTTTCTCTAAGCTTATCTGCAATGCATATTAATCCAGCACAAGTACCCCATAGAGACATTCCATGATTAATTTTTTCTTTTATAGGATTTTCAAAATCATATCGGTCGATCAATTTTTTTATCGTAGTTGATTCTCCACCTGGTATTATAAGTCCATCTAATTTTTCAAGTTGAGACTTATTTTTGATTTTATGAACATCAACCTCAAATTTGCTTAGCATTTCTATATGCTCTGCAAAATCTCCTTGTAAAGCTAGCACACCTACCTGTACTTTATTTACCAACCTCTTTTTTCTAATCTTTCTGATGGATCTAGCTTAGAAACCTCGACACTCTTCATTGCTCCTCCAAGATTCTGAGAAACTTTAGCGATTAAATCAGCATCTTCATAATGGGTAGTTGCTTGGACTATTGCATCTGCCATTTTTGCTGGATTACCACTTTTGAAAATTCCAGAACCAACAAAGACACCTTCAACACCTATTTGCATCATTAAAGCTGCATCAGCTGGAGTTGCTATGCCACCTGCTGCAAAATTAACAACAGGTAATTTTCCTGTATTTTTTATTTCACAAACTAGCTCATAGGGTGCGCCTAAATTTTTAGCTTCTGTCATAAGCTCTTCATCGCTTAATCTTTGGATTTTTTTAATGTCAGATAAAATTTGTCTAGCATGAGTTACTGCTTGAACTACATCGCCAGTACCTGCTTCACCTTTAGTTCTTATCATTGAAGCACCTTCACCAATTCTTCTAAGAGCTTCACCAAGATTTGTAGCTCCACATACAAAAGGCATTTTATAGCCCCATTTATTAATATGGAACTGGTTATCAGCCGGAGTTAAAACTTCTGATTCATCACAATAATCTACTCCTAATGCTTCCAATACTTGAGCTTCAGCAAAATGTCCTATTCTAGCTTTTGCCATAACTGGTATAGAAACTGCTTCAATTATTCCTGTTATCATTTCAGGATCTGAAGCTCTTGCTACACCACCATCTCTCCTAATATCTGAAGGAACTCTTTCTAAAGCCATTACTGCCACGGCTCCAGCATCTTCAGCTATTTTAGCTTCATCTGGTGTTACTACATCCATAATAACTCCGCCTTTTAACATTTGAGCCAGGCCACCCTTAACTCTCCAGTCACCCACTTCAGGTAATGATTGTGATTTCCAAGTTTTAGATTTTTTATCTTTTAAAGTACTCATTTTAATTCTCCTCGGCTTTTGTTTTTTTTTATACGACACCGAACCCGTATAATTTAATTATATGTCTTTAATTAAGTTTTAATCTAATTTTGATAATAATATTTGAAGTAAATCTATAGTTCTATTAGAATATCCCCATTCATTATCATACCAACTAACTATTTTAAACATATTTTCACCAATTTTTAATGTAGAACTTAAATCAATTATTGAAGAATGAGTATTTCCTAAAAAATCTATTGATACTAATTCTTCATAAGTAACATCGATAATTCCTTTTAAATCATTTTGAGAATAATGAGTAAAAAGCTCATTTATTTCTTTAGTTGATGTGTTTTTTTCTAAAATTATATTTAAGTCAACAACCGAGCAACTTGAGGTTGGAACTCTAAATGCCATTCCATCAATTTTTCCTTCAACTGATTTTATAACTTTGGAAACTGATTTGGCAGCTCCCGTTGAGGTAGGTATTATACTTGTTGCTCCTGCTCTTGCTCTTCTTAAGTCTTTGTGTGAATTATCTAATATATTTTGATCATTAGTATATGAGTGAATAGTTGTCATGAACCCACTTTTTATTTTAAAATTATCTTCAAGAATTTTTATTATTGGTGCTAAGCAATTTGTCGTACAAGAAGAATTTGAAATAATATGATGTTTTTGTTCATTGTAACTATTTTCATTTACTCCTACTACAATAGTTATATCTTCGTCTTTACCAGGAGCTGTCAAAAGAACTTTTTTTACTGACGGTCCTAAGTGCTTAGAAGCATTATTTTTATCATTAAATTTACCTGTAGATTCTATAACTATTTCAATATTTTCTTTTTCCCAAGGAATTAGAGAAGGATTATTTTCATTAAAGAATTTAATTTTTCTATCTCCTGCATATAAATAATTTTTATCGTATGTGATATCTAAATCTAGTTTCCCATAAGAAGAATCATATTTAAGTAGATGACTGTAAGTTTTTGTATCTGATCTACCATTTATTGCAGCTATATTTATATCTAAATTATTTTCTAAAATAATTCTAAGAATTTGTCTTCCAATTCTCCCGAATCCATTTATTCCTATATTTTTTACCATAATTTAGATTTTTATTATTTTAATATTTTGTTTCCAGCATAACTTGATGATTTACTTAGTTTTTCTTCAATTCTAAGTAATCGGTTATATTTTGCAACTCTATCGGACCTAGCTGGTGCTCCAGTTTTAATTTGTCCAGAATTAGTACCAACAGCTAAATCTGCTATGGTTGTATCTTCAGTTTCTCCAGATCTATGGCTTATAATACATTTGAAATTATTATCTTTAGCTGTTTTTATTGTTTCAATAGTTTCAGAAATTGTACCAACTTGGTTAAATTTTATTAGAATCGCGTTAGCTGAACTTTTATCAATTCCTTCTTTAAGGTATTTTTTTTGAGTAACAAAAAGATCATCTCCTACAATTTGTAAATGTTTACCATGTTTTTTTGTAAAATTTCCCCATCCGTTCCAATCATCTTCTGATAGTCCATCTTCGATAGAATATATTGGATATTTCTTTATTAATTTTGTATAGTAATTTATCATTTCATCAGAAGATAAAATTTTTCTATCTTTAGATAAATTATATTTTCCATCTTTTTCAAACTCTGAGGCTGCAGGATCTAAGGCTATAAAAATATCTTCTCCAGGCTTGTAGTTTGATTTTTCTATTGCTTCCATTATAAAATCTAAAACTGCATTATTTGATAGACCAGTTGGTGCGAATCCACCTTCAAATCCTACGTTTGTGGATAACCCTTTTTTTTCAAGAATTTTTCCTAAGGTACTATAAATTTCTGATCCAGCTCTGATGGCCTCTTTAAATGTTTCAAATCCAACTGGTGTTATCATAAATTCTTGGAAGTCAGTTGAATTAACTGCGTGCGAACCTCCATTCATTATATTCAGCATAGGTACAGGTAAAGTATATTTAGAATCACCACTTATTAAATCAGAAACCCTTTGATATAGAGGTATATTTTCAGACATACTTGATGCTATTAAAGTAGCTAATGAAACTCCTAAAATAGCATTAGCTCCTAAGTTTTGCTTCATATCAGTTCCATCTAAATCTATCATTAGTTGATCAATATTTTTTTGATCTCTGACATCCAATGATAATAGTGGTTTGGCTATAATATTATTAATATTATTTACTGCTTGTGTGACTCCTTTTCCTTTGTATCTATTTGAGTCATTATCTCTAAGTTCTAATGCTTCTCTAACCCCTGTACTTGCACCAGAAGGCACAGAAGATATTGCAACTATATTATTATCAAGTTCAATTTCTACTCCCACAGTAGGGTTGCCTCTTGAATCTAAAATCTCACTAGCATTTATTGATTTTATTTTATGCATTTTTTCTCTTACTTTAAGCGTTATCTATTTGTTCAATTATTTTACTTTGCTCTTTCAAAATAATCTCTATTCCATTAGTACCTAATTCTAAAAGAGTATTCATTTCAGTTTTAGAAATTAAATTATCCTCAGATGTTCCTTGGATTTCTACTATATCCAACTTTTCATTTAATACAATATTCATATCAAAATCAGCTACAGAGTCCTCTGAATAATCAAGATCTAACAAAAAATCATTATTTACTTTTCCAACACTTATAGCTGCAATTTGATTTTTAAAAAACTTTTTTGGGTTTGAATTATAATAGTTTTTGAGAGCCAAGTATGTAGCTATAAATGCTCCAGAAATTGAAGCTGTTCTTGTACCTCCATCTGCATTTAACACGTCACAATCAATAGTTATTAAAACTCCAGGTATCATCTTTAAATCTAAAGCTTGTCTTAGAGATCTACCAATAAGTCTCTGAATTTCTTGTGTACGCCCACTCATTCTATTACCTCTATCTCGATTAACTCTCTCTCCTGAAGAGTTTGGGAGCATGCTGTATTCAGCCGTAATCCAACCTTTATTTTCATTTAGTAGCCATCTAGGAACATTTCGTGAAATATTCGTTGAGCATATAACTTTTGTATCCTCAAAATTTATTAATACAGAACCGATAGAATTTTTTTGAAAGTTAGGAACTATACTTATTTTTCTTGGTTCATCTTGTTTTCTATTGTTTTTTCTCATAGTATCATTGTACAAAAAATTAGACTTATTTTTATATGTTTATCCTTATAAAAATCATACTTATCTAAAAAACATATTGGAGCTAGAATGAAAATTGGAATTATGGGTGCTGGAGCTGTAGGAAGTTATTATGGAGCAATTTTAAAAAAATATGGTTTTGATGTAACACTTATAACTAGAGGCAACCATTATGAAGAAATTAGTAAAAATGGATTAAAAGTTGAATCTTTTTGGGGTGATTTTAATTTAAAAATACCTTGTTTTAAAGAGGTTAAAAATTTGGAATTTTTTGATTTGATTTTTCTTACATCTAAGCTTTATTCAAATAATCAATCTATTAAGGATCTTAAGAAAATTTCAAATTCTGAAACAATAATTATTACTATTCAAAATGGAGTAAATAGTCATAATGAAATTGCTAAAGAAATTAAGTCAAAAAATATTATTCCTGCTGCTACATATATTGAAGCAGAAATTCCCACTCCCGGTGTTGTGTTACAGAAAGGGTCTTCTGTAATTATAGAAATGGGTGAACTTAATGGAGAAATAACTAAAAGAATAAAAGAAATTAAAAATCTTTTTTCTGTCAAAGAACTAACCATAAATATTTCTGAAAATATATTATCTACACTTTGGAAAAAAATGATTATTGTTGGATCTTTTGGAACAATAATGTCATCCTTTAGAGCATCTTTTGTAGATTTGATAAATTCAAATTATGGAGAGGATATTTTAAGGGCAACAATGAAAGAAATTTTATCTGTGGGTATTGCAGATGGTATAAATTTGAGAGATGTTGATATTAATCAAAATATATTAGATTTGAAAAAAGAACCTGAATCTATGACTTCTTCTATGCAAAATGATCTAAATAATTCAAAACCATTAGAAATTGATAATATTCTAGGATATGTAGTAAAACTGTCAAAAAAATATAATATTTCTACGCCCTATAGTATGACTTTAGTTGCTTCTTTAGATAAATTAAAAAAAGGATAAATTCATGGTTATAAAATTTAATGATATAAAAAAACTATCTTCTCAAATGATAATAGATGCTATGGCTGTTATCGGATGGAATCAAACTATGATTAAGGGTTCTAATTCATTATTTAAAGGAAAAAAAATTTTTGGAGAAGCTGTAACTTTAAATTTTGTACCTTATAGAAATGATTTATTAGAAGATTTACCAAAAAGGAGTAAATCTCCGGAATATGAAGCCTTTGAACTATGTGGCCCAAACAAAGTTTTAGTTGCATCATCCATTGGTCCATTAGAGTCTATTGGTGGTGATATAAAGTTTCTTAGACTTTTTCAAAAAAAAGCTGAAGGAATTGTAACGGATGGTTCAGTTAGAGATTCAGAACAATTGAAAAAATATAATTTTCCTGTCTTTGCAAATTCTTTTACCTCCAAACAAGGAGTAGGAATAATGCTTCCTTATGGTGTGAATCAATTAATTAATTGTGGTGGAGTTTTAATTAAGCCAGGAGATTTAATTTTAGGAGATGATGATGGAGTTGTTGTATTGCCTAAAATTATAGCTAATGAAGTTCTGTCGATATCTCTAGAAAGAGAAGAAATTGAAAAAACTATAAAAACAGAATTAGAGAATAACCCTGATTCACCTGGTAAATATTATCCTTTTAATGATGATACGTATAAACTATATGAAGAATTTAAAAAAACAAAAAAATAATCTTAAGTATTAATTTGGAGTAAATATATGTCAATTGATGGAATAGCTTTTCATAAAGGAAAAAAAATATTACTTAAAGATGCAACAGTCGGTGTAATGACTCATGCTTTACATTATGGGACTGCAGTTTTTGAAGGGATTAGAGGTAATTGGAGCGAAGATAATCAAGAAATGGTAATTTTTAGATTAAAAGAGCATTATGATCGTCTATTAAGAGGAGCAAAAATATTAAGAATGAATCTTCCCTATTCATCTAAAGAATTATGCGATATGACAGTAGATTTAGTTAAATCTAATGGATACAAACAAGACGTTTATATTAGACCTTTAGCTTATAAATCTCAGGAACTAGTAGCTAATTTAAAATTACATGAATTAGATGATGATTTGACTGTTATTGTAATACCATTTGGTGCATATATTGATAATGAAAAACCAATTAATTGCCAAACTAGCTCATGGAGAAGACCAGAAGATACAATGATGCCAACAGGAGTAAAGTTATCTGGATTATATACTACGAGCATATTGGCTAAAACTGAAGCTGTGTCTTCAAATTTTGATGAAGCTATACTCTTAAATCATGATGGATCAGTTTCTGAAGGAAGTGGAGAAAATTTATTTATGATAAAAAATGGTGAAATTATAACTCCTACTGAAACAGATAATTGTTTGTTAGGTATAACAAGAGATTCGATAATTGATATTGTAAAAAATGAATTGGGATTAAAAGTAAAAGAAAGAAAAATTCATAGATCTGAATTATATCTTGCTGATGAAATTTTCCTAACAGGTACAGCTGCTCATGTAACTTCAGTAGGTTCTTTGGATAATAGGAAAATAGGATCTGGAGATATTGGTAAAATTACTAAATTACTTCAAGAGTTATACTTTTCAATTGTAATAGATAATAAAAAAATTCAAAAAAAATCAAATTACTCTTCTTGGCTTACAGCATTTAAGATTTAAATTTGATAATTATTGCTCGATTTTTTGTCTATTATATTTAAAGGATTTTTGTAAATTAATTCATCCAAAGATGCAGAACCAATTAATTTACGGGACTTATCAAGACTTTTTTCTAAAAAAATATTATTAAATTTATAGTAATTAGTTGTATCAGAAGCTATAAAATCAAAAATACCATTCTTTAATAAATTTATAGAATTTATCTCTACTTTTTCCCCAAAAATACTTTCTAATGAGCCTAATGATAATTGAAAAAGTACACCAAGATCTTTTAGTTCTTTTAATTGTTTTATTTCAATTTGATAATCTAATCTTTCAGGGTGTGCAATTATAGGTATGATTTTATTACTTATAATTTCTGATAATTTTTTTACTAAAAGCTGATATGAAAATTCTATATTATTCATATCAATTAACAAAAAGTTTGAATTTAATAAGCATGAGTTATTATAATGATTTTCTTTTATAAAACTATTTTCTGAAAATAGAAATTCTACTCCTGAGTAAGTATCATAACTTTTATTAATAATTTTAGATTTATTTTTATTAAAGTTTAAAATATTATTGCTGAACTGATTTAAAAAAAGTTTATTTTCTCTAAAAGGTATATATTTTTCAGAAATAATATAAATAGAATCAGTGAAAAGATCTTGACTTTTATTTGCTTCAAATAAATCTAAATGATTATCAATTATAATATTAGAATTATAAAAATTGAAAGATTTATTATTTATATCTATCATTTAAGATCTTGCTACTATCATTCTAAAGGATTCTGCATATTCAAAATCTGATCCCTTTGCTGTATCTTTCAGTCTTTTTAAAATATTTTTCCCATAATCTGATCCTAAGCTTAGTCCTGGTAATTGACTTTCATGTTTGGCTAATGATTCAATTTTATGTGTAGCAAATTTAGAAACATCTATAGATACATTTGGAGTATCGCTCCCCCAAAAAAGTAGATCTTTTACTTTATGAGGTTGTATTTCCCTATTTATTTGTTCTGGGAAATGTAGATGGTCTCTTGCATAAGGGTAAATAGCATCCATAACTGAAAAACCTAAGTTTCTATGGTCTCTATGCAAGAAATTATTCATTCTGAAGGGATCATGTGTAAATATAGTTTCAGGTTTGAATTTTCTAATATTTAGAACTAAATCAGAAAGTAACTTTCTATTAGATTCTAACATTCCATCTATAAAATTTAGACTGACAATATTCTTTACACCAAGTATATTTGCAGCTTGAATTTGTTCATTTGATCGTATGTCTATAATTTTATTACTAGTCATATTTTTATCATTTGAGCCACTAGAACCTGTAGTAGCTAAGACATAAACTACTTCTGATCCATTTTCAATCCATTTAGCTATTGTTGCTCCAGTACCTATTTCAGCATCATCTGGATGAGCAAAAATTACCATTGCTTTTTTTGGGATATATTTATATTCTTTCATAGTAATAATATAATTCTTTTTTTATTTTATTATAAGAAAAATATAATAAAATAAATTAAACAAATAATAAAATTTATGCTAAAAATTGATAATAAAATTGAAAAAATTCTAGAAAAAGAATTTATACGTCAAAAAAACTCTGCTGTTTTTATTGCTTCTGAAAATTATGCTTCAGAGAATGTTAGAAAGTATTCTGCGTCTATATTAACAAATAAATATGCTGAAGGATATCCAGGTGAAAGATACTATGCTGGATGTGAATTTGTAGATGAAATTGAAAATCTAGCCATTGAAAAAGGAAAAAAGATTTTTAAATCAGATCATATAAATGTTCAACCTCATTCTGGATCTCAGGCAAATATGGCTGCTTATGTTTCATTATTAAAACCTGGAGATAAAATTTTAAGTTTATCTCTTGATCATGGAGGTCATCTATCTCATGGACATAATGTTAACTTTTCAGGCAAAATTTACGAAATTCATAATTATTTTTTAAATAAAGATACTGAACTTATAGATTATGAAAAAATAAAAGAAATAGCTGAAAAAGTAAAACCAAAATTAATTATTTGTGGTTACTCTGCTTACTCTAGAATAATTGATTTTGTTAAATTTAGCGAAATTTCTAAATCAGTTGGCTCGTTATTGATGGCAGATATAGCCCATATTGCAGGTTTAGTCGTATCTGATTTACATCCATCACCCGTAGGCTTAGCAGATATTATAACTTCAACTACTCATAAAACTCTACGAGGACCTAGAGGTGGATTAGCTATTATAAAAAAAGAATTATCTAAAAAATACGATAGAGGTGTATTTCCTGCAATTCAAGGAGGGCCTATTATGAATACTATTTTGGCAAAAGCGATTGCATTTCAGGAAGCTTCTACAAAAGAATTTAGAAATTATTCAAAACAAATTATTGATAATGCTAAAGTTTTATCAGAATTATTTATAGCTCGAGGATTACGAGTTATTTCAGGAGGAACTGATAATCATCTAATGTTGATTGATACTAGATCGATTAATATTACTGGTGATGTAGCAGAAAAAAAATTAAATTCTGTAGGTATAGTTGTCAATAAAAATGCTATTCCTTATGATCCGTTACCTCCAAAAATAACCTCAGGAATTAGAATAGGTACTCCTGCAATCACAACTCGTAAAATTTCTAATAATGATTTATTAGAAATGGGTAATTTAATTGTAGATACTTTAAAAAAACCAGATAAAAATTTATCTACCATAACTAAAGAAGTTAAGAAAATTATGAATAAACTTCCACTTCCATAAATAAAGACTAGATTAGATATAAATATTAAAAAAAACAGTGATATAATTTATGAATCTAAAAAATCAAGAATGCAAGAGTTGAAATTGAAAAAATATGAATTAATGTGGATAATTGGTGGTAATATAGATGATTCTGCTGCTGATGAAACTATGAATAGAATTAGAGAACTATTATCTATTTCTGACGAAAGTAAGGTACTTACAACTTCTTTATGGGCACGTAGAAAATTGTCTTATCCTATACAAAATTTTGATGAAGGTACGTATTTTATTTTTGATTTAGAATGTCTTCCAGCTAGTATAATAAAAATTGAAAATATCCTTAAGAATGATAGCCAAGTTATTAGACATTTAATCACTGTTAAGGAAAATTTCAAACCTTATAAAGTAAAGTCTAAATAAAGGAAAATTTTGAGTTTAAATCAAATATTATTAATAGGAAATTGTGGATCTGATCCAGAGATGAGATACACACCTAATGGAGCTATGGTTGTTAACTTTAGTCTTGCAGTGAATTCCTATAGAAATGGAGCTGATGGAGAGCAAATTCAAGATACTGAATGGTTTAGAATTGCTTGTTGGAATAAAACAGCTGAGTCAGTAAATCAATTTTTACAAAAAGGACAGAGATGTTTTGTTGAAGGTAGATTTAGATCTAGTACATATACGGGAAATGATGGAACTCAGAGACAAAGTAGTGAAGTAACAGCATTCAGAGTTATATTTCTTGATAGATCAAATGAATCTTCTAATAATGAAGCCTCAACTACTAATGATCAATCACAAAGCTTTAAAACTAATAATGAAACTAATAATGAAACTAAAAATACAACTAATACTGATTCTAGTTCTGAATCAGATGATATAGAAGAATTACCATGGTAAAGGAAAATTAATGACAACGAACAGACAAAATTCAAAAAGAAACTCTTTCTCATATGATTTTAGAGCAAGAAAAAAACCTATTACAAAAATGATTAAAGGTTTACCTGTAGATTATAAAGATTTAGATGTTTTATATTCTTATGTGTCTGATAGAGCTAAAATTAATAGTGCTTATAGGGTAGGAAATCCAGCTAAAGAACATAGAAGCTTAACTGCAGCTATTAAAAGAGCTAGATTTATGGCTCTTTTGCCTATTTCTCATGATCACGATTCAGTTAAATCTTCTATAGAAGAAACTAAATCTGAAGAAACTAAATCTGAAGAAACTAAATCTGAAG
>TARA_B110000438_G_scaffold22471_1_pt1 | contig 14582 bp, 14 predicted proteins | sample TARA_B110000438 | Tara Oceans TARA_B110000438 (sample SAMEA4398413) | marine metagenome | biome: Polar Biome; feature: [MES] marine water layer (ENVO:01000295) within the mesopelagic zone...; material: water (ENVO:00002006), including particulate matter (ENVO:01000060) such as...... | reverse complement strand
AAGGACAATTGGTGACAACAAACGAAGATCACACAAGACGTGCAGCAGAGATGGTTGGGGACGATGTAGACCGCATTTGGGGACGTGATGAACTATGTACTTCGGATGATGCTATTTTTGTTGCTTCAGGGGTTTGTTCTGGATATCTTCCTGGCGTTGAATTCCTAGGACAAAATCGTGTTGCTGTGCATTCGGAAATTCTGCACGTTGCAGATGGCCGTAGGCAATTCGTATCCTCTGAGAAGCGCCTGTGATTCGATAAGCCGCCTATGGCGGCGATTTGATATGCCTGCAATGATTCGGCGATGCTATGTCTAATTGGCCCGCAATGGAAGCCATGCCTAACAACCTCGTGAATTACGGTGTCACCGATAATGGAATTGCGGTTATTGAACTGATTTCAGATTCTGATGGGAAACCACTCACAGAAGGAAAAACATCAGTCAATACCTATACCAGAGAAATGTGGCAAGATATTGACCAAGCTATTCTCAACGCTCGTTTTGATGGCGAGGTGACTGTGATACTAATGACTGGTCATGGTGACAAATTCTTCTCTGCTGGTGCGAGTATCAACTACCTCAACAGTTTGACCCCTCGCTACAAGTACTTCTTCTGCTTACATGCAAATGAAACTCTTTCGCGCCTTGAACAAACCCCCAAACTGGTAATTGCAGCCCTCAATGGCCATACTGTTGGTGGTGGCCTTGAGATTGCAATGGCTGCAGATATTCGTATCGCTCGAAAAGACAACGGACAAGTCGGTTTGCCCGAAGTCTCTCTTGGTGTGCTAGCCGGAACAGGAGGGACGGCACGTCTATCCCGTTTGGTTGGTAAGGCTAGAGCGATGGAAATCATGGTCACAGGCCGTAAATTCTCATTTGAAGAGGCCCATGAAATGGATTTAATCCATGATATTTACGATAGCATGAATCTAGATGAATTCAGACAAGATGTCCTAGATTATGCCGGTCAATTCACACTACCTCTGGCGGCAGCCAAGGCGATTGGAAATATCAAGCGCAGTGTTCAGAGTGGAATCGAGATTCCTCTAGAATATCACCTCGCATTAGAGCGTGAATTACAGTCGGATCTTTTCCAATCTGATGATGCAAAGGAAGGGATCGCATCCTATGTCGAGCGGAGAACACCTCGCTTCTCGGGAAAGTGAAAGGAAATAACACCATTTCAAATATGACTGTCCCTACGGGACAGATATGAGCACAACAGAAACCGTGGAGACGTACACTCCGAACTTTGAAGCGTGGATTTCAGAGTTTCAAGAATGGCAAACTCGTATCGGTTTTGACCCGAGTTGGCTGGGTGATTATACGTTCGACATCAAATTTGATTGGGATACAGCTGGAGACACCATTGAATTCGGTGACTTCAAGGGTATGCCGAAATGGGATCGAAGGATGCAGGTCCCTCAACAAAACATTCGAGATGCTATCGTTTCGATGGTCACCGTACAAGGGGACACCGAATTTGCGAGTGTTGAACAGCAACACCACCTTCTAGAATCTGCACCGACAGAGTATGACCGGAAATCAGCACTCCGAATCATGTGTGAAGAACAGCGACATGGTTGGCAAATGGCCTACGTCCTCTGCACATTCTTTGGTGAACAGGGAGTCCGTGAAGCGATGAAATTACTTGAGCGAAATTCATTGGGGAACCCGATTCGTGGCGAGGAAGATCGTAGTCGAATCCTTGGTTCGTTCAACGAACCGATTGATCATTGGCTAGATTTCTTCTGCTTCACTCATTTCATCGACCGTGATGGGAAATTCCAATTGAAGATGCTCAGCACTTCTTCATTCAAACCATTGGCTGCAAGTATGGGTCCCATGCTCAAGGAAGAATCATTCCACCTAGGAACCGGAGCGAATGGTCTACGACGTGTCGTCAAGCAAGGTACCATACCAATGGCTTTCCTTCAGAAATACATCAACAAGTGGGTCAGTACAGGGTTGGATCTATTTGGTACAGATGAAAGTACCTCGGCACAGTGGGCGTATGTGTATGGTGTCAAGGGACGCTATGATGAACGAGAAGCTGAGGTCGAGGCCGATCGTGAACATCTGAATGAAGAATCACGAATGCACTACTTCAACGAACTCAGAGAGGAAATGGTTCGGATCAGCAAACCAAGAAAGGAAGGGGAACCTGAACTGTATATCCCCAGTGATAAATTCAACCGAGGTGTTGGAAATTATCATGGTTCAAAATGGACCATCGAAGGGACTCCATTTGAAGGCGATGATGATGATTGGAAAGCCTACCTTGACAGTGTTCTACCCACTGATGTGGATGAGAAAAAACTGCGTGAAGAATACCTAACACAAGAGTGGATTCAATACCGCGAGTGGAAGGGGAATTAGGCAGGTGTTGAAACAATGACAATGTTGGCCTACGGGCTACTAAATGTCGACCGTGATCGACTCAAACCATTCTTTGAGCGGGTGCCAGAATTGTTCCTAGCCCACCATCACTCCGATGAGCAAGATGCGACTGGTTACGAAGAATTACTGTATCGAATTAGCCGTCCATATTCAAGCAAAACTCTCGATATGATCGATGAATGGATGGGATTTGAACGTCGAGAATGGAAAAGTGATACGGAACGTGAAGTTTTACTATTTCTCTATGCGGTTCGATATCCAGATACGCTTCTAATCGAGAGTCTGACTGAAGAAGCGCGTTGTGATGTTCGCCGTCTTTCAGCCTACCTTCACTTTACCAAGCACACTTATTCAATTTGGGACCAGGATACGCGTAAAGGCCTCCAAAAAATTGGATTCGACATCCCTGATACCGAAGATGCTTGTCCATTCCGTTATGGAGCCTATGTGGCATCTGTTGAATTGCTGAAAAACCTTGCACCATTTTACTCGTTCCTTGAACACGATGTTCCACGACAACGCTTGTTCCAATCGGCTCTAGCCGCATACGGCCGGGAGTGATGATGATGGGGATTCAGACCGTTGCCGTAATCGGTGCGGGAACGATGGGGGCCGGGATTGCCCAGGTTTGCGCACAAGCAGGTTGGGAAACCCGTTTGTTTGATGTTTTTCCAGAGGGATTGGAAACAGGTATGAATCGAATTGATGCATTTTGGGACAAAGGCATTGCACGAGGAAAAACGACCACTGAACAAAAAGAAGAGTGGAGGGGAAACTTACAATCGTTCACCGATTTGGCTGAAGCGGTAAATGGAGTTGATTTGGTTATCGAAGCCGTTCCAGAAATTCTAGATTTAAAACAACAAATTTTCACACAATTAGACCGGTTGGCTCCACAAAATGCCGTCCTCGGAACCAATACCTCCGGACTAAAAATATCAGATATTGCACGGGCGACAAAACGTCCAGAAATGGTGATTGGCATGCACTTCTTCAACCCGGTTCCAATCATGAAATTACTTGAATTGGTCCGCCATGACCAAGTCTCCGATTCAACCATTGAAATCGCACGGGAAGTAGGGACTGCTATGGGTAAATCTTGCATTCTAGTCAACGACGTCCCTGGCTTTGCAACCAGCCGACTGGGTGTAGTTTTAGGTAATGAAGCGATTCGAATGCTCGCCGATGGAGTGGCCTCTGCAACAGATATCGATACAGCGATGAGGCTTGGATACAAACACCCGATGGGACCTCTCGAACTTTCAGACTTGGTTGGTTTAGATGTGCGAAGGGATATTCTCAATAATTTGGCCGAAGCGTTTGATGATGAATCATACAAACCACACCCTCTACTCAACCAATTGGTTGATGCCGGGGATTTAGGAAAGAAAACAGGTATGGGCATCTATGATTGGTCATCTGGCGAGAAGGTCGAACGTGAGCTTTAGTTTAATTCACTCGACCGCAATACAGTCTCAAGATTCCAATCATTTCCTTCTTTGGTAAACAGCACACAAGTCGCAGGTGGCATTCGGTGGAATTCTCCACACAATGTTGCGACCAATAATTCACACCCAGGATTGTGACCCAATATGAGTGTGATTTGATTTTCCAATATTTCTTCGGTTATTCCAATTAATGTTTCGAGGTTCGCCAGATAGATTTCGGGGCGGATTTCATACGGGATATCCATCATCAGAGAATGTGTCTCATGAGTACGCATCGAACTGGAGATAAATGCGGCATCAGGCACCCAACCTAAATCACTCAATGCCTGTGACATACGCGGAGTCTCAAATCTACCCTCTTCTGTGAGGACCCGGTCATGATCAGGTTGTTGTGGTGATTTCCAACCACTGGTTGCGTGACGCATCACAATCAATCGAGTGGACATGCAATCCCTCAATCAAATATGGGTTCCCGCTTCTCAAGGAAAGCGGCTACACCTTCGGCGAATTCTTCGGTTTGACTTGCAGCAATAATCAACGCCTGCTCGAACTCCAATTGAGTTTGGAAAAAGGTGGAGGTTGAGGCATCGAGGAGTTGTTTGGTTCCACTTCGGCTCATCTTTGACCATCGCCCCCAATCAGATGCCAATTGTACCGCACAATCAATCAAATCATCAGGTCCTACGACTTCGTCAACAACTCCCTTTTCGAGAGCATCTTCACCACTCCAGGTTTCATCATTAAAGAAAAAACGTCGGGCGGTTTGATTGCCGACAAGGCGTGGGAGGAGCCAGGTTGAACCCCCATCCGGAGACAAACCCAATTTGAAAAATGCCGCCGCCAATTTGGCTTCTGGCGTGGCGATTCGTGCATCACAAGCCAATGCTAGCCCGAGACCACCGCCTGCCGCCGCCCCGTTGATGGCAGCCACTAGAATGGTTGGATCCGTACGCATCCGCACCTGTAGGGGGTGTAATATGCTGGTCAGATCGTCGACGAGTGGACCAATACGCCCATCATCAATACTGCGCTGAAATTCCTCAATATCAGCACCTGCGCAGAAAAAACGGCCAGTTCCCGTCAAGACGATACCGCGAATGTTTGTGTCATCCATCAAATCATTAAGCGTCGCAGAAATTTCACTCATTGAATCACTGTCGAAAGCATTGCGTGCTGCTTCTGCGGATAGCGTGACGACCGCCACTGAGTCACGGTACTCGACATCTAGGACCATGATAGGCGGTCGGGGTCCTCAGTATTGAATTGCATGAAGGTGATAAGTTACGAATGAATCGGCCATACATGATGCGACGCGACTCCTTGTACATCAACGGTGAATGGGTTCAACCCACAGGCGAGGGTGTTATCGAAGTTGTCAACCCTGCAACCGAGAAAATCATCGGTTCAGTACCGGTCGGTAGCCAAGCAGATGTCGATGCTGCTGTAACTGCGGCACGTGCAGCGTTTCCGACTTGGCGAGCCACCTCATGTGATGAGAGAATTGCGGTGCTGAATCAGTTATCTGCCGCAATCAAAGAGAGGACGGAGGAACTGGCACAGATTATTACCGCAGAGGTTGGCACCCCAATTGGATACAGTCGTATGGCAATGGTTGGTACACCGCGTGTCGTCGCCCGTTCTTATGCGAAGATGTTAGAAACATTTGAATGGGAAAAAGAGGTTCGAAACTCACTCATCATCAAAGAACCAATTGGAGTTTGCGCATTCATTACACCATGGAATTTTCCACTACACCAAATCATTGGCAAGGTTGCACCAGCATTGGCTGCTGGTTGTACAATGGTTCTCAAACCGAGTAAAGAAGCGCCTCTCAACGCATTCTTGTTGGCGGATATCATCGATGAAATGGATTTGCCTGATGGAGTTTTCAATCTTGTCAGCGGCCATGGTTCAGATGTTGGGGAATATATGTCCAGCCACCACGATGTCGACATGGTCTCATTCACAGGTTCAACTGGTGCAGGAGTTCGCGTCAGTCAAGCGGCTGCACCTACAGTCAAACGAGTTACATTAGAATTGGGCGGGAAAAGTGCAAACGTTGCACTAGATGATGCAGACCCGCAATTGGTTGGAAAAATGGCCATTGGTGCATGTTACCAGAATTCTGGACAAACGTGCTCTGCTCTAACCCGCCTCATTATTCCTGAATCAATGAACAATGAAGTCTGCGAGGTCATAGTAAAACGAATTGCTCGCTATACCGCTGGTGATCCCCTCGATGACAATACGAGATGTGGACCCATGGTTAGTGCACGCCAGCAAACCAGTGTTTCAGGATTTATTCAAGCTGGGATTGATGAGGGAGCCAAATTGATTTCAGGTGGGATGGGAATGCCTGACGGATTGGAGGCTGGATTCTTTGTAAGGCCTACAGTATTTGCAAATGTGACCCCGGACATGACCATTTGGCAAGAAGAAATTTTTGGACCAGTACTTGTGATTACAACCTATGAGTCTGAAGACGAAGCTCTCGCTCTGGCCAACGATTCCATTTATGGCCTATCTGGTGGTGTTTGGTCTGCAGATGAAGAACGAGCGATGACCTTTGCTAAAGGCATGCAAACCGGCCAAGTGAGTATCAATGGAGGGCCGTTCAACATCAGCGCACCCTTTGGCGGGTACAAGATGTCAGGCAATGGTCGTGAATTGGGACTTCATGGCCTTGAGGAGTTTCTAGAAATCAAATCCATTCAGCGTCCAGTGGAATAATCCGTCGCCACGGTGAATAACCCCCTCTAAGGAGGAATGAATATGGCCGAGGGTGATAGCGTACCTCGACTCGTGCTGATTTCGGGTGCGACCGGGGCTGGAAAGACAACCTTAGCCAAGTTGGTGGCTCACGAAATGGGTATGGCAAGAATCGCTTCATCTGATACTATTCGAGAGGTCATGCGGGCAACTGCAGGTTCCCCGGATCCTGCCTTGAATCGTTCATCCTATGGGCGCGGGGATGTTGGTGACCCCGCAACTGATTGGGAAGACGCTGCAAAAGCAGTTCAGCCCGGAATTGAAGCGGTTGTTGAACGAGCCCGTCGCCAAGGTGTGGACTTGGTGATTGAAGGTGTCCACCTGATTCCATCCCGCCGCCTAATCGGAGCTTGGGAATCAGCAGGTGGCGCGGCGGTCGGCATTGTTGTCAAAATTGAAGATGAAGAGGTACATAGACAACGAATCGAAGAACGCGAGGCAAATACCTGGAGAGGTGCTGAACGCTACATAATTGGTTTTGAGCGAATACGTGCGATTCAACGTGCAATTGAGGAGCGGGGATCAGGGGCTGAATGGAAAGTGATCGATACACGATTGCACCAAGATGGCTTGGGCATGGTTCGTCAATGGTTGAATGAAGCCTGGTATGCTGCGGATCGACGCTGACTAGGAAGGTACCCTCTCGTTCACGAAAAGTCAATGATTGCTTCCAGTGAAACCTGTAATCGAGCATGACTGTCAGCAATGCCGGCACTTGCTGTAATGACCCGAATAGATCCATTCTCTGTGACTGTAATGTTCGAGAGAATAATTTCAACACCTCTTGCTTCACCATGTCGCATCAGGTCATCAGCAACCGATTGTGCAGCAGCTTCGGCCGAAGTTGTCTCGTTAGACCCAGCCGCATAGAGGGCTGCTGTTCGGTTCTCCAACAATGGCTGCCACACCGACAGCGTTTCATCGCCTGCGTCCAATACTGCATCCTTTTGTGCATCGTAGGGTTCCCCTAAACTTGCTGTTTTGACAGTGTTAAGGGACATGGTGAGGAGTGCGAACATGAGAATGAGACCAGTCATCAAGAGCATTTGTCCAGTTTCATCTTTGACAAGATTTCTACGCATCACGCACCACCTCCTGTATGCCAGACCTGAAGGCTAACCGTCCATACATGACCACCTTCGTCCACCAAATGGTGGATGGTCAATGAACGCCCTTCGGGTTGAGATATTGCTCCATGTGGTTCCAATGGGCCTGCATCCACAGCCAACCAACAATTACCACGAATCGAAGCTGACAAAGAGTTCAACATGGCCTGGCAGGTCGTGTCCTCATCTGCTGCGGAGAGCATCTCGGTCAGAAGCGATGAATGGTTTGCACCATCTAATGCTGAGGCGCCAGCAAGGCTATCATAGGCATCTTCAGCAGCCAAATCCAAAATGCCATCACTGGCTGGAGAGGTTGGGTCGGGAACCTTCAGTTGGAGAATGAAAGTTGCAGTCATGAAAAACAGCCAGAATAGTGTAATCATCTCAAGAATATGGACTTGAGCTGATTCGTCAGCGCTTTCGCGTCGGGGGGCCATTCGTCAACCTCCTATGATTGGAATGAAGCCGATATCTGGACTCATGCCAACCCCTTGTGGCACTCCAATTAGGGTGGGATTGAACGCAGCCAAATTGAACAGAATCAAGCAGATAATCATCATCATACCTGCGTGCTTCATTCCGGTGGCAAGGCGACCTGTGGCCATGATTCCGGCCATTGCCCCGTTACCCATGGCTTGCGCGGTAACGCCGTAAAAGAATACTACTAGGAAGAATAGAGGGTCGACTGCGTTAATTTGCATGTTTCCAATTGTTTCACTTTCACCACCACTATTACTACTCGCAATCGCAGGAATAAACACATTTGAAAGGACAATAATTACACCAATAAACACAACGAAAGATACCCAAATAACGGCGATGTAAGAGCCGATGGCACGGGATCGTTCGCCCTTCAGGAATTGAATTTCCCGACTGTCATTGGCTGCAGTCACAAGGATATCTGAAATTTTACCACCTGCTTTGTTGGCTTCGGTCACCAGACTCACAGCACGTTGTACCAATGGCGTGCCTACACGATCTGCAAACATCTTCAGAACGTCTCCAAAAGCGATACCCCACGATAATTGATCAGACATTTTCTTAATTTCTGAATTCAGTGCCCCATATTCTGAATTAGCCAGTGTTCTCACCGCAAGCGTCATCGAAAGACCACCTTTCCAGTACTCTGCCAAATCTCGCAAGAAGTCTGGGAATTTATCCTCAACCGCATCAATCTTCCTCATTTGGCGGTCGGAATAAATGGCTGCCGGATAGACCATGACGAGGAATCCTAAACCAAAGAAATTGACAAACATGGTCGGTCTGATACTCAGTGGTCCAAGATTTACTTCAGGGCCCAACCAAAGCGACTTGTTGTTCATATTTCCAGGGATACCGTCAATTGAATCGACTGTTACTGTGAAATCAAACGTATTTAGCCGAACTGAATCATCACCGCCATCGAAATAAAGCCATAATTGATATTCGCCATCCGGTTCAGCATGGGGAACTGTTTCCGAGCAAGTTCCATCATTGGCGGTACAAGCGACTGGTCCCAAAATAGTGGTTTTAGTATCTTCACCAGGAGCGTAGTGGTAAACTGCAAATGAAAACTGATAGTTTTCGTAAGCGGATGCTTCAGCAGTCACTGTCATCGGTTGCTTTGGATGCGGCATTTGTTGACCATTGTCGATGAGTTGGTTGGGACTCATGCCGGGGACATGGAATATTTTGGCTTGCCCTGGGGTCTGTACACGCAACCAAGAGTCCGACCAAATTTCTGCGCTTGGACTTTCTTCAGTCAACCAGCAAGTCTGATTGTCAAAATAGCTCGGCCCGGCTGGATCCATGGCATCAAATGAATCGGGACAGGCCATGTTAAGGAAAGCTGGGTTGCCATTGGCCTGGGGTAAAATCAGTCCTGAATTTGTAATCCAGAAACCGAAGCAACAAATCCCAAGGAGCATTCCAACCGTCAAGATTGCAATGAAATTGGTTTGGGTACTATCATCTTTTGGAAGTTCAAGGTCTACGCGAATTTTGTCTTTCTTTCGTGCCATCTTTCCACCTCCTTACATTTTCTGTTCTTCGCTCATCATCCAAACCAAACCTGAATAGGCGATATGAATCATTGGTAGAAGACCCATCACAATACCATATACCATACCTTCACTGATTTGGCTACCCGCACCAGATACCCAGAACATAATGACGAGCATGACAATCAGGAACAGAGGCATTGCAACGGCCACAACAACGTAAGATTCAGCCATCAGCCCAAGAGTTTCAAGGAACATCGTCAAGCGAATTCGGTTCTCTCGCATGTAATGTTCCGCACGATTTAGGAAGTACAATTTGAGGTTGCCACCACTGGATAGGGTGCCGACCATTCCTTGGAAAAATTCTGTGGCCCAAGGTGATGCAGCACGATCAACAGCATGCTTAATCGCCGTAATCAAATCCATTCCCAGCAATGAAATATCTCGATAAATCATTGCTGAATCATAAGCAATTTCACCATAAATCTCCTCATTTGCGGCAAGAGATTTGAAAATTCTCGTCGGAGTTGCATTGGCCGCAGCCATAGCTGCGGTGTATGATGCAGCATAAGGCAGGAATTTCTCGAGACGATCTCCGCGAGCTGTTTTCTCACGCAGTGCTGTATTTCTAAAATATTTGAATGCACCAAATGGCATCAAGATGCCCATGAAGACGGCGAGCATGGCTTTAATACCAAAACTCACGATTTTGGTATCGTAAAATGGACAGCCACCATAATTGACACCTGAAGCTGAATCTGACCAATCAAGGTCCCAATTGACTGCTTCTTTGTTTTCGAATGCCCAAATAATACAGGGGTCAACACTTTCAGCAGTTTGCTGATTTTCATAAATAGCGATGCCACCTGCTCCAGGTAAGAAAATGAGAGCCAATATACCAAAACAACCCAATGTTGTGGCAATTGTCGTCATCAGTGTTGTTGCCTTGTAGACTTCAGGCATGATACGAATGTCAGCCTGTGAGAGAGTTTTCATCAAATCCTTGTCTGCACGTGCACTCTTGCGAAACATGCCACCGAAAATCGAATTGGAGAGTTTTTGCCACTCCGTCAGGACCATTCCCTCAAACAGAGGTCCCGTATCCTTCTTCTTCGCCATGTTATGCGCCTCTCAACTACCATCCATCACGTGCAAGCTCAGCGCAGTCCATCCACCCGCGCAAGCACATCGTTAGGTCGAACATAGTATTCAGTAATGATTTGAGCCACTTGGTCAGACTTGCGAATATCGTTGAGTACCATCCAATCAAGGATGCGCTTTCGAGTCCGCAATTCTTGCCGCATCTTTTCTTGTGAATAGTTAATCTTCACCATAATTTTTTCAAGAACGTAGGACTTTCCAGAGAAGTCGAAATCGTCACGGGCTGGATCCCACTTGAATACCTCATTCGTAATCACTTCTTGACTGTGCGGATCGACACCAACAATCTCAACGATTTGCTTTGTGCGACGCACACGTCGGCCATTGATACGAGTTTGAATCTGAATCGTAACAGCTTCGAGTGCAGGAAGCAAAACACGCGGAATGTCAATCGGTTTGTTTTCAAGACGGTGGACAAGGCTGGGTACAGAATCTGCGTGGACCGTTGAGTATGAACAGTGACCTGTGGCCATCGCTTGGAACAGAACATAAGCTTCAGCACCACGAATCTCACCGACGATAATGTACTCAGGTCGCTCACGAAGTGCTGCCTTCAGCAATTCGAACTCACCAATTTCACCTTCACTGGATTCGCCACCGAATCCCTGACGGGTTAGACCCGGAATCCAGTTGGGTTGAGGGATATTTACCTCACGAGTAGATTCGATACTGACAATCTTCATCTGCCAAGGAATAAACAGACACATCGCGTTGAGTGTTGTTGTTTTTCCAGATGCTGTACCACCCACAAAGAGCATTGAAATTTCATTTTGGAAGGCTATCCAGAGATAAGCAACCATCAGGCTGGTCATCGTACGGAATGCCACAATGTCGCAAGGGCTGAACGGATCTTCGCGGAAGCGCCGAATACAGAATGTCGAACCACGAGTTGAGACTTCACGTCCTAATTTCATGACGATTCGAGACCCATCCATCAATGTGGCATCCAATAGCGGCTCTGCAACAGAAATGTGTTTGCCACATCGTTGTGCAAGTTTAATCACATAAGATTCCAATTCCTGATCATTGGGCCAGGCAATTGTGGTCTCGGTCGATTCGAACTTCCGATGATATGCGAAAATAGGGATGTTGGTTCCGTCTAGACTGACGTCCTCCACGTTGGCATCATTCATCAAAACGTCCATGCGGCCATAGCCAATGAGATCACGCTTGAGATAGTAGAAAATTTTTGAGCGTGATTTTTTATTGACCTTCAATCGGTACGATTTGACGATTTGGTCCATTGCTGCACGGAGATAGAGCTCTGGGTTGGCATCAATTTCTGCGATGTCAGCCGTCAATGCTTGAATGAAAATACTCTCAATCTCAGCACGAGTTTCTTCTTCTTTCTTAGTCAAAGGTGGTTCAATCACTTGGTAAACGATGTTTAATGTACGTAAATCACGCACGATTCGGGCAAACGCATGCGGTGGTAAAACGGGGTATTTGTCAAGCTCTTCATACTGCTGTTGCTGGCGACGTTTCCGTTGCTGCCGACCACCTCCACCTCTCTGCGCCATTCTAGATACCTCCGGCCCTTGTTACCGGGATATGCCTCCGCACACTATAAGATTCCGCAGGGAACCATAGGTTCCCTCCATAGTGTACGATAAATTGACTTCGCCGAGACGAATTTCTTATGGGCGAAAAACAGATATTTCAGTTCTCAAAGGCGGCTCGGCCCCACCGACGTTCCAGCATCAATAGAAAAGTTCCACCCAAAGCCAGCAATCCTAACGAAATAGCGACGATACCGCCAAAGGAAGATTGAGCCTGAGTTGAATAATATTCTGCGGATTCAGCATCAATTCCTCCGGCTTGAATTTGATCAAATTGGTTGGCGTACAGAGACATGTCCCCCTGAGTAAATGAGAGGAGGAATAAAGATACCAGAGGGAGTACAGTTGCAACCCAGAATATGGCCATAATCTGAGTATCAAAAATTGCCTTGTTAGGGCGCAAACCCATTAGTAGGCCACTAAGGGCAACGATGTATACTGAGTTTGCAATCATCACCAACAATGCAGGTAGTAATCCAGCCCATTGATCTAATAGATGCGCCATGAAAATTAGGAAGATAATTGAGATCCATGTTGTCATGATGAAATAAACTATGATTTTGGCTCGCAATAATTGAGGAACCCTTACTGGTAATCCATTGAGAAAATCAGGGCTATCAACCGCATTAAGCCATGAATAGAAATTGAAACCAAAGAAACCCAAAAAAGGAGCATATGATAGCAGATTAAACGGGATGGGGAATCGCGCGAAATCCGCCATCCAAGCCAACGCCAAAAGGAACAGAAGAGGAACACAATAGGAACCTAGCATCTTGAACAATGTCCCCGAACGCCATACATCGACCATCTCTTTGGCAACCAATGTACGCATAGGTCCATTTCCAAGGAAAAATAATTGGTTGTGAACCGGAACGAAAAGTTCGGCCCGTGTCGTCACCCTCACCTCAAAATCAGCTGGAACGAGATGAGCACCAACTGTAGCGATAATCAACCACGAAATTGCTGCGATTGGAAGCAATAGCAAATCGTGTGTCAGTTGGACATGTAGTCCAGCGATGGCAGCCTCGAGAGGGACTATGTCAATCGCGACGATGATGCCTGCACCAACTGCACCAAGGGGAACTAAGAATGCGCCAAGGCGGGACCTTGACCAAATTGCACTGGCATAGAATGACAAGGCTAGACCCTGCATCATCGTCACCAACATGCATGCAAGCACGATGGGAAGTGATGTCCACAGAAGTGGAATAGACAAACCTGTGAACATACCGAAAAATATTCCAAGTCCCATTCCACCAACCACTGGGGTTAAAATAAGACAAAGATAGAATGTCACTTCTTTACAATAATATGCCAGATAAACAGGCGGTAATTCCAAAGGCAAGAGAGCCGGACTGGCAAGCAGATACGATTTCCCACTGGCACGTTGACTCACCATATTTCGTCCAATAAATGCAAACGAACCCATTCCAAGACTAAACATGAACAAAGAAAGATGTAACCCGATTTTGAGTTCATCCCAAGTGAATGCTTTCTCTGCTTGAGCCTCTGCAGCCTTTACTGTATCAAACGCTGAATCAATGCCCGCATCACCTGTCAAAAAACGTAGCCCAACAGTGATGATCATCGCCACAAGAGCGAGCATGATTGGGAACATCATGATGTGACGCTTACGAGCGAAGTCGACATTTTGTCGCCATTCTTCATGGAACATCATCACAAAATTTGACCGAAACGAGGTGGCAAAGTTAGGTGGCTCTCGCAAGCCACTATGCATGTTTCATTCCTCCTCATCAGTGTCTACTTTTGATTCAATTTCCTCAACAGATGTGCCGACAAGTCGAATGAAAATGTCCTCCAAATCCTCACTTGGATTCTGGCGTAGATCATCGAGTGTTCCAGCTGCCAAAACACGCCCTTGATCGATGACTGCGACTCTGGTACACATTCGTTCTGCGACTTCCAAAATATGGGAACATAGGAAAATAGTCCCACCATCAGCAATATGTTCCATCAACAATTCTCGACATTTTCTCTGATAGATAGGATCCAGATTCACAAATGGTTCATCAAGGAACAACAATCGAGGTTCGTGGATGAAAGCTCCAGCGAGCATGACTTTCTGGCGTTGTCCCTTCGATAGGTCTTTACAAAGGGTTTCTCGTTTGTCGACAATGCCAAACCAATCTAACCA
>TARA_B110000438_G_scaffold50511_1_pt1 | contig 14584 bp, 14 predicted proteins | sample TARA_B110000438 | Tara Oceans TARA_B110000438 (sample SAMEA4398413) | marine metagenome | biome: Polar Biome; feature: [MES] marine water layer (ENVO:01000295) within the mesopelagic zone...; material: water (ENVO:00002006), including particulate matter (ENVO:01000060) such as...... | reverse complement strand
TTAGGATCAGCTGTTAATTTATGACCTCCTAGAGGACCTCTAGTTGATTGAATAATTCCTATTTTTTGAAGTTCATTTGAAATCCTTTGTAAAAATTTCAAAGGTATTCCTTGATCTTTAGAAACTTCTTCAGTCTTAATTAGCCCCTTATTTTGATGAAGAGTCAAGTATACTAGTAATCTTAGAGCATAATCAATTTTCATAGGTATTAACATACTTACATATTAGCATAAAATTAATAAATAACACTTTTTCGAGTTAATTCATGTTGAAAAAAATATACAATTAACCTTGCTGCTTGATTTTTTATATTAAGCAAAATTAAATAACTAATGGGAATATAATGGCTGAAAAAACTTTAACTTTAGAGACAAAAAATAGAAATACATATGGGAAAAAAAATGTTGCCCTTAGAAAAACAGGGATAGTTCCAATCAACATGTACGGCTTAGGAGAATCAATAAGCTTGCAAGTTGAAGAAGATCTTTTGTATAAAACATTAAAGGAAGTTGGCTTTACGACACCGTTGAAAATTTCAATTGAAGGTAAGAACGAAACATATACCTTAGTCAGAAATATTTCTACTCATCCTGTAACTGATAAATTAGTTCATGTAGATTTCTTAAGGGTAGATATGGAAAAGGCTATTGAAGTGCAAGTGCCAGTTACCCTTATAAATCAAGAAGAAGCTCCAGGTATAAGAGGTGGAGCAGGTGTTGTGACTCAAGGAACTTATGAAGTTACAATTCTAGCTAAGCCACTACAAATCCCGTCAGCATTAGAAGCTGATTGCTCTATTTTAGAAAACCTAGAAATGTATGTTTATGCCAAAGATCTTAACATACCAGAAGGAGCCATTCTAAACTCCGACCCTGAAGTACAAATAGCATGGATACAACCACCAAGAGTACAAGAAGTTGAAGAAGTTGCTGTTTCTGAAGAAGGTGAAGAGGCAGAAGAAGGATCTGAAGGCACAGAAGAATCAACAGGAGATCAAGAAAATTAAAGGATTAGTTATTTTTTAATATTAATAAAAAATAACTATTTGAGAATGTTATGTTTTTTTCTAATGTAAATGAAGCACCAAAAGATCCTATATTAGGATTATCTGATGACTTTAATAAAGACCAAAATCCTAACAAAGTCAATTTAGCAGTAGGTGTGTATCAAGATGATAACGGTAAAACTACAACGTTTGAATCTGTTCTTGAAGCTGAAAAAATTTTGTTAGATATGAATGTTCCAAAGTCATATAAACCTATTGATGGAGATAAAGAATTTATTCTAAAATCTATGGATATGATAGTTGGAGAAGAAATATTAAATAATAAACAAATATTTCCAATTGGCCTCAACACCCCTGGTGGGACTGGAGCATTAAAACTTGTTTCAGAATTTCTTAATATTTTTTCATCAAAAGCTTCTATTTGGCTTAGTAACCCTACTTGGGCAAATCATAAGCCTATTTTTGAATCTTCTGGTTTCAAAACATTTGAGTATGAATATTTTGATAAAAGTAAAAATACTATTGATTTCACACAAATGATTAATAGTGTAAAAAAAATACCTTCTGGAGACATTATTGTTTTACATGGATGCTGTCACAATCCTACTGGCTGTGATCTTAATGATGAACAATGGAAAGAGTTAGCTCTTTTAATAAAGAAAAAAAATATAATTCCAATATGTGATTTTGCATATCAAGGTTTAGCTGATGGAGTTGATAAAGATGCATCTGGAGTCAGAATAATGTGTGAAACTCTAGATGATTTATTTATATGCTCAAGTAACTCTAAAAATTTTGGTCTATACAGTGAAAGAGTTGGTAACTTAATTTATACCACGAATGATGAAAAAAAATCTGAAAAAGTTTTAAGCCAACTAAAAAAAACAGCTAGAACAATATACTCTAATCCACCCGCACATGGTTCTGAAATTGTAAAGATAATTTTGAAAGATAACTTTCTAAAAGAGCTATGGATAAAAGACTTAAATCTTTTGAGAAATAGAATAAAAAATATGAGAAGATCTTTAAATTTAAATCTTATAGAGTTAGGCTGTAAAAAAGATTTTTCTTTCATTATTGATCAAAAAGGCATGTTTAGTTTTAGTGGTATAAATGTTGAAGATGTAAAGAAACTAAAATCTCGCCATTCAATATATATTGTCGAGTCAGGAAGAATTAATATAGCTGGTATCACTAGCAAAAATATAAATTATATTAGTGAATGTATTAACAAAATCATTTAATACTACTTAAATTTTACAGATCGCCTTCAAGACTTTGAAAAACTAAACCAGCTGGAGGTTTTGGTAAGAAATTAGTTACTTTTGGAGGGAGTCGATCTCCTGAATTAACAGCTGACAAAAAACTATCCAGAGGAATAGGTCTCATTAATAGAATTATATAATTTTCTTCTGACTCTAAGAGGTTTGTAATTTCATTTAGATCAGTTTCAAACATTATATTTTCATTAGATATTGAATCAAAGTTATCATTTAGAAAATTTTCATGAATAAATGTATAATCATTTATATTATTTTTATTGTCTTCAGAATAAATATAAGAACTAATCAAATTATTATTTTTTAAAATTATTCCAAAATCAACATTTTTGAAATTTGGTTGTTCAGAAATCTTGTTATAGAACTCTTCAATAAAAGTCTTATTGCTAAATTCATGCAAAGAATTATATTTATAAATATTTTTGTTTAATTTAATTTTTTTTGATATATTTTCAATTTCTAAAGATTGTAATTTTATATATCGATGATATGAACGAGTTATTAATCCTGGCTCATTCATAGAAATCAATTGAATCATTCTGTAATTAATTGATTCATCATAATTGATTTCTCTTTTTGACCTAATATTAGAAAGATGTCTTAGACCTGCTTCATATCGGTGATGTCCATCTGCAATATATATTTTAGAATCAATAAAATTTTTACAAATTAGAGATATTGTTCCTTGGTCTGTAACTCTCCAAACCTTAATTTTTTGTAATCCTTCAGGTGAAATATCAATATATGGCTCTTTCCCTGATATTGATTTGACTAAATTGGCAATTGTTTCTCTAGAATCATCTTCATATAAACATAATAAAGGGCTATAGTTAGATTTAGCCACTTCCATTAGTTTAAATCTGTCTTCAACCCATTTATCTCTAGTTTTTTCATGAGGAATAACTACTCTTTTAGAATAATCTTCAACTTTTAGAGCACAAATAAAACCTTTTCTAGTAATTATTTCTTCTCCGTATAAAAATTCTTCCTCTGTCACATATATTGACGGAGAATTATCTTGGATTAAAACACCTTGATCAATCCATTTTTTTTGAGTTTCTGCCGCAGAAAAATAAGGGTCTTCATCCAGGCCTCTTAAACCTAATTCTAATCTTACAGTATTAAAATTTGATATTTTATAAAGATCATTTTGTAAACTAGGAGAAATACTGTCAAATGGAGGGCATACATTTAGAGAAAGATCACCTGAAATCTTTTGATTATATCTTATACCTTTGAAAGGACGAAGTTCTGCCATTGTTATGAAGTAATTTATTTATTTATTATTTATTTTATATAAAACTTATTAAAAATTTACAAACAAATTTTGTTTTTTTGTAAATCAAATTTATTCTTACTAATATTTTAATGATTAGATAATAAAGTTATTTAGATTTAACTTTAATTATCAACACCATTAATAAAATTACAAAAATAAATATAATTACTGGTAGCACATAAGTTATAGGAAAATTAGTTGCAAAAACCAGATACAAAAATACTAAAATACAAGAAATAAAACTAATAAGTATATTTAGTTTATTAATATTCATTATTACAAATTTACCATATTAAAAAAAGTTATTATAGAAAAAATATAATTCTAGTCAATAAGATTTATATTGAATACTTTATTTGCCTTAGTCACTACTCTTAAACTATATGGACCTAAATTTTTGATTTTTAAAATTTTACCTGATTTACTATATTTTTCCGTTAAAACCTTTATTGCTTCAATAGCAGATTGATCCCATAGCCAGGCATCAGAACAATCAAGAGTTATAATCTTTTCTTTATCATTTGAAGGCTTAATTAATGCCTTTAGATTGTTCACTGAACCAAAAAAAACAGAACCATGTAATTTATATATTTTTTCATTTTCCGTTGATTCATCTTCAATAGAAATCCTAATAACTCGAGAAGATTTCCAGGAATAAACTAGAGCTGAAACAATTACTCCCACTATAACTGCTATTGCCAAATCCTGAACTACAGTTACACCCGTAACTAAAATAATTATAAAAGCATCTTCTTTAGGAATTTTTCCTAAAATTTTAAATGAAGTCCAAGCAAAAGTTCCTATCACTACCATCATCATAATTCCAGTTAAAGCAGCAATAGGAATCATTTCAATCCAACCAGAAATAAATAAAATAAAAGACAATAAAGCTAAAGCTGCAATGATTCCGGATAGACGTCCTCTACCGCCTGAGCCAATATTTATCATAGATTGTCCAATCATTGCACAGCCGCCCATAGCACTAAAAAATCCACATGTCAGATTACTTAATCCTTGGCCAACACATTCTTTATTCGAATCACCTTGAGTATCAGTAACTTCATCAATTAATGTTAAAGTTAGTAAACTTTCAATTAATCCAATTCCAGCTAGAGTTAACGAAAAAGGAAGAATAATATATAAAGTTTCAAAGTTAAATGGTACTTCAGGTATATGGAATGTAGGAAATCCTCCTGAAATTGAAGCTAAATCTCCAACAGTAGGAGTATTAATATTAAATCCTATTACTAATCCGGAAAGAATTAAGATAGATAATAATGGAGCAGGAATAATTTTACCAACTTTAGGTATTTTAGGAAAAATAAATATTATTGCCATGGTAGCAAATGTTAATAATAACATTATAAATAATTGGCTTCCATGCATCCAATTTCCATTGAATACAACATCAAGTGCACTGTGGCTTGATTCTGAATGAGTTGATGAAGAGTCATTATTTGATTTAAATTGACCCAATTGCGAGAGGAAAATAACAATAGCTAACCCGTTTACAAAACCAAGCATTACAGCAGAGGGGACTAAATGGATAAATTTCCCCAATTTTAAAAGTCCTGCAAAGATCTGTATGATTCCTGTCAATAAAATTGCCGCAAAAAGGTATTGAACTCCATGTATTGCTACTAGCGATACCATTACAACAGCCATCGCGCCTGTAGCACCAGATATCATCCCACTTCTTCCTCCAAAAATTGCAGTTATTATTCCTACAAAAAAAGCTGCATATAATCCTACTAAAGGCTCAACTCCAGCTACAAAAGAAAAAGCTATTGCTTCAGGTACTAATGCAAGAGCTACAGTAAATCCAGATAAAATATCAGCTCTAGGGTTCTTTGTTAAATCAAACTTATTAATTAAATTCATAAATAATCATTTTTTTAAATTTTGTTTATATAAGATAAATAATTTCTTCTTATAGTGATTTATTTACCTTTATTTATTACAAATAATCAATACAGAAGTAAATTTTTAGATATTCATAAAAAATCAACACAAAAGATAACATATCAGATATGGGTTTTTTTTTACAATAGTTAAAATATCCATTTTTAGTATCAATTAGAAATAAATTATTTGTTTTAGTTTAGAAATATTATCTAATAATTAATTATTGATCATTTTATAATTTAAATTATTATTATCAGGCTATTTGAAATCAAAGCTCTCATTAGATGGTAAAAGATAAAATCAATAACTATAATTTATTTAATATTTATAAAAAACAAAATGCAACATAGTGAAATAAAAAACAGAATAGCAATCTTAATAGAAGAAATAGAATTAGCTAATAAAGAATATTATATTGAAGAAAATTCTTCTATATCAGATTTTGAATACGATAAAAAATTTACAAAACTTCTAGAGCTAGAATCTAAATTCCCAAATCTTATAGTTCCAAATTCTCCAACACAACGAGTAGGAAATTCTCCTTCAAGTCAATTTAAACAAGTCTTACATGAATCTCCTATGCTAAGCTTATCCAATGTATTTAGCTTTGAAGAATTGGAAGAGTGGATAAAAAGAACAACAAAAATTATAAGTAAAGATATTTTTCCTTTGATTTGTGAACTTAAAATAGATGGATTAGCAGTTTCAGTAAAATATGAAAATGGATCTCTTATTGAAGCTTCAACAAGAGGAAACGGTAGTATTGGAGAAGATATAACTAATAATATCAGAACCATAAATTCTATACCTCTAAGAATAAACTCTATCAATAAGAATAAATATGATAATTTTGAAGCGAGAGGAGAAGTATATTTTCCAATTTCAAAATTCATTTCATTTAATAAAGAAAGATTGAATCAGGGACTTAATATTTATTCAAATCCTAGGAACTCTTCATCGGGCTCGGTTAGACAACTTGATCCAAAAGAAACAGCAAAGAGACCTATAAATATTTTCTTTTATAGCTTGTTAGGTTCTGAGGGAAAAGAAATTACGAATTCACATTTAAAATCATTAGAAATACTAAGAGAAATAGGGTTAAGGACTGAAAAAAACTTCAAAAAAATCAATAACTTAGAAGAACTAAAAAATTATATAAATTATTGGAGTAATTCAAGAAAAAATTTAGACTACGGTACAGATGGGATTGTAATAAAAGTGGATAGTCTAAATTTACAGAAAACTTTAGGTAATACTGGCAGAACACCAAGATGGGCAACTGCGTTTAAATTTCCTCCAGAAGTAGTTGAAACAAAATTAAATAAAATAAATTTCAATGTTGGTCGAACTGGAGTTTTAACTCCTTGGGCAGACTTACAACCTGTATTTATAGATGGAGTAAAAATAAGTAAAGCAACATTACATAATAAAGATGAAATTCAAAGAAAAGATTTAAGAGAAAATGATTTAGTAGAAATTCAGAGAGCAGGGGAAGTAATTCCTCAAATTTTAGGGGTTTCTAAAAATAATATAAGAAATATAAATTCTAAAGAATTTTCTTTCCCAAGAAATTGTCCTGATCCTTGTAATAGTAATTTATTTTCTGATCCTAATGAAGTATCTATTATTTGTGTAAATTCTTCTTGCCCAAACAAATTTGAAAGACTTTTACAATATTTTACATCAAAAAATTGTATGGATATTGAGGGATTAGGAAAGAAAATTTGTTCAATACTTTTCAAAAAAAATATTATAGCTTCTCTGTCCGAAATTTATAAATTAAATGAAAAAAAAGATGAACTTTTGAGTATAGAAGGATTTGGTGAACTTAGAATTAATAATTTACTATTGAATATTGAAAATTCAAAAAATAAACCTTTTAGCTGTCTACTTACTGCTTTTGGTATTGATGGTGTTGGAGTAGAAATAGCTGAATTAATAACAAAAAAAATTACAAATCTTAAAAATTTCGAAGAAAAAACACAAACTCCAGAAGAATTAAAAGAAATATTAATTGGTATAGATGGAGTTGGACCTATAGTTGCAGGGAATATTATTAAGTGGGTGAATCAAAAGGGTAATATTAAATTGATTAATTGTTTTTTAGAATTAAAAATAGGTAGTGAAATTAAAAAAATAGTTCATTCTACTACTAACTTAGAAAACAAAACTTTTGTTATAACAGGAACTTTTGAAATCTTAAAAAGAAATGATATTGAAGATTTAATAAAAAATAATGGAGGAAAAGTAGTTAATAAAGTTTCAAAAAATACTGATTATTTGATTTTAGGTAATAATCCAGGTTCAAAATTATTAGATGCACAAAATAACAATATCAAAATAATGAATATTGACGATTTAAAAATATTAATCCCTGAAATAGAAAGTAAATTCTGATGAATAATTGGATAATATTAGGTCTAGGAAATCCTGGTAAAAAATACGAAAATACAAAACATAATATTCCGTGGTGGACTTTAGATATTCTTATAAAGAAATTATCTGATTATAAAAAATATGAAAAGAATGAAAAAAACCATAAAGAATATAGATTTGATATTGAAGATAAAAGTATTTATTTAATTTATCCATCTACTTTTGTTAATAACTCTGGAATTGCTTTAAGAGACTTATTAGATAAAGATAAATTTTTATTAGATAAAACTATTGTTATTTCAGATGATATTAAACTAGATGAAGGAAGAATGAGGATAAAAAGAAAAGGTAGTAGCGGTGGTCATAACGGTTTAAAATCAATAATAAATCATATAGGATCAGAAAATTTTATTCGCCTCAAAATTGGAGTAGGAAAACCTTGGCCAAATGAAGACCAAATTAAATTTGTTTTATCTAAAGTAAAAAATCAAGAAGTAATGCAAAAAACATGTGAAGAGGGTGCCGATGCATGTTTAAGTATTATTAAAAATGGTATAAATAAATCTATGGAAAAATATAACGGAGATAGTAATGAGTAAACTTTTTGAATCAATAAAAATAAGAGGAGAAGAAATTAAAAATAGATCATGGGTTTCACCTATGTGTCAATATTCATGCGAAGACGGACTTGCCAACAATTGGCATATGGTTCACTTGGGATCACGTGCAGTTGGAGGTTCTGGATTGGTAATGACAGAAGCTGCTGCTGTAACTCCTGAAGGAAGAATTAGCCCATGGGATCTAGGTATTTGGAAAGATGAACAAATAAAACCATTACAAGAAATAACTAAATTTATAAAAGAACAAAATTCTACTCCTGCTATTCAAATAGCCCATGCAGGTAGAAAAGCTTCTACAAAAAGACCTTGGGATGGAAGAGGAAAAATAACGGAAAAAGATGGAGGATGGGTACCAAAGGGGCCTAGCTCCATTCCTTTTGATGATGAATCTGAAGTCCCAGAAGAATTAACATCAGATGAAATTGAATATACAATAAAAAGTTTTGTAAAAGCAGCAGAAAGATCTATAGAAGCAGGATTCAGATGCATAGAACTACACATGGCTCACGGTTATTTGGCACATGAGTTTTTTTCTCCTCTATCTAATACTAGAGAAGACAAATATGGAGGAAATATTGAAAACAGGACAGTTTTTGGAGTAGAAGTTGCAAAAAAAGTCAGAGAAAAAATAGGTAATAAAATACCGTTATTTGTAAGAATTTCTGTCACAGAATATCATAAAGATGGCTGGAATATTGATTCATCAATAGCTTTATCTAAAATGTTAAAAAATGCAGGTGTAGATCTTATAGATTGCTCTTCTGGAGGGAATTATTCTGAACAATCTATAAAATTAAAGCCTGGTTATCAAGTTGATTTATCTAAAGCCATTAAATCTAACGTTGAAATATTAACTGGTGCTGTAGGCTTAATTACTAAAGAAGATCATGCTGAAAATATTCTTGATAAAGATGAAGCTGATGCAATTTTTCTAGGAAGAGAACTCCTTCGTAATCCATATTGGAGTTTATATTCTCAAAATGAAATTAAAGCTTGGCCATTACAATATCAAAGATCTTTTGAAAACGGAGATAATATAAAATATATTCGGCAATAACTATATAGTTTTAAAACCCGTATAAGGAACTAATACTTCAGGTATTTTTATACTACCATCTTCTTGTTGTCCATTTTCAATAATCGCAACCCATATACGAGGAAGAGCTAAGCCTGAACCATTAAGTGTATGTGGAAAACTAGTAGATGAAGATTGAGTTTCCTTAAATCTTGTATTATTACGCCTTGTTTGGAAGTCCATACAATTTGATATTGAAGAAACTTCTAACCATTCTTTAGATCCTGATGCCCACACTTCTATGTCAAATGTAATAGCTGATTGAAAGCCTATATCTCCTGTAGATAATTGAATTAACTTAGAACTTAGTTCTAATCTATCGCATAAAATTCTAGCATGATTAAGCATTTTTTCTAATTGATCCATAGACGTTTCGGGCTCAACATACTTAAACATTTCGACTTTATAAAATTGATGAACCCTTTTTATTCCTCTAATATCTCTTCCTGCAGAAGTATGTTCTTTTCTAAAACTAGGAGTTCGAGCAACGTAGCTGAGAGGTAGTGTTTTTGGAGAAATAATTTTGCCCTGGTGTAATCCATTTAAAGATACTTCAGCAGTAGGTATTAACCATAAATCAGTTTCATCATCTCTGTATAGATTATCTCTAAATTTAGGAAGATTCCCTGATCCAATCATTGTTTCTTCTTTTACTAAATATGGAGGATCTATTTCAATATATCCAAATTCATCTGTATGGATATCCATCATCCAATTCATCAATGCTCTATGAAGCCTTGCTCCTTTTCCTTTGAATACATAGAATCTTGAACCTGAAATACTTGCTCCTGCTTCAAGATCTAATATATCTTTTTCTGGTCCAATTTCCCAATGAGGCTTTATAAATCCATCTGTTCTTTGTTTTCCTCTAATATCTATTTCAACATTAGATTTTTCATCAAGTCCAAGTGGTACATCTTTTTCAGGTAAATTTGGTATATTTAACATTATTTCTCTAATATCAAAATTAATTTTTGATAACCTTTCATCAATATTCTTCAACTCTTCTGATAATTGTTTTATGAAAGATGTTTCTTGAGATGAAGGTTTTCTTTTTTCTTGTCCTATTTTTTTGGACATTTCATTACGTTTAGATCTTTTTTTATCTCCTTCGGTAATCAATTTTCTACGATCAGAATCCATTCCAATAATAATCTCTAAATTAGAAACGTCAAACCCTCTACTAGATAAACCTTGAGAAAAAAGAGCTTTATTTTCAATTATTTTTTTTATATCTAACATTATTTTTTTGTTCTAAGTTGTGGAAATAATAGTACTTCTCTTATTTGATCTTGACCTGTTATAAGCATTACAAGTCTGTCTATTCCAATTCCTAAACCGCCGGTTGGAGGCATTCCATGTTCAATCGAAACCAAAAAATCTTCATCAAGCCTATCTGCTTCCTCATCTCCAAGAGTTTTTCGTTGGTTTTCTTGTTCTATGAATCTATTTCTTTGATCAATTGGGTCATTTAATTCTGTAAATGCATTTGCTAATTCATGCCCTAAGACAAATGCTTCAAATCTTTCAACTATATCAATAGAATTTGGTTTAAGTTTTGCTAATGGTGACATCTCTCTTGGATAATCTAATAAAAATGTTGGTTTTATAAGCCTTGTTTCTACACCTTGGCTAATTAACCTATCAAGCAATATACCCCATGCTTCTTTAGGATCAGCTACAAATCCTTTATCTATCATTATAGAAGCTAAATCTTTACTATCTTTATACTTTAAAAAATCAATACCCGTATTTTCAATAATTGATTTTCTCAGATCTAACCTGTCCCAAGGAGGCTCAAGATCAATATAGTCATTCTCTGAAATTTTTATTTTTGTAGTTCCGTTGACTTCTTTAGCAACTGTAGAAACCAAATTTTCTACCATAGTCATTACTGTATTATAATCTTCAAAAGATTCATAAGATTCCATAGTTGTAAACTCTGGATTATGATCATGATCTATTCCTTCATTACGAAATAACCTGCCTATTTCATATACTTTTTCTATTCCGCCAACAATTAACTTTTTCAGATGAAGTTCTGTAGCTATTCTTAAGAATAATTTTTTTTCTAAAGACTCATGAAATGTCTCAAAAGGAATTGCTCTTCCTCCTGCTGGAATATCGACAAGTACTGGCGTTTCAACTTCTAAGAAATCTCTTTTATTCATAAAGTTTCTAACAGATGAAATAATTTTTGATCTTTTAATTGCAATACCCAATGATTCTTCATTTGAAATTAGGTCTAAGTATCTTTGTCTATATCTTATTTCACTATCTTTCAAACCTGCCCATTTATCCGGCAAAGGACGAATGGATTTAGTTAACAATATTATTTCTTTAAGATCTAAGGTTAATTCTCCTCTTCGTGTTTTAAATAAAACCCCAACTACTCCTACTATATCTCCTATATCAAGCAGATCTAAAAAATCTTTAGAAATTTTGCTTTCTTCTTGTTTAAAATGAAGTTGTATTTTGCCACTTTGATCTTTTAAGTCAAAAAATATAACTTTACCCATTCCTCTTTTAGCGAGAATTCTTCCAGCTAGTGATAAATTACTTTGAGGTTTATTTGTTTTTTCATTTAGATCAAAAGATGCAATAGCATCTATGATTTTAATTCTATTATTATCCCATCTATTAGGATAAGGGTCGATATTTAGCTTCTTTATTTTTTGTAGCTTTTCTAATCTATCGTTTATAATACGGTCTTCTGAAAAATTTTCCATAAATATATCATTTCTATATAAGTAATAAAATCAATTCTATAACTTTTGTTATTTTATCGTAGGTATATTTTTATTAGCAATTTAAATAATTTTTACAATATTGAAAGTATTTACATGAAAAACAAATTTTCAACACACTTATTATTTTGTAAAATAAAATAATTATGAATATAGAAAAACCAATTTCAATTAAAACAAAAAGACTAGTTTTAAGACCTATTATATTAAATGACCTTGAAATAATTCAAGAATATTCTTTAGATAACGAATGGAACAGATTTTTAGATTTTCATACTAAAGAAAGTGTTAAAGAATTTGTAGATAAAGCTGTAAATTCAGATTGGATGGATAATGCAAGATTTATGATTAGCTATAATAATAATATTATAGGAAGTGTTGGTTTATACATAAATCAAAAGGAAAAACATGCTGAAATTGGTTATTCATTATCAAAAAAATATTGGGGTAATGGAATAATTCCTGAGGCTGTAAATGAAATTTTTATTTATGGATTTAATGAACTGGGATTAGAAAAAATCTTTGCTCAGACTGATCTAAGAAATTTACCCTCTCAGTCAGTCATGAAAAAAATGAATATGATTCAAGAAGGAATATTTAAAAGGCATGTTATACAAAAAAATATAAGACGTGATGTTGTTTATTATGCAATTTTAAAAAATGAATGGAAAGAAAATAAACTTAAATGATGCAAGAAAATAATCCTATAAATTTATCATTTCAATCAAAAAATACTAAAACTAAAAGGCCATGGGGTACTTTTGAGATTTTATGTAAAGGGCCTGGTTATCAGACAAAAAGATTAATTGTTCTCCCAAAAAGTCGTCTTTCATTACAAACTCACAAACATAGAGATGAGGAATGGATTATTGCAAGAGGAACTGCAAAAATTACTATAGGAAAAGATCAAAAAGAACTTGGAAAAGGAGAGTCTGCAACTGTTCCAAGAACAGTTGCGCATAGAATAGAAAATATTTCTGAAATAGACCCGTTAGAAATTATCGAGGTTCAATTAGGGGACTATATTGATGAAGATGACATCGAAAGAATTGATGATGACTATGGAAGATAGTTATGATTTTTTTTCAATAATTACGTTTTCAGATGGTTCATCTAATAAATCTAATCCACTCCTTACTTGGCCTAAAATAGTAGAAATTCTTTCTTCTAGAGCATATAAAACTTCTTTAGCGTAGTTATCTGCCCCATCTCTTCTATCAGTTGAAATTTTTTCTGATTCTTCAAGTAAAAGATTAGATTCTTGTTGAGCATTTGTTATTATATTTTCTGATTGAGATTGAGCATCTGTAATAATTTCTTCAGATCTTTTATTAGCAGCTTCAATTATTGAAGTTTCTTGAAGCATTTTTTCAGCTTTTTCTTCTGATTCTAAAATGATTCCAGCAGCATCTCTTTTAGCAATTTCTCTCATAGTAGAAGATTCTTCATCAGCATAATTTCTTATTCTAACTGCTTCTTTATCTGCTTGATCAATTATAGCTTCTTTTTGCCTGGTTACCATGCCTGCTTCCTCAAACTCACTTGGCAAGTTAGCTATAACTTCTTTAATAATTTCCAGTGACTTTTTTTTATCAACCATTACCTTAGATGTTCCAGGTAAAGATTTTGATTCTTTTATAATATGTTCTAAGTTCTTAATTTCTTCAATAATATTCATAATTCCTCCCAATTAAGTAAATTCTATGCTATTTGCATACAATAATTCTGTGATATTTTAAACGGATTTATTGATTCTTTCCATTAAAGGGCTTAAAACATGTTTTGGAACAAGAGCGCTTACATTTCCACCTAATGCTGCTATTTCTTTTACTCTACTAGAACTAACATACTGAAAGTTTAAAGAAGAAATCAAGCAAACTGTATCTATTTCTGAATTCATTTCTCTATTAGTTAAAGCCATTTCTCTTTCATATTCAAAATCTGCTCCAATTCTTAACCCTCTTATTATTACAGAAGATTTTAACTGTTTAGCTAAATCCACAGTTAAAGTATCTCTATATTGAATCACTTCTATATTTTTTAAAGCATTTACAGTTTCTTTAAACATTTCAACTCGCTCGTCAATATTAAAAATTACATTTTTTAAAGACCCTGAATAAATACATACTGTAACTTTATCAAATAATAAGGAAGCTCTTTGTACAATATCTAAATGCCCATTAGTAATAGGATCAAACGTTCCAGGGTATATACTATTGACCATAATTAATCCTTTGTATTTTGAGCAAAAATAGAAATCATTGAATCACCATACTGTTTTTGTTGAATCATATTA
>TARA_B110000438_G_scaffold303451_1_pt1 | contig 14590 bp, 12 predicted proteins | sample TARA_B110000438 | Tara Oceans TARA_B110000438 (sample SAMEA4398413) | marine metagenome | biome: Polar Biome; feature: [MES] marine water layer (ENVO:01000295) within the mesopelagic zone...; material: water (ENVO:00002006), including particulate matter (ENVO:01000060) such... | reverse complement strand
TGGTAATGATATCTCCAGATGATATTGATTTAATTAATGAAGGAAGTAGTTTGAGAAGAAAATTTATAGATGGTATTTTGGGTCAAACCCATAAAAATTACCTAACAAACCTTCTTAACTATAATAAGATTTTAGCTCAAAGAAATTCATTATTAAAATATTTTGCATTAAATCATACTTTCGATCAAAAAACAATTGATATTTACAACGAGCAGCTTGATAAATTAGGTCTACCTATTTATGAGAAAAGAAAAGAATTTATGGAAGTTTTTTCTCCTTTATTTATAAAACGATATGAAGCTATAAATAGTGGAAATGAAAAAGTTAAATTAAAATATATAAGCGCATTAGAGAACAATACTTTAATAGAAATACTTACAAATTCCTTAAAAAAAGATAGAGGTTTTCAATATACAACTGAGGGGATTCATAAAGATGATTTAGATTTTTTAATTCATGATAAACCAATTAAAAAATTTGGAAGTCAAGGACAAAAAAAAACGTTTTTAATAGCTTTGAAAATAGCTCAATTTGATTATTTAAGAAATAAAAAAGGCATGTCGCCAATTATTTTATTAGATGATATTTTTGATAAACTTGATCAAAAAAGGGTTACTAGTTTATTGAAGTTAATGATTGAAGAAAGTTTTGGTCAAATATTTTTGACAGACACTCATCAAGATAGAACTCTCAAAGCATTGGAATCAGTTGACTCAAACTTTGAGATTTTTCAGATTAAATAATTACAATTAAACATTTTATGTTCAAAATTTTAAAAAAAATTAATATTGTTGTTCACGCTCTATCAATTTTTTTATTTATAAACTGCAATTCTTCAAAAAAAATTGACACGATACTTTTAAATGGTTATTGGAAAATTGATTTTGTTTCACAAAAGAATGAAACATTTAAATTAAAAGGAGGGGATTTTTTATTGGATTATTATTACTTAAATGAAAACATTGGTTGGAGAAAAAAAGTAAGACCATTAATAAATAATAATTTCGAAACATCAAATGACACAACTTTTTTTAAACTTAAAACTTTAGAAAAAAATTCATTTTTATTTTTTGAAACCAATTGGCATAATTGGGAAGAGATGATAGTTAAGTTAGATAGTGTTTCACTAATTTTAAAAATTCAAGATAAAACCTATCATTACCAAAAATTTAATCCTTGATTTATGAGTAACAGGAAATTTGAAGCACAAAAGCTTTCCGAAGTATTAAATGAAATCTCAAATCAAAAACCTATAGCCAAAGGGTTAAAAGATTTGAAAATTAATGAATTATGGAAACAAATGATGGGTAAAAATATTACAGCCTATACTGATCGAGTAAAACTAGAAAAGTCGGTATTATACGTTAAGATTAAAAGTCCTACTCTAAAGGAAGAACTTCGGTTTGGTGAAACTAAAATAATCAAGCTCTTAAATCAAAAAATGAAAAGTGAGGATATTAAACAAATTGTTTTTCACTAACACATTTCTCGATTTGAAAAATGAAAGCTGCTTTCAATGATAGAGTTTTCATTAGAATCAGATCCGTGAATAGCATTTTCTCCAACTGATTTAGCAAACAACTTTCTGATTGTTCCTTCTGCAGCGTCTAAAGGATTAGTTGAACCTATTAAAGTTCTAAAATCATCTACTGCATTTTCTTTTTCTAAAACCATCACAACTATTGGGCCTCTAGTTATAAAACTAATTAAATCATTATAGAAAGGTCTTTCATTGTGAATAGAATAGAATGACTCAGCATCATTTTTGGTTAAATGAGTGAGCTTTAATGCTACAATTTTAAATCCTGCTTTACATATTTTCTCTAGGATTGAACCAATATGACCATTTTCAACTCCATCAGGTTTGATCATAGAAAAAGTAATACTTTTTGACATATTATTTAATTTGTTGTAAAGTTAAACATTTGAATCAATCACAAAAATATTGGCATTAAAAAAGTATAGTTATCTTTGTTCTAGCTTTAATATATGAAAAATAAAAATTCAGAATCGCAAATCAAAACACTTATTGAAGAGTCTTCAAGCTGTGTTATTATACCTCATAAAAACCCAGACGGAGATGCTTTAGGTAGTTGCCTAGCATTAAATCATTTTTTATTAAAAATGGATTTAAATTCAATTGTTATTTCTCCTAATGATTATCCAAGTTTTTTAAAATGGATGCCTGGAGAAACTAAGATTTTAAATTTTGAAAAAGAATCCATTAAAGCTGTCCAAAAAATAGAAAATGCTGATTTGATTTTTACACTTGATTTTAATGATCTCTCGAGGTCAGGAATTATGTGCGATCATATAAAATTAGCAAACGGAAAAATAATAATGATTGATCACCATGAAAAGCCAAAAGAATACGCTGATCTGAAATTATCTGATCCTGAAATAGGCTCCACTTGTGAAATGATATATAATCTAATTAATTATATAGACTCAGGTATTATAAATTCTGATATAGCTTCATGTTTATATACTGGAATAATGACTGATACAGGATCATTTAGATTTCCTTCAACCACATCCAACACCCATCATGTTATTGCAAAACTTATAGAAAAGGGGGCTAATAATTCTGAGATTCATCAAAACATATATGATACTTTCTCCTTTAATAGACTAAAGCTACTTGGAGTCGCTTTAAAGAATATTCAAAAATTAGATTCTTTACCCTATATTATAATTACATTAAACCAAACCGAGTTAGATGAATGTTCATTTAAAAAAGGAGATACTGAAGGGTTTGTTAACTATGGCTTAAGTATTAAAGGAATTGAACTATCAGTAATTTTAATAGAAAGTAAAGAGGATGGTATAATTAAAATGTCATTTCGATCTAAAGGTGATTTTTCAGTTAATATTTTTGCTGAAAAATATTTTTGCGGAGGTGGGCATCACAACGCAGCAGGAGGGGTTTCAAAGGAACCAATGTATGAAACAAAAAATAGGCTTATAAATCTTTTAAAATCATTCCATTGAGGATCAATGTAATACTAATAAGTTTTTTTTGCTTAATTGGCTTAAGTTGCCAGGATATTAAACCAAGAAAACCATTAAACAAAAAAATGTCAGTTTTTTTAAAAAATTCTGCTATAAGAAATAAGTCAAGAGTTGAATCTGAACAAGTTCTCATAAATAAAGCTAGAGAATCAGACACTAAAAACACCTACAAGGATTCTAATCTAGGTTTTTTATTTTCCGTGAAAGATCAAAAGAGTAAAAGTGTTTTTGCAAAAAGAGGAGATTTTGTAGAGATTAAATATAAAATTGAAGACTTAAATCAAAATCTATTATATGGAGAAGATGATTTACAAACTGTAAAATTCATTGTAGATAAAGAAGAAATTATTCCGGCTTTAAGGGAGGGTGTTAAATTTTTATCTGAGGGAGACACAGGTATTTTTTTATTTCCATCTCATTTTTGTTATGGGTATCAGGGAGATTCTGAAAAAATAGGTCCTAATCAACCTTTGAGATTTATCATAAAATTAGTATCATTATCAAATAATTAAATTAACAAAAATGAACAGACATCTATTTTTAATTTTATTCCTTATGTTTTTTAACTCATGTGATCAACATCCAGATTTAGAACCTGGAATGTATGCAGATATCATGACCAATAAAGGCAACATTATTCTTTTATTAGAATATGAAAAAACACCACTTACAGTTTCCAATTTTGTCGCTTTAGCTGAAGGAAACCATCCAAGTCCTAATTTAAAAGAAGAATATAAAGGTAAAAAATATTATGACGGGATAGTTTTTCATCGAGTTTTAAATGATTTTATGATACAGGGAGGTGACCCTACTGCTTCAGGTCAAGGTGGGCCTGGGTTCAAGTTTGGAGATGAAATGACAGATCTACGACACAGTGGCCCTGGAATACTATCTATGGCTAATAGTGGCCCTGGAACTAATGGAAGTCAATTTTTTATAACTCATAAAGCAACGCCTTGGCTTGATGGGAAACATACAGTTTTTGGAAATGTAATAGAGGGGCAAGAGGTAGTTGATAGCATAATTCAAAACGATACTATTAAAAAGCTGTCAATTATCAGAAAAGGTAAAAAAGCCAAAAAATTTAATGCTCCAAATGTTTTTAAAAAAATATTAAATGAAAAGATTGAATTAGAAAAAATAGCTATTAAAGAATTAAAAATTCAACTTGAAGAGCAAACTAAGGATATGGGAAAAACATCTTCAGGATTATATTATAAAATAATTAAAGATGGTAATGACAAAAAACCCAATACAGGAGATATGGTATCTGTTCATTACAAAGGAATGCTTTTAGATGGAACTGTTTTCGATTCCTCCTATGAGAGAGAACAGCCAATAGAATTTCTGTTAGGAACCGGAAGAGTTATTCCGGGATGGGATGAGGGTATTAGCCTTCTAAGCGAAGGTGCTTCTGCAAAACTTGTTATCCCAAGTAATCTAGCATATGGAAGCCAAGGAGCCGGAGGAGTAATACCTCCTAATGCAACATTAATTTTTGAATTAGAGCTGTTGAGTGTTAAATCCGTGAACTAAATAGTGAGTAAGTTTAACCAGCCGTATAAAACAACTTTTGTTAAATGGCTTTTGATATTATCACTTCCATTTCAATTTATTATTATTCAAAATGATGATTTTAAAAACTCATATTTCATCACTTTTTATATTAATAATTTTAAGCACTTCTCAGAGTTAAGAAAAAGTTTTTTTTCTATATTTTCATTTTCTATTGGTGATATAATTTATTTATTGGTAGTGATTATAGCAATTACTCTTGTTTTTAAATATAGATCATACTACTTAAATTATAAATTTTATTTTTTAATAGATTTATTATCAGTTATAAGTGTTGTAAATGTTTTATTTCAGATTTCATGGGGGTTAAATTATCATTCTGAATCATTAGAATCAAAGCTGAATATTGAAAAGTCATATAGTGATCAAGACTTAGAAAAAGTTGTTTCATTTTTAATTTTTGAAACAAATAAATTACACCACCAACTTTCAAAAAATGACACCTTACCTGTTGAATTTCCATTTAATAAAAAACAAGCAAGGATGTTACTGGCAAATGAAAAAAATAATATTGTGAAAAACTCTATTTGGAGTACAGTCATAAGTTATATGGGATATGCAGGATACTTAAACCCTTTCACTCTTGAGGCTCAAGTGAATGAAGAAATCCCTATGATTAGTTATTTGACCACTATTGTACATGAACAATCGCATCAAAATGGTGTTGCACGAGAAAACGAATCGAATTATTGGGCATATAAAAAAACATCTAATAATAAAAACCCATATATTAAATATGCAGGATACAGCTTTGCTCTCAGGTATTGTATATCTGATTTATATAAAAAAAATCCGAAAAAGTCGAAATTATTATCTCAAAGCATTCATTTAGGAATTAAAAAAAATTTTAATGACATTAATAAATTTTGGAATAAATACAAAAACCCTTTGGAACCTATTTTTAAAAAATCATATGATAGTTTTTTAAAAATCAATAATCAAAAACTAGGAATATTAAGCTATAATGAAATGGTTTCACTTGTGATATTTGATTTAAAAAATGATATCGAATAATCAAAAAAATTAATTACTTTTCAATAAAATAATAATATAATAATATAAAATAGATGAAAAAATATATTTTTCTTTTTATAATGCCCCTGACCTTTGTCACAGCACAAAGCTATTTCCCTAATAATTCTGGTGTAAAAACAATAAAAAATAGCTATCAAGCATTTACTAATGCTACTATTCACATTTCTGCTGAAAATGTAATTACTGACGCTACATTATTAGAAAAAAATGGAATTATAATTAGTGTTGGTAAAAATATATTAATACCAGAAAATACAAGAGTTTACAATAAATCAGGAAAACATATATATCCCTCTTTTATAGAAGTATATTCTGAATTTGGAATTAAAAAGGCTAAAAGAATTGGTTCTCCTGGAAGGAGCTATCAATTTGAGCCTAGTAGGGAAGGGTATTATTGGAATGATCATATTTTAAGTGATTATAACAGCATCCGTGATTATAAATATGATAAAAAGTCTGCTTTAAAAATTCGAAAAATGGGTTTTGGAGTTGTAAACACTCATAGAGCAAATGGTATCCACCGAGGAACAGGTATATTGCTAAACCTTAATGATCATGAAAATGATAGTAAAAGAATATTATCTAAAAAATCAACTGAGCACTATTCATTTAAAAAAAGTGTTACTTCTAATCAAAATTACCCTGGTTCTATTATGGGTTCAATTGCTTTAATCCGTCAATTGTATCATGATGCTAATTGGTATGAGTCAGGAAATTCATTAACTAATGACTTGTCTATTGAAGCGCTTATTGAGAATAAAAGCTTGCCCAAAATATTTGACGCAGGTGGTGATAAATTAAACACTATCCGAGCGATTAAATTAGGAAAAGAAATTGGTGAGAATTTTGCTGTTCTCGGAAGCGGAAAAGAATATGAAAATTTAAGAGAATTAAAACAACAAGGAGTTACATTAATACTTCCTTTAAATTTTCCGAAAGCAACAAATGTATCTGATCCTCTATTGACAAAACAAACCCCATTAAGTTCGATGAGATATTGGAGTCAAGCACCATCAAACCCTAATAAAGTAGCAAAGTATAATATACCTTTTGTTTTTACCAGATTTAATCTAAAATCATCAGAAGAGTTTTTTAGTAATATTAAAAAAGCAATTAATTATGGCTTAGATCCAATTATTGCTCTAAAAGCACTTACAATTTATCCTGCTAAGATTTTAGGAATGGAAGATAAAATAGGGGTTCTTAAAACAAATAGTTTGGCTAATTTCATTATCACTTCTGATGAATTATTCAAAGACAAAACAATTATTACTGAGAACTGGATTCAAGGCAAACCCCACATATTGGTAAACGATAATATTGTTAATTTAGATGGTGATTATGATTTTTTAATTAATAATGAACTTTTTAAACTGAACCTTAAAGGAAGTGATAAGAAGTTAATTGCAAAGGTTACTAAAGATTCAACAACACTTTCAACTAAATCAAAGTATAGTAATGGCTGGTTAGATATTACTGTTATTGATAAAAATAAAAATACTTTTGCTCAATTTAATAGTAAAATAAATGATAAAAGCACTCTAAAAGGCAATGGTATTGATTTTCAAGGTGATTCATTTGTATGGATAGCTAAGTCTATCAAAAGTGATTCAACGTCTAGAGCAGATTCAAAGAAAATAAAAAATAAAACATTTTATAAACCTGTAGCTATTACTTATCCAAACAATGCCTATGGAAATAAATATTTACCAAAACAAAAAGACATTTTATTTAAAAATGCAACGGTATGGACAAATGAAAAAGAAGGAATTATTAAAAACACTGATGTTCTTATTGTTAATGGTAAAATAAGTGTTATTGGAAAAAATATTAAAAACACAAGTAATATAGAAGTAATTGATGCTAGTGGAAAACATTTGACTAGTGGGATTATTGATGAACATTCTCATATTGGGGCCTCAAGTATTAATGAAGGAGGGCATAATTCATCTGCAGAAGTAAGTATTGAAGACGTTATTGATCCTGATGATATAAATATTTATAGAAATCTTGCAGGTGGTGTAACAACAATTCAGATTCTTCATGGGTCAGCAAACCCAATTGGTGGACAATCTGCAATAATTAATCTTAAATGGGGGGAATCTGCTGAAAAAATGCTTTATAAAAATGCAGATCCATTTATAAAATTTGCTTTAGGAGAAAACGTCAAACAATCTAGGTCTACAAGACAATTACGTTTTCCCTCAACAAGAATGGGTGTTGAGCAAGTCTTTATTGATAATTTTCAAAGGGCTAAAGAATATGGAGAGATATGGACTAAATACAACAATCTATCTGAAAAATTAAAAAGAAAAACTAAATCCCCTAGATACGATATTGAAATGGAAGTTTTATGGGAAATTTTAAGAGGAGATCGATTTATTTCATGCCATTCATATGTTCAAAGTGAAATAAATATGTTAATGAAGGTTGCTGAGCAATTTGATTTTAGAATAAATACTTTTACACATATCCTTGAAGGTTATAAAGTATCTGACAAAATGGAAAAACATGGAGCTGGTGCTTCAACATTTTCAGACTGGTGGGCATATAAATTTGAAGTTAATGACGCTATACCATATAATGGTTCAATCATGCATAATGCTGGAGTTTTAGTAGCCTATAATTCTGATAGTGCAGAAATGTCAAGGCGCTTAAATCAAGAAGCTGCAAAAGCAATTAAATATGGTGGAATTTCAGAAGAAGATGCTTGGAAATTTGTAACATTAAATCCAGCTAAATTATTACATATAGATGATAAAGTGGGAAGTGTCAAAATAGGTAAAAATGCAGATTTAGTTTTATGGTCTGATCATCCAATGTCAATATATGCCATAGCTGAAAAAACCATGATTCAGGGAAAAACTTATTATTCAATTGATAATGTTTCTAAAAAAATTAAATCCATAGAAAAAGAAAGAAGTTTTTTAATCGGACAAATGCTTGATGCTTCAAGTAAAGGTGCCCCTACTCAGGAACCGAAAAATGTAACTAGAAGAGAATTTCATTGTGAAACTTTAGACTAAAAATTATGAAAAAAACAACAATTTTATTTTGCATTATATCACTAAACTTAGTTTTAGGTCAGCAAACTCCTGCAAATGAACAAACTCAAAACATTCTTATCACCAATGCTTTTATTCATATAGGTGACGGAACAACAATTGAAAATGGTTCTGTCAGCTTTTCTGACGGAATAATAAATTATGTTGGTGAAAACATCTCTAAAGAAGATTCGTTTCCTTTGCTTTTATCTGAAAAACGATCTAGGGTAATAAATGCAAATGGAAAACATATATACCCTGGCTTTATTGCAATAAACTCTACTTTAGGGTTAGTTGAAATTGATGCGGTAAGAGCATCAGATGATGAAGATGAATTAGGGGATTTTCTTCCCCACATAAGAAGTGCAATTGCATATAACGCAGAGTCAAAAGTTGTAGAAAGTGTGAGACCAAATGGAGTTTTAATTGCTCAAATTGTTCCAAGAGGAGGAACTATATCAGGAAGTTCATCTGTGATGCAGCTAGATGCATGGAATTGGGAAGATGCTCTTTTAAAATCAGATGAAGGTATTCATCTGAATTGGCCAAGTCCATACTCAAGGGGAAGATGGTGGCTAGGAGAAGACCCCTCTTTAAAGGAAAATAAAGACTATTCAAAATCAACAACATCAATTAAAAACTTTTTTGAAGAGTCAAAGGTGTACTCAGGTCAAAAACCCAAACACCTCCCCTATTCATCTATGAAAGGTGTTTTTGACGGATCAAAGACGATGTATTTACATGCTAGTTATGAAAAACAAATAGTTGATGGTGTTAGTTTTTTAAAAGAACAAAAAATAAAAAATATTGTTTTAGTTCATGGAGAACAATCAATTAATCAAATAAAATATTTGAAAGATAATAATATACCTGTAATTATCTCAAGACCACACAGATTACCAGATAATGAAGATCATGATCCTAAATTAACTTTTAAGTTAGCAAAGAAATTAATTGAAAAGGGAATTATTGTTAGTATAGATCCAAGTGGACAAATGGAAAGAATGAATACCCGAAACCTTCCATTCTATGCAGGAAGTTTCTCAGCTTATGGAGTTGACAAAGAAGAGGCTTTAAAAATGATAACAATTAATGCAGCAAAGATATTAGGCATTGATAAACAATTAGGAAGCTTAGAGGTAGGGAAAGATGCCACATTATTTATCTCAAAAGGAGATGCTCTGGACATGAGAACTAATATACTTTCTAATGCCTTTATTAATGGTCGAGAAATAAGTTTAGAAACTCATCAAACTGAATTATGGAAACGTTATTCAAAAAAATTTAGCACTCAAAAATAAAATATTCATTATTTGAATTTAATGTGAAAATAGTTTCAAGCATACAAAACCTAGACATAAAAAATCTTTTGACTTTACAAAAAAAGTCTAGAGAAAGAAAAAAGAAAAAGCTTTTTGTAGTAGAAGGGAAAAAAGAAATTGAAAGAGCTTTACTTGGAAATTATTATTTTAAAATCATTTTTATTCGTGAGGGATCTTCAAATATCTTCATTGACTTCACTGAAAAAGTTTCTAATTTTATACTAATTAATGATAAATTATTTGATAAAATAACCATCCGTTCTGGTAGTGAAAAATTTATAGGTATTGGAATATCAAAAAGTCATGAATTAGAGGGGTTTAAACTAAATAAAAAAGCTATAATTTTAGTTGCTGAATCAATTGAAAAACCTGGAAATATTGGAGCGTTATTAAGAACAAGTTCTGGTTTAGGAATTTCAGCTTTTATACTTACTAATCCAAAAACTGATCTATACCATCCAAACATAATTAGATCTAGCCTAGGAGGTATTTTTAGTATTCCGATAATAGTATCAAGCTCAAATGACATAATAAGTTTTTTTTTAAAGAATAATATTAATATTGTTTCTGGAGCACTAACAACTAATTCAATCCCAATGAATAAAGCGAATTATAATAAACCTTGCGCTATAGTTGTTGGAAGCGAATCGAAAGGTCTTGAAAAAAAATGGATTGAAAATTCATCAGAAATTGTTAAAATCAACATGAACAACAACATAGATTCCTTGAATGTTTCAGTAGCTGCAGCTATACTATTAAAGCATTGTATAGATAATTAAAATCCTTGGTCTTAACAAAAGAAAAAGTTAACTTCATATAATTATGTTAGTAGATGAAGTTATAGAAAATAAAGAAATCGCTCGGCAGTATAAGGAGTTATTAAGAATAAGCTATCAAAGACTTACAGCTAGCGATAAAAAGCTGATTCGCTTAGCTTTTGACACTTCAGTTGACGCTCATAAAAACCAAAGAAGAAAATCTGGTGAAGCTTATGTTTTTCATCCAATTGAAGTTGCTAAAATTGTAGCTGATGAAATTGGACTTGACGCAACTTCAATTGCAGCAGCATTGTTACATGATGTTTTAGAGGATACAGATTATAATGTTGATCAAATTGAAAGTTTATTTGGGAAAACTGTCACTAAAATTGTAATTGGACTAACAAAAATTTCTAATTTAAAAAAAGATAATTACGATTCTCTTCAGGCTGAGAACTTTAGAAAAATGCTATTAACTCTTAATGATGATATAAGAGTTATTATTATAAAAATTGCAGATCGTCTGCATAACATGAAAACTCTTAATAGTTTGGTTAAAAATAAAAGAGAGAAAATTGCAGCAGAAACTCTTTTCATTTATGCACCCTTAGCCCACAGAATTGGTCTTTATAATATCAAATCTGAGCTTGAAGATCTAGGCCTTAAATATACTGATTTAAGAAAATATAATCAGATTAAAAATAAAATTGAAAAAAGCAGAACTAAACAAGATTTATATATTAATAAATTTTCTTCATTGGTTCAAAAAACTTTAAACAAAGAAAATTTTAAATATTCTATAAACGGGAGAAGTAAATCTATATACTCAATATTCAACAAAATGGAAAATCAATCAATTCCATTTGAATTGATATATGATAAATTTGCTATTAGGATAGTATATAGTGCTGAAAGAGTTGATGAAAAATTTATTGCTTGGAAAATATATTCAATTATAACTGATCATTTTGTTCCTAATCCTACTAGATTAAGAGATTGGATTACAGCACCAAAATCTACAGGGTATGAAGCTCTTCATGTTACAGTAAGTGGACCTGAAAATCAATGGGTTGAAGTTCAGATTAGATCAGATAGAATGCATGAAATAGCAGAAAAAGGATATGCTGCTCATCATAAATATAAAATTGAAAATAAAAATGATGTCGGAATAGAAGACTGGCTAGATCGTTTAAAAGAGTTGTTAAAGGAGAATAGCGTTAATGCTGTTGACTTTGTAGATGACTTCAAACTAAGCTTGTACTCTGAAGAAATATTTGTTTTTACCCCAAATGGTGATTTACTCTCAATTCCAAAAGGCTCAACTGCATTGGATTTTGCTTTTAGCATTCACACAGAAATTGGAATAAAAACTAGAGGTGTTAGAATAAATCAAAAACTTGTTCCATTAAGTAAAGTTCTGAAAAGTGGTGATCAAGTTGAAATTATAACTTCAGAAGCCACAAAACCAAATGCAAATTGGCTTGATTTTGTAGTTACCTCAAGAGCTAGATCAAAAATAAAGTCCTCGCTAAATGATGAAAAAAAGAAAATTGAAGAGGATGGAAAAGAAATATTAAGAAGAAAATTAAAACATCTTAAAATCATCCTTACTGATAAGGTTATTACGTTAATGCTAAGATTTTTTAAAATTAATGCAAGTTCTGATCTTTACTATCAGGTAGGATCTGGAACTCTTGACAATAAAAAAATTAGACAATTTTCATCCGATTACAATAATAAATTTATTAGTTTTTTTAAAAAAAGACTCAAATACAACTCCTCATTTGTAAGTAAGAATATTAAAATAAATGATTATGATAAATTAGTTTTTGGTAAAGATCAACAATCATTAAGTTATAAGATTTCATCATGCTGTAATCCAATACCTGGTGATTCAGTTTTTGGGTTTATTACAATTAATGAAGGAATTAAGGTTCATAAAAAAAAATGTAGTAATGCTCTTTCAATGCAATCAAAATTTGCTTATCGAATAATTAATGCTAAGTGGATTAATTCATCCACAGATGTTTTTACTGCTATTCTTAGAATTACAGGAATAGATAATATAGGCTTGGTTAATGAGTTAACTAGAGTGATTTCTAGTAACATGAATGTTGATATATTTAAACTTAATTTTGAAACTGAGGATGGCCTTTTTAAAGGGAATGTGGGAGTAAGAGTTCGAAACAAAACTATTTTAAATAAAATGGTAAAAAACTTACAAAAAATGAAAGGAATTGAAAAGGTTACTCGAGAGTAACTGAATAAAAGATTATATTTGTAAAAGATGCAAGAAATAGAATCACAAAAAGAAGTAAAGTCACAACAAGATATTGTCAAAGAAGTTTTTATAAACTTCTTGAACAGAAAATATCACAGAAAAACACCAGAGCGTTTTGCTATTTTATTTGAAATCTATGCAAGTAAAGAACATTTTGACATAGAATCTTTATATGTCAAAATGAAAAATAAAAACTATAGAGTCAGTAGAGCTACCCTATACAACACTATAGATCTTTTACTTGAATGTGGGTTAGTTAGAAAACATCAATTTGGAAATGCTCACGCTCAGTATGAAAAATCATATTTTGACAGACAACATGATCATGTAATTTTTACTGACACGGGAGATGTAAAAGAATTTTGTGATCCTAGAATTCATCAAATTAAACAAACAATTGAAGAAGTTTTTGATGTTGATATTCATAATCATTCATTGTATTTTTACGGCACAAAAAAAAACGTTTAAGAATTTATTAAAATATGGCTGTTGATTTGTTACTCGGACTCCAATGGGGGGACGAAGGAAAAGGGAAAATTGTTGATGTATTAACAAAGTCTTATGATATAATAGCTCGCTTTCAAGGAGGTCCAAATGCAGGACACACTCTCGAGTTTGAAGGAATTAAACATGTACTTCATACAATTCCATCTGGAATTTTTCATCCATCAGCAATAAATCTTATTGGAAATGGTGTTGTGATAGATCCAGTAATATTTAAAAAGGAAATTAAAGGTTTAATGCCATACAATATTGATTTCAATACAAAACTTTTGATTTCAAAAAAGGCTCATATTATTTTGCCAACTCATAGATTACTAGATGCTGCTTCTGAGGCTTCTAAGGGTAAAGCTAAGATTGGGTCAACTCTAAAGGGAATAGGTCCAACTTATATGGATAAAACTGGAAGAAATGGAATCAGAATAGGTGATATTCTTCTTACTGACTGGAAAAATAAATACCATTTGCTTTCAAAAAAACATTTAAAAATGTTAGACTATTTTAATAGTGAAATTGAATTTGATCTAAAGTCAATGGAAAAAGAGTTTTTTGAATCATTAGAAGTAATCAAATCTTGTCAAATAGTTGATAGCGAAGAATATATTAGTAAGGCTCAAAAAGCAGGTAAAAAAATATTAGCTGAAGGTGCTCAAGGATCATTACTTGATATAGATTTTGGAACATATCCGTATGTTACATCTTCAAATACTACTGCAGCAGGCGCATGTACAGGGCTTGGTATAGCGCCTAATAAAATAAAAAATGTTTTTGGTGTTTTTAAAGCTTATACAACTAGAGTGGGAAGAGGTCCATTTCCTACAGAATTATTTGATGAAAGTGGAAAAACTATGGCAAAGGTTGGAAATGAGTTTGGTTCTACTACAGGAAGGGCAAGAAGATGTGGTTGGATTGATTTAGTTGCTCTTAAATATTCTATTGAAATAAATGGAGTAACTCAATTAATTATGATGAAAGGAGATGTTTTATCTGGATTTAAGAATATCAAAGTATGTTCTTCATATGAAATGAAAAATGGAGAAACAACATTGTTTTTCCCATACG